>MDTA01029490.1_pt1 | contig 10013 bp, 12 predicted proteins | sample 811151 | NCBI WGS metagenome assembly MDTA01 (sample SAMN05326648, study PRJNA326480) | marine metagenome | isolation source: seawater | place: Indian Ocean: South | collected 2010 | reverse complement strand
TTGAACGAGGCCGGAGCCTCAGCGATCGAAGCGCTGCTTCACGCGGGTGGCCTTGCCCACCCGTTCCCGCAGATAGAAAAGCTTCGCCCTCCGTACCTTACCGCGGCGCTCCACCTTGATGGAGGCCACTTGAGGGCTGTGAAGCATAAACACTCTTTCCACACCGATGCCCTGGAAAATTCGACGGACGGTGATGGTTTGGTTCATCCCGCCATGGCGCTTAGCGATGACGACGCCCTCATAGGGCTGAACCCGCTCTTTGTTGCCCTCGCTGATGCGAACGCCGACGCGCACGGTGTCCCCGACATAGATGTCGGGAAGGTCACTCTTGAGTTGAGCGTGCTCAAACTCTTTGATGAGATCAGCAGGACTCAAGCGCTCAGCCTTGGCGGTGGTGGCAGCGGCCTTGGGGGTCTCGCTGTCAGTGGCTACTGCATCAGCAGTGTCCTGCGCAGATGTTTCTTTCGGGTCCGCTGCCATCCCAGCTCCGGGTAATCACGCCAAACAATCACTTTACCCTGCCGGCTCACCCTTCTCTGAACGCTGTTTCCAACTTGTTCGCCAGGACTGCAACACCATGCTTCCGCCAGTGACGATCAACCAGAGAACGCCAACGCCATTGAGAATCACGACGACAGGCTCCAATTGCGGTCCCAGCCATTCCCCTTCGTGGAGACTCATTAACCAATGCGCATCGTCGCGACTAATGCCGAACCAGTCGCGAAGCACGCGGTAAGCGGTTCCGGTGATCACACTGGTTAGCAACGGCAGCACCACAAAAGGAGCCACCCATCGATGCAAGCGTCGCAATTGTGCGATTAAACGCGCCACTGTCATCTGCCCGTCACGATTGATAGCGTGACAGCAGGACGTCGGGACTACCCGAAGACATCACCGATGAACTTGTTTGCTGATCTGCTTGCCTCAACAAAGAATGGCGGCGTGACCGCAACCGGTCCTCGCATTCAGCAGCGTCGGGGCGTGGAGATCAAGTCAGCGCGTGAATTGAAAATCATGGCCAAGGCCAGTCGCATCGTGGCCACGGTTCTGAAGGAGACCATCGCCATGGCCGAACCGGGCCAAACCACAGGTGATCTGGATGCCTATGCCGAGCGACGCATTCGTGAAATGGGAGCCACACCAAGCTTCAAGGGTTACCACGGATTCCCCGCCAGCATTTGCGCCAGCATCAACGACGAGGTGGTCCACGGCATCCCCAGCAACAAACGGGTGATCCGTGCCGGTGATCTGCTCAAGGTCGATACGGGTGCCTTCTACGACGGCTACCACGGCGACAGCTGTGTCACCATCTGCGTCGGTGAGGTGAAAGAAGAGGCGGCAGTTCTCAGCCGTGTTGCCCAGGAATCATTGATGGCAGGCTTGGCTCAGATCCGACCTGGCAACACCTTGCTTGACATCGCCGGTGCCGTGGAAGACCGGGTGCTGGAAGGTGGCTTCAGTGTTGTTGAGGATTACACCGGTCATGGAGTCGGCCGTAATCTCCATGAGGAACCCTCGGTGTTCAATTTCCGAACCGATGCTCTTCCGAATGTGACCTTGCGGCCTGGGATGACCCTGGCTGTTGAACCCATTCTGAATGCCGGTAGCAAGGCTTGCCGCACCCTCAAGGATCGCTGGACGGTTGTCACCCGCGATGGAGGCCTCTCTGCGCAATGGGAACACACCATTGTTGTGACATCCGATGGTTGCGAGATCCTTACGGATCGGGGTGACTGACTCTGAAGATCCGGTAATAGAGCAGCCGTCCGAATTCCGTTAAGGGCATCACCACCCAGGTGATCGGATTGGGAGTGATGATGATGAGCGGCAGTCCAAACTCCGCTTGCCAAACAATTTGTTTGGCCACGAAATCAGCCGACATCACGCCAATGGGGTTCAGTTTGGAACGAAACGGACCTAAAACCAATTTGCGCAATTTTGGAAGGCCGGCGCGTTCTCTTGCAGGAGCACTCCAACGCAAACTCACCAGCTGGCCGATCAAACGTTTGCTGAGCTCATAGGCGGGACTCAGCGCCGGCTGAATCTCTGCTTCTGAGGTGTTCACCCAAACCTCCGCAGGCTTCGATCCTGTTGCTTCGGTGCTGTGCAATCGCTCAAAACGTTGCAGCAGCCGCCAGTGGCTCATGGCGTTCACCTCGATCGCCAGGCTCAGGCTCTCGGGGCATTGGTCCCCACCGGGATTGATGCCATGGTTCAGCACCAGCAGGTCGAGATCCTGCAGGGTCGAATCCAGCGCGTCTTCCCGACCGCAGCTCCAGCGCACCCAGTCATTGGGGCCTGCGTTCAAATCGCGTTCCGAGGGTTCTGATCGATGACTCAGGGCGATGACATGAGCTCCTCGCTCCCTCAAACAACGGGTCAAGGCACGGCCCAGTTCGCCCCCAGCTCCTGTGATCCCTACGCGGCGCCCGTTCCAGACATCGGCCGCGGAACCGGATCGGGGGCTTGTGGATCTGGACGAGGACTGGGCCATCGCAGCGAGCTTGGGCATGCTTGGAACAGCTCGACGGTATGACGTTGTCCAGCCCGTCTGGAGAAGCCCAACTCGCCCTGTTTGCGCCTTACTGCGGTGGTCGCCGTCGGGAAGAGGAGCTGCGGCGAGCGCTCGAGTGGCTTGCGATCGGGCAGTTCCAGGGTGAGCGCCAACTCAGCAATGCTGGGTCTCACCGCTTCCGCATGGATTGGTCTCCCACGCGATCCCCTTTGGAGATCAGCCGTTGCCAGCTGGTCCTTTTGGATGTGCAGCAACAGCCTTACCGCTTTGCATGTCCTGCCCATCAGTTGGTGCAGTGGCTGATGGATGTGGAAGCTGCGGAGCCCATGGATCTGCCGGATGCATTCTGGCGATGGTTATTGCTGGAGCGGAATCCTGACGAGGGACCCCTTTAAATTGTGGCGATTGACATCAGTACTCCCGGATGGGCTCAACCCTGCTGATCGGATCCTGTGAACCCTTCAGCGGAAAATCCGCGCTTGTACTGGGGATCGCGCGGCATCTTCGTTCAGCTGGTGCAAGGGTTCTGTTTGGCAAACCACTGGCCACGAGCCTTGACTGGGAGCCTGGGGAGGGAACGCCTCCATCGCCTCTGATTGATGACGACGTGCGTTTCGTCGGAGAGATCCTCGGGTTGGCGGAGAAGGATTTGCTGCCCTCTTTGCATCTGCTCTCGGCCCATTCAGGCAAGCACCGGCTTGCCGATGGGGTGCTTACAGCAGGTGACGGCCTCGATCATCTGCGTTCCAGCCTGCAGCAGCCAGACAGCGGCATCACACTGCTCGAAGCGGCGGGCAGCCTGCATGAGGGACTGCTGTATGGCCTCAGCCTTGTGCAGCTAGCCAGAGACCTGGATGCTCCTGTGGTTCTCGTGCATTTGTGGGAGGACAGTCGCAGTGTGGATGCCTTGCTGGCTGCACAGCAGCAGCTCGGCGAGCGTCTGCGCGGTGTCGTGCTGAATGCGGTGACGCCGGAGGACGTTGAGACCCTCGAACGCGACGTGGTTCCGGCATTGCAAGCGCTTGGTATCGAGGTGTTTGGTGTGATGCCACGGTCCCCTCTGCTGCGCAGCGTCACGGTTGGTGAGCTCGTGCGACGTCTGGATGCCCGGGTTTTGTGCTGTCGGGAAAAGCTCGATCTTCTGGTCGAGACCCTGAGCATCGGTGCGATGAATGTGAATTCCGCTATGGAATTCTTCCGGCGTCGCCGAAACATGGCGGTGGTTACCGGTGCGGATCGCACCGACATCCAGCTGGCGGCTCTGGAAGCTTCAACGCAATGTCTGATCCTGACCGGTGCGGGTGATCCGCTTCCCCAGCTCATCAGTCGTGCCGACGAACTGGAGGTGCCTCTGCTCAAGGTTGAACAGGACACCCTGGGGACCGTTGAAGTGATTGAGCAGGCGTTCGGTCATGTGCGCCTGCATGAGGCGGTGAAGGCGACCTACGCCTTCCGCCTCGTTGAAGAACACTGCCGCTTGAATGATCTGTTCGAGGCCGTCGGCTTTGAAGCCTTGGCGATTCCCTCAAATTGATGGCTCCGACTGGGTTCATCACTGCTAGTTTTTAGAAACAACGGCGGGTAGTCATTGAGCCAGTCACTTGATCTCCCTGCACTGGACAGGGTGGACACACTTGCTCAGGAACTGGCCCTTCTGCAGGACAAGGGCAAGCGGCGAATCGCCATTCTCGGCAGCCGGCACGTTCCGGTGGTTGCGATTCATTTGATCGAACTGATTGCCCGCTCCCTGGCTCAGGAGGGGCATTCCTTGGTCACCTCGGGGGCGCAAGGTGTTAACGCTGCCGTCATTCGCGGTGTTCTTCCCGTCGATCCCGCCAAGCTGACGGTGCTGTTGCCCCAAAGCCTCAGTCGTCAGGCTGTCGAGATTCGCGATCAACTGGAACAGGTTTTGCATCTCATCGAAAAGCCTGAGCACGATGATCTGCCGTTGCCCATGGCTAGCAGCCTCTGCAATCAAGACATCATTAGTCGTTGCGATCAACTGATCTGTTTTGCCTTTCACGACAGCGAGACTTTGCTGGCCAGTTGTCGCAACGCTGAGGACATGGGCAAGGTGGTCAGTTTGTTGTTCTTTGACTGAGCCTCCAGGAGGGGTCTCAAAGCGGTGGAAGTGTGGGCAGCACCTGCAACCTGGTGCCGTCCCGCCCCATGACCAGCACCTGATCCCCTGGCTTCAAGAGGGTTTCGATATCCAAGGAGTGTGCTGCCCAGCTTTGCCCGTGCCAGCGGACACGGCCTTCGCCGCCTGGCGCGATGGCATCCAAGACTTCAGCGGTGTCCTCCCGAAGTTGGCGCCTGCCGGTTCGCGGCGTGCGTTTGGCTGACCAGCGCGTCAGCCAAAGTGTTCCCAGCACGGTCATCAACACAAACAGGCTGATCTGTAGCCAGATCGGCACGGGTAGCAGAGCTGTCAGCACGGAGACGGTCAGCCCCGCGATGGCCGCGAACATCAACCCGTCAAAACTGGGGGAGACCAATTCGATCACCAATAAGGATCCCGCCACCAGCAACCAGATCAGGGGAATCCACAGGGATGGCATAACGGGTTGGTTTGCTTGCTCCACTTTGGGGGCTACGTTCCCAACAGACACCCTCTCGTCATGGAAGCCTTTCTGAGTCTGCCGGCCCTGATTTTGATCGCGCTGCTGGGCAGCGGAAGTGTGAAAGTCACGAGTGGGGGGCGATCAAGACTGGTGGAACGTCTCGGCAAATTCGATCGTGAGCTGCAGCCTGGTCTTTCCATCGTGATTCCCGTTGTGGAGAGAGTGGTCAGCCATGAATCACTGAAAGAACGTGTGCTCGATATTCCGCCTCAGCTGTGCATCACCCGTGACAATGTGTCCATCGAAGTTGATGCAGTCGTCTACTGGCAGTTGTTGGAGCATTCTCAGGCGTATTACGCCGTTGATAATCTGCAGGCCGCGATGGTGAATCTGGTGCTCACCCAGATCCGTGCGGAGATGGGAAAACTGGATCTCGATCAGACGTTCACGACTCGCAATGAAGTGAATGAACTGCTGCTTAAAGAACTGGACGAAGCCACGGACCCCTGGGGAGTGAAAGTGACCCGTGTGGAGATGCGCGATATCAATCCATCGCCCGGTGTGAAGCAGGCGATGGAGGCTCAGATGACTGCGGAACGCGAAAAGCGAGCCGCCATTCTTCGATCGGAAGGTGAAAAAGAAGCCCAATTGAATGAGGCTCGCGGGCGTGCTGAGGCTCTCGTTCTTGATGCGCGTGCCCAGAAAGAGGCGCTGATGTTGGAGGCCGAGGCTCAAGCCAATCAGCAGAGCGTGCTGGCTGAGGCCAAATCAGAGGCAGCTCGGGTGATGGCCAAAGCGCTGGCGGAAAGTCCTGAAGCCGAAGAAGCTGTTCGCCTGATGTTGGCTCAGGATTGGATGGCCATGGGTCAGCAGATGGCGAATTCCCCCGCTGGCAGTGTGTTGATGGTGGATCCCCAATCACCGGCTTCGCTGATTGCGGCTCTGAAGCAGTTCCAGCAGTCGAAGTCCTAAGCGACGAGCAGGGCTTTGAGGCCTTCGCTGTAGAGGATGCCGGTGCACAGCAATGCTCCGGCCCAGCACATGCCGCGCAACGGTGGAAGATTGGCGATGTAGGCGGGCAGGTAGAGGAAGCGCAGCAGGGGTTGCAGCAGTGCAGCTGGAACCGCCAAGCCAGGCAGTTCCCCCACCTGAAGTACGGCAATTAAGGCCAGCAGCGCTGCCGGTGCATGGAGAGTGAAGGCTTCAAAACTGTTTTGATGCGCCCAGCTGGCCCGTTGCCCCCAGGCAGGCAGGCGCTCGAACATGGCCCTTGGTGCCTTCATATCGGCCATGGTGAAGTCAGCCTGGGAGCGGGCAGCACCCAGTGGAATGATGCTCGCGATGACGGCTGCTCCCGATAGCACGAGCGACCAGGCGTAGGGAGCAGCAGGGGTCTGGGTCAGCCAATCCGTGATGTTCACGACCGATCGCAAGAGACCCCAAACAATAGAGATCGACTGTTCATGAATGCGAAAGCTCATTTGAGCCTCCGTCCAGCGCATTGCATGGCAAGAGAGCGATCGGATGGCGATTGCTAGCCTTCAAACATCTGGACGTTTTCGATGGCTTCATACTCTTTTGATGTGGTGTCTGACTTTGATCGCCAAGAACTGGTCAACACCCTTGATCAAGTGCGGCGAGATGTTTCTCAGCGTTATGACCTCAAGGATTCGGGCACTGAGATTAAGCTTGAAGAGACTGCTGTGGTCATCAACACAGCGAGCGATATGACCCTTCAGGCTGTTGAAGACATCCTTCGGACGAAAGCAACCAAAAGAAATTTGTCCCTCAAGATCTTTGATTTCCAGCCAGCAGAAACAGTCGGCGGCAACCGTGTTCAACAGACCGTCAAGCTGAAAAAAGGACTGAACCAGGAGCTTGCCAAGAAAATGAGCAAGATGGTGCGTGATGAAATGAAGAAAGTAACAGTCGCTATTCAAGGGGAGAGTTTGCGAATTACAGGAAAAAGTAAGGATGATTTGCAACAGGTAATTCAGCTGTTGCGCTCAAAGGATGACGAGCTGGATGTTCCCCTTCAGTTTGAAAACTACCGATAGAGCTTCGATCGATTCGAGAATTAGTAATGACTCTATTGCCCTAATTTTTGTTTATTCTGTTGCTTGCCTGGAGAAAGAGGCTTGCAGGCATTGACGCATTTGTGGCGCGTGGAATAAGCAATCGAGTATTAGCTGTTCTGCTAACGATCAAAGGTTCAGGTTGAGTTGAACGCCTCCGGCCCAGATCCCTGGTGTTTCGCCTGCACCGCCCGGGTTGATGATCCATTGCATGACTGGCTGGATTTGCAGCATTTCGGAAACGTAGATCGAATAATTGAGTTCAATCGTGGCTTCGTAGCTCTTGCCGGATAAAAGTGTTGAGCTGAAACTCGTGCGTTCGAGACCGAGGGCAAGCACGTCGAGTGGGCGGCTCGGAACAAGACCCTGCGTCAGCCAGCCGCCGCCAACGAAGGTCGGATAAGGGTTGTTCTCAGGGTCAAGGCTGACAGTGCCTGCGACCCAGAGGCGACTGTCGAGGCCGATGGGTAGGTCCAGTGGCCAGGTGATGGATCCGTAAATGCCACGGTTCAGTCCCTCACCCAGCTCATCTGCGTCATCGCTCAAGAGACGCGTGGATGTCAGATAGCCGCCCAATTGAAGCTCGGGCAAGGGCAATTGCCGGATCACGTTCGCCTGGGTGTCAGGACGAGGGATGGGTTTCGATAGATCGCTTCGCGATGGAAGCGGATTTCGGGTCCATTGAAGAGCTTGCATACCTCCCTGCACCTCGGGGATGCCCGGATTGACCCCCAGGCTTGAAGCAATGGTCGTCTGTGGATCGAGATAGAAGTACCCGTAGCCCAGACTTCCGAGCGTCTCGGAATGCGCCTTCACCTTGAGACCGGGAGCCACAAAAGGATTGATTGGCATGCCGATTACCAGCAAATTCATGGTGTTGTTGAACACCGAACTGAAGTAGTTATTCATCACTGGTGAGGACACAAAGCCAGGCTCACCAGCCATGTCGGGTGCCAGCGACATCAGACCGAGTTGCGCTTCCCACCATCCACGGCCGCGGTTTCTAACAACGCTGGCCTCGGTGAGCCAGGTGCCAACGGGGTTCACCAGAGTCTGGAGGGTGAAGGCGGATCCCAGATCGGTGTTCAGATTGGGGTTGCCGGCGTTGCTGGAGAGCTCCACGTTCAGCTGCCAGTGATCGAGCTCACTCCAAGTGTCTTGGTCTTTTTCGAATCCGCTACTGAGGGACAACCCGAGGTTGATGGATTGGAACCAACTGCTGGCACCAGGTCGATCACCCCCGACGACACCCACCATGGGCTGGGCGGTGACCGTGACGCTGAGGTCAGCCCATTCGGGCAGCCCCAATAAGGATTCGAGGGGACTTGTTCGAGCCGATGGGGCAAAGACTGCACTGCAGGTCAGTGCGAGGGCTGATGAGGTGAGCTTTAGAAACGTTCCCATCCATCCTGGTTGATGTGGAGGCATGGGAACGCATCAGGAGGGCTCAAAATCTCAGGCGACAGCAGCGAAGCTTTCGCGGAAGGCCTGGATTGTGCTCTCGATGTCTGTATCCGAGTGGGCCAGGGAGGTGAAGCCTGCTTCGAACGCGGATGGTGCGAGGTAGACACCTCGCTCGAGCATGGCACGATGCAACTTGCCAAAACGTGCGGCGTCAGTGGCTTTGGCTTCTTCGAAGTTCCGCACAGGACCTTCGCAAAGGAAGAAACCGAACATGGCGCTCACACTGCCGGCGGAGATCGGCAGACCGGCGGCGGTGGCGGCCTCTTTGATCCCAGCCACCAACTTCTCGGTGGTGGCCGTCAGCTTCTCGTAGCTACCGGGTTGTTTTAGTAGCTCAAGGGTTTTAATCCCGGCCGTCATGGCCAGAGGGTTTCCGCTGAGGGTGCCGGCCTGATACATCGGGCCTGCAGGGGCCACCATCTCCATGATCTCTCGACGGCCGCCGTAAGCGCCAACAGGAAGACCGCCACCGATCACTTTGCCCATGGTGGTGAGGTCTGGGGTCACGCCGAAATGGGCCTGGGCGCCGCCATAGCTGATGCGGAAGCCCGTCATCACTTCGTCGAACACCAGCAGGGCGCCATGTTCCTTGGTGAGCTCACGCAGGCCTTCAAGGAATCCTGGTTCGGGCTGAATGAAACCGGCGTTGCCGACGATCGGCTCGAGAATCACTCCGGCGATGGCCTCGGGGTTCTCGGCGAAAAGTTGCTTGACCGCCTCAAGATCGTTGTAAGGAGCGGTGAGAGTGTTGGCGGTGGTGCTGCGGGGCACACCTGGAGAGTCGGGAAGTCCGAGCGTGGCGACACCGGAGCCCGCCTTCACCAGGAACATGTCCGCATGGCCGTGATAGCAGCCTTCGAACTTGATCACTTTGTCGCGACCTGTATACGCGCGCATCAATCGCAGAACAGCCATGCAGGCTTCTGTGCCGCTGTTCACGAAGCGAACCATCTCAACACTGGGGACCGCGTCGATCACCATTTCTGCGAGGGTGTTCTCCAATGAACATGGGGCTCCGAAACTGGTGCCCTTCTCAATGGTTTCTTGCAGCGCGCCGATGACTTCAGGGTGCGCGTGACCGCAGATGGCGGGGCCCCAACTACCGATGTAGTCGATGTATTTGTTGTCGTCCACGTCCCAGGCATAGGGTCCTTTGACGCGGTCGAAGACAATCGGCTGGCCTCCCACGGACTTGAACGCGCGCACGGGAGAGCTCACGCCGCCGGGCATCAGAGCCTGGGCTGCATGGAAGAGCTCCTGGGAGCGAGTGGTGTTCAAGCTTGGTGCTGTCACGGGGGCGGAAGCCAAAGGGCCGATGCAAACCGTGCAACATCCTGACCCAAGAACGACCCAAATCGGCTGATCTGTGTACGAAGACGCGTTTCCGAGTCTTTC
>MDTA01081032.1_pt1 | contig 10014 bp, 8 predicted proteins | sample 811151 | NCBI WGS metagenome assembly MDTA01 (sample SAMN05326648, study PRJNA326480) | marine metagenome | isolation source: seawater | place: Indian Ocean: South | collected 2010 | reverse complement strand
TTCAGATACAAAATAGTAATTTGAATATAAAAGAATTACCTCACAATCTTGAGGCCGAACAAGGTATAATAGGTGCTATTTTACTTAACAATGAAATTTACTTTGATATTTCTGACATAATTAGTACTGAGCATTTTTTTGAACCAGTTCATAAAGTAATTTTTGAGGTAATTGGCAAGATTATATCTAAAGGTCAAATAGCTACTCCAATAACTCTAAAGAGTTTTTTTGAAGTTGAAAAAAATTTAGAAGAAATTGGAGGTTCGAACTATCTTCTAAGACTTGCAAATTCTGCTGTTTCTCTTGATTACGCAAAAAACTATGCAAGCATAATATACAATTTAGCAGTCAGAAGAGGCCTGTATGAATTGGGAGGAAAAGTACAGCATGACGCGATTGAGAGTAATATGGAAACTAAGCCTGAAGACTTAATTGAAGAAACTGAAAAAAATCTGTATCAAATTTCTGAGAAAGGAACACCACAAAATAATGTCCAAACATTTCAAAGTTCAGTTGAAGAAGCAATAGAATTAGCAAAAAAAGCATTTGAAAAAGATAGTAGTGTTGTTGGCATATCGTCAGATTTTACTGATTTAGACAGTAAGTTAGGTGGATTCCATCCTTCAGATTTAATTATAATAGCTGGAAGACCGTCAATGGGAAAAACCTCTTTGGCAACAAATATCGCGTTTAATATTGCAAAGAATGCGCATTCTGCAAAAGATGCAGACTCCAGTGTTCTATTTTTTTCATTAGAAATGTCTTCAGAGCAACTAGCCAGAAGAATTCTTTCTGAGCAAGCAAGAATAAGTTCTAATGATATAAGAAGAGGAAATTTATCCGAAAATGATTTAGATAATTTAGTATCAGTTTCTAAAGAAATATTAGAAATACCCCTTTTTATTGATGATACACCTGCGGTTAACATTGGTACATTATCCTCTAGGGCAAGAAGATTAAAAAGAAAGCATGGCTTAGGGGTTATTGTTGTAGATTATTTGCAATTATTAAGGCCAAGTAAGACATCAAGAAATGAATCAAGAGTTTTAGAGATATCTGAAATTACCCAGGGACTGAAAGCTCTTGCGAAAGAATTAAATATACCAATTATTGCCTTATCCCAATTATCAAGACAAGTTGAACAGAGAGAAGATAAAAAACCGCAATTATCTGATTTAAGAGAGTCAGGATCCATTGAACAAGACTCTGATGTAGTTATGTTCATTTATAGAGAAGAGTACTACCTCGAAAAAAGTGCCCCATCACCAGGAACAGCTGAATTCATAGAATGGCAACAAAAAATGGATGAGATACATGGACAAGCTGATTTACTAATTATGAAACAACGACATGGACCAACTGGAAATATAAAATTAAGCTTTGATGCAAAATATACAAGATTTGGAAACTTTATAAGCAATGAAAATGCAAATATTTATGAGTAAGATTTTCAAATATGAACAATATTGATAAAAATACATTCTTAAATATTAATTTAAAATCCGTAAATAAAAATTACAAATTAATAAAAAAAAGAATAAGAAAAGGTTGTATAGTTGCAGCAACTGTAAAAGCAAATGCTTATGGATTAGGAGTCGATAAAATTGTTCCAAGCTTATTCAAATCTGGTTGTAAGCATTTTTTTGTAGCTACAACCGATGAAGCTGTTGAGTTACGTAAAATGAATAAAAAGATATTTATTTTCATTTTAAATGGGCTAGTAGCAAAAGAATTAAAGATAATTAAAAAGTACAATTTAATTCCTGTAATAAATAATTTATCGCAATTGAAAAAAATTGAACATTTTCAGCTTAAATATAAAATACAACTAAAAATCGCACTTCACTTTGACACTGGAATGTCTAGACTTGGATTTGACAAGATTGAAACAAAGAGACTAATTGAAAATAGATCAAAGTTAATCGTTTATTCAAATATTTTCTTAGTTATGAGTCATCTATCTTGTGCTGACAACAAACTTTCGAAATTAAATAAAAAACAACTGAATAGTTTTTTGAAATTAAAAAATAATTTTCCCAATTCTTTACATAGTCTGTCAAACTCTGCTGGTATATTGCTTGGCAAAGATTATCACTTTGATATGGTTAGGCCAGGAATTTCACTATATGGCGGGAACTGTCAAATTGGTGAAAAAAAAATTTATAACAATGTGGTGTCTTTAAAGGCTAAATTAATTCAAGTAAGAGAAATATATAAAGGTGATACTATAGGCTATGGTGCAACTTACAAAGCAAAATCAAAAATGAAAATTGGTACTTTGGCTATCGGCTATGCTGACGGATTTAATAGACTTTTTTCGAATAATTATCATATTTTATTTCAAAACAAAAAAGTAAAGATAGTAGGAAGAGTCTCAATGGATCTAATTACTGTAGATTTAACAAAAATTAACTTAAGCACGAATGTAATGAACGAAGATTTTGAAATAATAAGTCAGAAGTATTCGATAAATACAATTTCAAAAATAATAGATACGATACCCTACGAAATTCTAACAAACCTAGGCAAAAGATATCAAAGAAGATATATTTCTTAATTAATGGAGAAACTTTATTTATCTATTTTAGGAAAGCATTCAAAAATTGCATTATTATTTTTTTTTATCACTATAATTTTTTTTGCATATAGTTCAAAAGATTTTCAACTCGATGCATCATCTGATACTTTAATTCTTGAGCAAGATCAAGATCTAAAAGAATATAGAAAGATAATAAATAATTATGGCTCAAGTGATTTTCTGATCGTAACATTTACTGATAAGAGAAAAATACTAACTGAAGATAATTTAGAAATAATAAAGTCATTCATTAGTAGACTAAATAAATTGTCATGGATCGATAATGTGCAATCAGTTTTTGATGTTCCATTACTCGAAATAAACAACCAAAATCTAACTGATCTTATTGATGAAATTTTAACAATTAGTTCTCCTGGAATTGATCTAAAGTTAGCTGAAAAAGAATTATTAAACAGTCCAATTTTTAAAAATCTGATTATTAGTGAAGATGCAACTAGTACTGGAGTACTAATTAATTTTAAAAAAGACAATGATTACGAGGAACTTATTAAAGAGAGAGATAATCTTAAAGAAGAAAAAAAATTATCAAACGAACAAAAGAATTATCTCAATAAAATTAATATTGAATACCAGACAAGAAAAAAATCTTTTGACAATCAACGTCATCAAAATATTAACCAAATTAGAGAATTAATTAATGATTATTCAAACAAAGGTTTAAAAATACACCTAGGGGGTGTAGCTATGATTGCTGATGATACCATTACATTTGTAAAAAATGATATAATTGTATTTGGTATAGGTGCTATAATATTTATTCTAATTGTTCTTTTTGTTGTGTTCAAAAATCCAATTTGGATGCTGGTCTGTATATCAAATTGCATTACATCGCTTGTGCTAATGATAGGAACAGTATCATTACTTGATTGGAAAGTTACAGTTATTTCCTCAAATTTTATAATGCTAATTCTTATTCTCTCTTTGTCTATGACCGTGCATATTGTAGTTAGATTCAGACAATTTTTAATTGATAGCAAAAGTTACTCAAATACACAGGCGCTTATTTTAACAATTAATAAAATGTATAAGCCATGTTTATATGCTGCACTAACTACCATTTTTGCATTTGCAACTCTATATTCAAGTGGAATTAAGCCTGTAATGGATTTTGGCTTGATGATGTGCGTAGGCTTATTTATAACATATGCAACAAGTTTTACATTTTTACCATTAATTATCTCTTTTTTAAAATTAAATGTAACAAATAATATTTTAAAAGAAAAAAATAAAGGACTATTTACATACTTGCCTTTAAATTTTCCAAAGATTTTACTATTAAGTTTTTTTACGATTTTTTGTATCAGTTTCTACGGCGCAACAAAATTAAAAGTTGAAAATAGTTTTGTTGATTATTTCAAGAAAGATACAGAAATATATCAAGGTATGAAGTTAATTGATGACAAACTGGGTGGAACCACCCCACTCGACATCATCATTGATTTTAAAAATGAGTCAGATGTATTATCTGATGTAAGTGTAGATGATGAATTCATGGATTTTGGAATTGAATATGATCCTGCAGATTACTGGTTCACCAATGAAAAAATAAATATTATAAAAAATATTCATGATCATCTAGAAGAATACCCTTTTTCAGGTAAAGTATTATCTCTGGCATCAATTGTAAGAACAGCTGAAAAACTTAATTCCAATAATGAATTTGATACTCTTGAATTATCAATACTCTATAAGAAACTTCCAAATGATTTAAAAAGTCAAATCATTAATCCTTATGTCCTCATTGACGATGATCAAGCAAGAATTACAATGAGAGTTATTGATACACACCCTGAATTAAATAGAGCCAATTTTATAACTGACCTAAATAATCATATAGAAAATAATTATTCAACTGGAGCAATAAATGTTTCCATTGCTGGAGTTTTAATACTTTATAATAACATGTTACAGAGTCTTTTTGACTCACAAATTAAATCATTGTCCATTGTTTTATTTGGAATTTTTTTGATGTTATTTTTCTTATTCAGATCACTTAAAATAGCTATTGCAGCAATAGTGCCTAACTTAGTTGCTTGTTTTGTTATTCTTGGAACAATGGGATTAGTATCAATCCCCCTCGATCTTATGACAATAACTATCGCAGCAATTACTATTGGAATTGCAGTTGATAATTCTATACACTATATTTATAGGTATAAGGAATACTACACTGAGAATCGCGATCATAGAGAAACCCTAATTAAATGCAATGATACGGTTGGAGTAGCCATTAAAAATACCTCTTATACAATTATTGCTGGGTTTTCTATTCTTATATTTTCAAATTTTTATCCAACAATTTATTTTGGATTATTTACTGCACTTGCAATGTCAGTAGCACTTTTTGGTAGCCTTACACTTTTACCAATATTACTTAATAGGCTTTTGAAATATTAAAAAATGAGTTTAGACTTTTCTACATTTCTTAACCCTTTTGATATTTTATTTTTAATTGTAATTGCGATATCATTTTTTTATGGAATAAAAAATGGCTTAACCAAAAGTTTATTTAATTTTTTTAAATGGATAGTTATTTTTTATTTAATTAAGAATTGCTTTAATGTATTACGACCAATATTTGACCTATATATAACAAATCAAACACTTTCAGACATATTAATATTTTTCTCTACTCTTATAGTTTCATATATAATTATATCATTTATAAATCGCATAATAATTGGCCTTTTACAGCCGAAAAAATCTTTCTTTATCGATGTCTTTTTTGGTGGTGTCTTAGGAATACTAAGGGGCTACATAATATTTATACTATTAATATTCTTTATAGATAGCAATTTTTCATTCAAATCAATGCCTGACTTTATGAAAAATGGAACCTTTGACGAGGTAATAAAATATGGTGTAGAACTTCTTGAACAAATTCCAAGGAACATTGATGAAATTTAAATATAAATTCTTATGAAACATTTAAATTGTTTAATTACAGGCGCTTCATCTGGTATAGGGAAAGAGATTGCAATTGAATTATCTTATTTTGTTAAACATATTTACATAAGTGCCCGAAATGTAAAAAAATTAGAACACGTGCACGACAAAGTTATTAAAAACTCAGAATGCACAATCGTTCCACTAAATTTATGTGAAGAAAATGGTATTGAGGAATTGGCTAGAAATATTTTTAAAAAAGACAAATGTCTAGATATCTTAGTTTTATCGGCCGGTATAATCAATCAATTGTCTCCTGTAGAATCAATTGAATTAAAAAAATTAAATGAAATTATTAATCTTAACTATATTTCTAACTTTAGAATGCTTAAAAATTTTCATCCTTTATTGAAAAGTTCAAGTAATTCAAATATTGCTTTGATATCTTCAATTAAAGACTCTTCCAAGGATTATTATTGGGGTATATATCAACCAATAATGACCGCATTAAACGAACTTTTTACAACGTACGCAAAAGAAAATCGAAGTACAAATATAAGGACCAATATCTTTTGTCCAAAAGCAGTTAATACAAGTCTTAGAGATGTCATAATGCCTGGAGAAAACAAAAATAATATTAGCGATGCTAGAAGTGTGGCTAAAAAAATTGTAAGCCACATATTTAGTAAAGCCAAGTCAGGAATAATTGAAATTAATTAACATATGGATTATTTGACATTTTAAAATCATATATTATGGGAATTCCCTCAAGTCTAAAATAATTTCTAAATGCATTATCAAAATATTTCTGAAATATAGCCGGGGGCTTTTTATTTATATTTAAAAATATTTTAAATTTAGGTATATGGTTTTTAACTTGCACAATATATTTAGGTTTTATCTCCCTTTTATTTAATTTTGGAAAATTTGCCTTTTTATTTAAATAAATAATTAATTTTTTTAGATTTTGTTTTTTTATCTCAACTGATAAAAGATTTTTCTTATAAATAATTTCATTTAATACAGATTTAATATTTATATTTTTTTTCGCAGAGATAAATTTAATATTTATTAGTCTGTATTTACTATAATTATTTTTAAGATATCTATTTAAATTTAATTTGAAGGTTTTCTTATCATCAATTAAATCAATCTTATTAAATAAAAAAAATAAAACTTTATTTTTACTTATAGCTAAATCCGCAAGCCGAAAATCTTGTCTAGTTATGTTTTCTAATGAATCGATTAAAAGTATAATAACATCTACATTCTTGGTTAATCTTAAAACTTCTGTATTACGTATTAATTCCTCTTTTACTACTACTTTGCTTTTTCTGCGTAAACCTGGTGTATCAATAATTATAAACTCATTATTTCTGTGAATAAATTTTTTTTTATGAATAGTTTTAGTTAAGCCATATTCATCACCAACAGGTGAAATGTAATCCCCGAGTAAAGTATTAAATAAGGTAGATTTTCCCGAATTAGGTTTTCCAATAATTCCTAAACTTATTTTATTTGAACCCATACACATTAGAGTTTTCATCAGACAAGAAAATACTTTCAGATAATATTAATGGTGGCACTAAAAGCCCCTTTACTCCAATTGAGCCTGAAGAGAGTATTTCTCCAGTTATTGGTGATACAACTTTTAACTCCCCAAAATAAGAAATATTATATATTAAATTATCTATTAAGTACGGACCTAGCCAAAGATTTAAGTTTTCTACTTTTTGTCCTTTACGATATTTTAATAAATCGGTTATCCAGAAGACTTCTGAGCTTTCTTTATCAATGCATATTAGCTTGCCGTCCTCATTAATAATGTAAATTTGATTGCCAGATAATATTGGTGTTCTATATCCTGATAAATCAATTTCCCAATTGCGTTGTCCATTAATAGCGCTGACAGAAATGAGCTTTCCATTTGAACTTAATGAATAAATTGTATTGCCTGAAATTACTGGGCTTGCTGAAATGTCCTTGATATCAAAATTACTTACCTTAGAAATTTTAGAAACGTTCTCAGACCAAACTGGTTTCCCAGTATCGAAGATAAATGCCACTAATTCTCCATTGCTAAATGGTGCGATAATCATATTTTCAAAAGCAACAGGTGATGAAGTGAAAAGATTTTTCTTTGATTCAGAAATAGTCTGAAATGACCAATCAATTTCTCCATTAACAATATTAATGGAGAAAATTCTGTTGTCAGCTGATATAAAGTAGATATGGCCTCTGTAGATTAATGGCGGTGAAAGAATCGGGTATTTTATATTAACTCCCCATATTTCAATGCCTTCTTCTGCATCAAATAATTTTACCTGTCCGTAGCCATCCACAAAAACTATTTTATTATCAAAATATGCTATCCCTCCTCTTACAACTTCGTATTTTTTAATTCCATCGATTTTGATATCAACCTTAAATAAAATTTCCTCAGTTGAGGTATCAACACAAATAAGGAAACCATCATTTAGAATCTGACAGATATTATTGTTAAAAAATATTGGTTGTATAATATTTACTGGCCCTCTTTTTCCTGAAATAATTTTTGCTTTCTTTGTAAATGATGAGGATGAGTAAATATTGTTAAGATGATTATTGGGATTTAAAAAATGTTGACTCCAAAACATAACTTCTTTTGGCTGATCAATTTTAATGTTACTGGGATCAAGGTCTAATGATTCTGAAATTTCAGCATTATAACTTAGTACAGGAAATCCTGTATTATTATTTTCAATAGTTTCTTTTTTTGAGCAAGAAATTACTAAGATAAAAATAATTAGTAAGATCGAGTATTTGTAACGCATGCTATTCTGCAATTTCAATAAATTTTTCAGCTCTTATTTTTATATTCAGAGGAGCATCTACTGAGTCAATTAATTTCTTAAAACCAATTTTACTTTCTTTATTTTTACCTAGTAATAGTTTTTTTATTAAAAAAAGTTCCTCAAAAAGAAATTTAAAGTTACTGTCTTGAGATTTTGCGATTTCTAGATATCTCATAAATTCTGGCTCATCTATTTCATCAATTTTATTTAGTAGAAGCAAATAAACAGCTAAGTCAACAAGAATAGCATCATATTTATTGTTATTGATTATATTTTTAAGTCCGTTTATGCCTTCTTTTTTATCTCCATTTTGAATCTGTAGATTGGAAAGTCTCAACTCAGCTAGTCCAGATATATAATCATTTTTTGAACCTACTAAGTCATCAAATGCTTGTATTTGATTATTAATCCCTTTTTCGTAAGTTGCCGCTATATACATTTCAATAAGTTTTTCATTATTTGACATATCTGATGATTTTTTTACTTGATAACCCACAACTGAGAATACAATTATAAGTATGCTTACAATTAAATAAATGCCATATCTTTTCCAAAGATTAGTAAACTTTTGTTTTCTCAAATCTTCGTCAACTTGTCTTAAAATATCACTCATTAATCTTTTCTATTGTAACTTACAATTTGTGGATGCATACGATACACGTGTTCTGATGAAGGAAATGTTCTATCTTTTACTTCAGCGGCATATTTGTTAACTGCAATCTTAATGGCATCTTCTAGATCAACGTATTTTTTGACAAATTTTGGTGCCACATTTGATAATCCTAGTATATCTTCTGTTACTAATATTTGGCCATCACAACTTGGAGAAGCTCCTATTCCAATCGTAGGAATATTTAAAATAGAAGTTATTTCTGCAGCTAAAGGTTCGGCCATGCCCTCTAAAACTAGTGAGAATGCACCAGCTTCTTCAACAGCAACTGCATCATCAATATATCTTTGCCATTCAGATTTTTCTTTTCCTCTTACCTTATAGCCCCCATCTATCAATACACTTTGAGGCTGTAAACCAATATGACCCATCACCGGGATTGAGCTTTGCGTGAGATGTTTAATTGTCTTTGACATTTTCTGTCCACCTTCGAGCTTTATGCCGTTGCAATTTGTCTCTTTCATCACACGTGCGCAGTTCATGAATGCTTTATCAACCGACTCTTCGTAAGTGCCAAAGGGCATATCAACAATTACACATGATTTACTTGAAGCGCCAACAACAGATTTTGCATGATTTATCATTTGTTCAAGTGTAACTTGAAGTGTATTTTCATAATCATAAAGAACCATTCCTAGCGAGTCTCCGACCAACATTAAGTCAACTTTCTCGTCAATAGCTCTAGCAATTGGCGCAGTGTATGCAGTCAGACATACAATTGGGGTCTTTCCTTTGCGAGACTTTATATCATTTGCTGATTTTCTTAACATGGGATCGGTTTATACTTGATAAATAAGAAAAATTCTAGGGAAAGCTTAGTTTTTATAACTATCCCTCTAATTCACTATCAATTAATACTGCTATTAGAAGAGCAGGTTCAGAGCCATTATTTACCCATGCGTGATTTGTGCCACGCTGTACTACAACATCAAAAGGGTTAATTCTTACCTCTTCTTCATCCAAAATTAAAGTTACATCTCCTTTTAGCAGTATAATATAATCAATTGTCTTTGTTTTGTGCATCG
>MDTA01109404.1_pt1 | contig 10015 bp, 12 predicted proteins | sample 811151 | NCBI WGS metagenome assembly MDTA01 (sample SAMN05326648, study PRJNA326480) | marine metagenome | isolation source: seawater | place: Indian Ocean: South | collected 2010 | reverse complement strand
CTTGTTAGTGTGTTTTATCCTGTGTTCATTCTGCAGGGCCAGGTGCAAGAAAGATTCATATTTTTCTTCCTTGACCAACAGAGTCACAAGTTCATCACCATCGTCGTCTATGTCAATGTGAGACCAGATGAAATCCTTTCCGTACATCATACCTAGGTTTCCTGCGGTGGCAGATATGTTTGCCACTGCATCAACAGTGTCATAGCCTGCATTAAGTCCACCTCCACCTATAGGTATATAACCCATCCTTGTTGTCGCTGAATCTTGTTTGAATTGTATCTCTTTCATTACATACCACTCACTGGTACTGGTTGCTCATAAATTGAGTGTGATCCGTTCTCACCATCCTCGGACACATCTATTTCGATATTTCTGCCTGGGTATCTTTTTGTAATTTGTATGTATAAGTCATCGCTAATCATCTCGCATGATTTATAGTCTAGTTTAAGTGTGCCTTCACTGTACATATCTTCAATCCATCTTTTGAATTGTATGAACTCTATGTCTCTGTCATCATGGAACACTTGTATGGCAACTTTGAAATGGAATATGTGTCTGTGAGGATATCCTAAGAAACTTACATCCATCCTGTCACCTGTAGCCAGTTTTGGATCATCCAGTGCCGCCGGGTACTTGTGGATACCTTCCTTACGGAATGTTACCCATATCATTTTATTTCCTTTGATCGCTGTGTCTCGAAGTGCTCGTTCTCTTTGTTGTTCATTCACATTGTACATGTCGTTGATTACACGATCGCTTTCACTGGCCATATTTCATTCTCCTCTATAGGTTTGTCTTGGTTATATTGTTTCCATTGTGTATATCCTGATTTGGATTTGTAATCTTCCATGCTCATTACCCAAACTCCTTTGTTTGTTTTGTTGAAATCAACATCATCCAATTTGATACAAACTTGCTGATCTTCATCAGTATTTGCAAATATGATCGAACAGAAAGGAATAAATTTTGGATGTTTCCAAACGTTACTGAATCTTTTTTTAACTTGATCATGTATTTCATATTGATAGTCTATGGTAACAAAATATCCATCTGTTAAAAGTTTGTTTATTTGTAGTGGTTGGTTAGCGACATTATTAAGATAAGTTCTGTTTGCACCATAATAGACTGCCTCCGCATCAACCTTAACGCAAAGTTCTTTAATCTGTTCGTATGTTAGATCGTTTCTTGCAAGGAAAAGTGTTTGTTTTCCAAATGCAGGAGTGTGTTCTACTTCCAATCCAGAAAATACCTTTACATTATCTTTCACACCTGTTTCGTAATTTCTCAGCATAATTTATTATATTACTAATGTATTATTTTGTCAACGTCCGTTTTGCTTTTTCAATGGCATCCTTAATAGCCAATTTGGTTTTTTTGAGTCTCATCAATATTGCCTTGCTTTCCGAACTTCTATCCTTTTTCCTGTCTTCGGTAAGTTCTGCCACCTTTCTATTTAGGTAATCATGATGATCCTTTAATTTTTTAAGTTTTTTACTTTTTACCATGTCTATCTCCTATTGTTATAAATGTTGCAACTTACTATAATTCTTCTAACTTTTTGATCAGAGGCTTCTACGTAGTGCTTTAGGTATCCAGGAAACAAGCACACGGTACCGTCTACTGGTTTTACCTTTTTATCTATATCCGGCCATACTGTTTTTCCACTTCCTTCAGGGCAACTTATATAGATAACTGCACTCCAGATAGCAGGATAATGACTATGACTTTTGGTTGTAGAATTATTTTCAGATATGATCCCCCAAATTTCATCGCATATTAAGGTTCCTTCATTGCATTTATCAAATTCACCTATTGTTTTTGTAATTTGATCTGACAACCATTTGATTGATTTATATTTGGTTATAAACCATGGTGTCCTTAATGCGTTAGGGAAATTACCATCAAATGTATTTGTGACTGCTTCCTTTTCAATGACGTCAATTATTTCTTGTTTTATGTCCATATAATTTGGCAATTGAAATTGTATAAAAGGAACTTCAACTTGCGCCATTATTTTTTCAATTTTCATATCAACTTTCTATTTGTTTGAGTTCTGGTAAAGCCTGGAACAGACTTTGTCCTCTCAACCTGTCGAGTATTTCCATTCTCTTCAAGAATTCTTTTTGGTGCTTTACATTGTGCAAATTTTTGACTAGGAAATTTTTTGTTTCAATAAGACTTTGTTTTAATTGTCCAAATAAGATGTTATTATATTTGGACTCACTTAAAAATGGCCTATGTAAAAATTTTTCTATGTCGTTAATACATTTCTCTTTCATAAAAGTCGGAGCAAAAATAGGATCTAAATAATATGGATCGGTGACCAATTGAAACCATACTCCGCCGAATCCAATATTGCAATTTTCAATGTAATCGAAAATCTCATTCAGACGTGTCATGTTAAGCCATTGTATAGTGGTATTGAATGATACACCCATACCTGCTTGATTTAATTTTTGCATATTGTTTTCTATCGTTGCCCAATCGCTAGGATTTCTGATATAGTTTGCCAACTCTCCTACTGCATCTATAGATACATTAAAACTTACTGATTTGAATTCTTTACTTTTATCTATAAATCTTTGATTTATATTTGTAGCATTTGTTGTGAAAATCAATTCAACTTCATTGGCAAATTTCGATTCGATTATTTTATCAATGTAATCTAGATTTCTTTTTATGATAGTAGGTTCGCCGCCTGTCATGAATACTCTTTTTACATAGGGAATCCATTTTTCAATTGTTTCCCAAGTATCATCATCTAATCCTATGACTTTCTGTGTTGGAGTATCAATCCAGTCTTCGTTTGGATTGTCTAATATTTCACCAGCAATTTGACTGCTCCAGTCACTTATACACATCCTACATTTGAGGTTGCAAAGATTTCCTAAACGTAAATCCAAATACATTGGGTTTTGAGGTATCTTTCCTTCTTTAACATCTTTCAATTCTTTGGCGTATATTTCATTACTGTGTTGTCTTAGGCTACTAAATCCTCTGTCTTCTTTTTTCCAGCATACTTGACAACCAGAATCTCTCACATTGTCCAGCATATTTTGTTGTATGCCGTGTAATTGATCAGAAGTCCAATATTGTTTTTTAGAATTTAATTTGATATCATTTGTATAGGCACAGCAAGGACTTAATATATTTGGTGTGACAAAGCCATGCACAAATGGCATAACACAAAAGTTATCTGCCATTATCCTCCTTCAAATAGCGAACTAAAATTGTTCTTGCCTTTTCCTCCTCCAGTGGCTCTCTGCCATCTCGTGCCTCTTATGTCTGCTAGGAAACTAGATGCATTGTTTATCACATCCATTGGATTTTCAGAAGTAAAAACTTTTTCTGCTAGTGAGTTGAAATATAAAATATTTCTTGGAACATATTCGCTAAATTCATCTGTGTTGTCTGAACCTTTTGTTTTTCGCCAGTGTCCAACTTGTGGTTGATATTTCAAACGTTCTATATCGTTCAAATCATTTGCTGTCTGTACCGCCCTGATCTGATTGTACACGTTATGAGCCATCATTAAACAATAACTGAAACTATCCCAACTTGTTTTACCTTCTTTATTGTTTTTATTCAGATCACCTTCACCATACCAGCACACATCACCCATCTTAAGTCTGTTGCCTATTTGACTTGCAAATGGAAACTGTATGTTAGAACCTTTTAATTTTTTATCATCTGGTGCTTTATCCATTATAAATGAAAACCTGCTTGGCGTAAAAGTGTTTTGCGTGTATACTAATCCGTTTGCAGTTGATAAAAATGCCGATGCCGAATCAAAACTAATTGTAAAGTTTTGGTTGATATGTTTTCTAACTTGTCTTTGTACCTGTGTCAAAAAGCAGGCCCAATCTAGTTGAGATGTTCCTAATACGTGCATCCAATCTTTTCCGTCTAGTTTCTTCTCATCTCTCATTATGATTAGACGTTTCAGCATAACTTCCATATCACACATGTTGATGCCGCCCATTGCCCAACCTTCGAATTCGAAGTCTTTTACTTGGTCATACCATATTTGTGCAGTTTCCCAATCATCACCTTGCAATACATTAAGGAACTTTGTTTGACCTAATCTATTTTTTTGGAAAAACTTATTGTTGTATATTGTTCCATCTAAACAGTCTTGAAAACTGTTCAATCCTGTCTTTGGAGAGTTTAAGTCATCTGCCGCCCAAGTTGGCACGTCAAGTGTCATGGACCAGTCTGAAGTAAGTTCAAGCCAGTTCAATATGTTGCTTCTTACTGCGTTTGCCTTTGTACCCTCGAAATCTTTCCAGTCAAATTTTATGACGCCTTTACCTAATTGATATCCTCCTGAGTCGCCGACTATTGTGCTGAATTTTCTATCTCTGTTAACGCACATGGAATCTCTTTCGGCAACCTTTTCCATGTCAAGGCAGGCGTGTCCAGCCGAATATAATGCTGTTGGATATGTGAAGTATCCTTCATCTGGATTAATGAAATTTAATCCTTCAACACCTCTGTCTAGACCTTTTGGAATTCTTTCTTTTGGTATGTGAGCACCATCTGTGACTCTCTGTTTTGATATAAATGTATTGAAGAAATTTGAAATAGCAGGCAAGAACACAGCAAAGTCTCTGCTTAACTCTCCTAAATGCTCCTGCCTATTATTATCGTTCATTATTGTGCTTGAGCCGGGATAATATATTGATACTTGCCTAAACCAGAGTCAACACTGACCATCATTGCTCCTTCGTTAGAAAAGTGCAATGTGACCTTTGCTGAATCCGATAGTTTTAATATCTGTAATACTTGTCCTACTGGCCAACTCCATCCTTTATTTAGAGTTCCTTTCACACCACCTGCAAAAACAAACTCACCACCATGCGATGCTTGATCTCCAAAAGTGAATATTAAGTTTTCACCTTCGGTTCTCACAACGAATGAATTGTGTTCTGTGTTTGCAATCGATTGAAAGTTGAATCTTTGCACACTTGCCACTGTTGGTTCAATCTCAACGTCCCACTTAACGCCCTTAAATTTTACTGTTTTAAGTTTCTCGTTGATAATTTCAGCATTCATGAATCTGTAGTCATTCTTAAAGTCACCCTTTTCGTTTTCAAAATGGATTCCTGTTGGAGTTTCAACACCATTTCTAGTGCCGTTGAGTACAGATATCTTTGCTTTGTCCTTGTATTCAGGACACTTCAAATGAATATCAAGTTTATTCAATTGAGGCATTCCGAAAGTGCCAACCATTTGTGATTGTGGCTTGTGAAAAGATCCTTGCAAGATTACTGATCTATCTTCCGCCATTGAGTCAACGGCAGTTTCATCACTGGTACCAGTGATTTTGACAAGATCTAAAAATCCCAATCCATGCGTATGCTTAACGATGTCTTTCAAGATATCTATCATAATGCTTTATTGTATAAGATATTTAGATTTTAATCAAGCGTTAATTCGCTGTGTTTATACACAACCGGATTTAGATTACCAGGCTTCTTAAAAATCACGTAATTTGCACCTGAACGAAATTGTGCCATTTCTACCACTTTATATCCAGAGTCAACTAGTATCTTTTTCATTTTTGTTTTGGTATTGAAGTTCCAATATCCTCTTTTTGCCTGCTCCAAGTCATAATCATAATGGCAGTCGGAGTATTGGATGAATCCATAAGCACCTTTTATCATTACCCTCTTTATATCGTTTAGGTATTCTCTTATGTGATCCTGACTAAAAAAAGGAAATGTGTCCCAACTAAACACAAAGTTGCATGATCCCTGTGGAATGTTGCTACAATCTGTTCTTCTAGTGGTAAAAAATTTTAAATATTTTTGATGTTGTGGAGGGAATCTACGCCTTATCTTTGGTTCAAGTTCTGGCATTATATCCAAGTAATAATTTAAACGCCATGCCCTAAATTCCTTAGAAAACATTCCTGTACCAGGTCCAATTTCTAGACTGTTGTATGCATTACTTTTTGCGAAATTAAAAATCTTCTGCTGTATCTGCTTGAATAAAACAGGATCGACTACAGGATCTTTTCTTTTCCTCTCAACGTCCATTTGAAACCATGATACAGGTTTATCAAATTTCTTAATATGACCTTCATTGTATATGTCTAAAGTGTGTGCTAATTCCTTAAATGTAGCAAGGGTGCCTTCTACCATCTTGGTGAGATCCTTGCTGTTGGCCTTTTCAAGTTTTTCGATTATTAGTTTTATTTCTTCAACGCTCAGCATAACTGTATTTAAAATTCAAATAACTTGTTAAAAGTATTATTGGTCTCTGTGCTTTGCACGTCCCAACCCAGCACACCGATCAAATTATCGATCTTTTGATCAAGTATTGTCTGCTCCATTGCCTCATTGTCAAAAGGTAAATCCTTGAACCAATCTGGTATTCGTAGTTCGTCTGTTGGATATGCTATGCTTGTATAATTCAATGGATTGTTTTTAAGTTTGCACACAATTACTTTTGCACCATCTGTGATAGGCATCGAGTACTTGTCACCGTACATCTCTCTGCATTTGTTCCAATTCATACTTGCTCTCACGTGTCCTGGCATATTTGCCCTGCCCTGTTTCTCTTCTGCTTCAGTATATTTTGTCATGTTGTTTGCTCTTTTTGGTGAACCTTTTTCCCAACCTGGTCTTGATTTAAACTCCGATCTGAAATCAGTTATTGCCTGCAATACTTCTTCTTCGGTCTTGCCTGTCAGTACCATGTAAAGTATGTCACTTAAAAAGTCTTGCACAAACACCGGAGTATCTGAACGTTTTAGATCAAGTCCCATTGCCTTCATTTTTCCTTCTTTACCTGCATTGTCAGTACGTTCTCCTTCTTTGTCATAATACAAAACTGCATATCTTTTCTTTGTGATAAAAAGTCCTTTACTCGCAACCAATTCTCTACCTGCCTTGATCACAGAACCTCTGGTGGCGGGGCAATGGAAAGCCTTTGTCATAAATCCTGTAAAAGATGTATTGACTTCTTCTGCAATCTTGTCATACAAAGATATAACACTATCTTTATTCCATGGTATCTTGCCTTGTTTTATTTCGTCTTCAAGCACCTTGTTCGCTGAAAAATACACCGAATCAGTGTCACCATATATTATTGATGCCCCCGCATGATCATATTTTCCAGCAACTACCTCGTTTACTTTTGCTCCCATGTGCTTCGTTATACACCTACCAGTAAGTGTTACACTTTGTCCTATCCTGATATCGAAAAATCTACAACCTGGATTTAGTATAGCACCATACAGACTGTTTAGGTTAATTTTTTTTACAAGTTGCCTTTTATCCCAATATGCTCTTTCAATTTCGTTGTCGCCGCACTCATGCATTTTTTTCTGCATCTCTTGTCTTTCAGCATACCATTTTTTCAATAATCCTGGAATAATTGCTTCGAATTCATATGTGAATATTGTGCCATTAGCACTCAACATCCATTTGTTTTTGCTATCAAATATGATGTCAAAGAGTTGCGCCGCTGACATCCTTACACTTGTCTTATCTGCCCAGTCCACGATTATTTCAGTGCCCTTTTCTTGTTTCATCACAGCCTGGTATTCCCAACTGCCAAACTGTCCATCCCACGATGCCGCGAAAGATTTCTTTGCATGTTTGGCCCTGTTGATCTCTGCCGAAGTTATAACCGGACGAATTTGTCCAATTATAGTTTCAGGTCCCATGTTCAGTGCCCTAATCACACTAGGGTACAGCGAGTTTATGTCTATGGAGCCTATCCAGTCGTGTATTCCTTTTTTTGGAGTTGCCACATACGCACCAGCGGCAGTTGTAACCTCTTCGTCTCTATCTTTGTATTTTCTACCTGGAACCTGCATACCTCTTCTGTGTGCTTCATTTACTATCGCTTGTTCTGTAACTGCGACTGCACCCATGGTTGTTTGCAGTAACACAGTGTTTTGGTGTGCGATCTCATTGGCTAGTTCTATAAACTTCAATTTCTTCTCAAGTTTTGCTAACAGTGCAGTATCCTGTCTATTGTATTCTATAAAAAGGCCAAAATCATTTTTATAAAGTGCATCCAGAGATCCTTCGTAGATTGTTTTCTTCTCGTCCAGTTCATGCTCACCTATTGCGTCAAGTCTGAATGAATGCCTTTCTTCGTATGTGTACTTTCTGTATAGTTCTAACAAATCCAGATGCACCCTGCCCACTAGGTCATAACTTAACTGTTCTCTGCCATATTTTTCGAAAGTCCTTTTCTTTGGCTTCTCCCCCCAAAAACACAATCTTCTTGTGTCATCACTACTGAGGACTTTTTGTATTCGTCCAACAGTGTATGGTATATCATATCCTTCTGAATTCCATCCGGAAATAATATCAGCATCTTCTACAAGTTGTAAGAAAGCATCAAGAAGATCTTTTTCTTTATCAAACAGCATGGTATTTTGAAATCTTTCCGTTAGAATCTTTGCTTCATTCATTGAAAGTGTTTTAGGTGGCATTGCAAGTGTAACCAGTTGATCCGTCCAACTCATGTAACAACTTATGGCAGTTATGGGCATGAACGGATCATCTGTTGTTGCGTAGCCTCGATCCGGGTCGAAGTCCACCTCAATATCAAAGAACATTGTGTTCAGTTTTGGAGTTTCCTTACCTAGATAATTTTCCTCCAAACATCTAAACACAGGATTGATATCTTGTTCATAAAGAGCCTTGTTGGATCTGATCCTCTGCTCTTTAATGAATTCTTTTGAAGTAGCACAGGTTACTTTTTGTAAAGTTTCACCTGTAATTGATCTATGCTTACCTCTTGCGTCTGGATAGTAGAAAACATATCTAGCATCGTATTCTACAAACACTCTGCCTTTTTTTGGGTCACGTTCTACTACATATATCTTGTCTTCGTCTTTTTTGTATAGTGCGTCTATGTAACTCATTCTATGAATACCTTGTATAATCCTATTGTGTTCATTATAGTAAACCAACCTGTAAGGGTCGATATCCAGACCAACCTACGCCTGAATCCGGCGAGACACATGGTACTAGATCCTAGCCAGTATAACGGAAACACTATTGACATTATAGGATGTGGTGAAGTAAAAGTCAATACCGCTGATCCACATATGGTTACGATTACCGAAAATACTTCTAGGTAAAACGCTACTGGATCTGTGACATAACTGTTTACCCAAAATTCTTTGAGTAGTCGATACATTAAAGTTTGCCGGCCGAGTTTAGTATGCTTTCCAAAGTGTCCATGTCGTCGGCAATGTTTTGGTAGTTGCCTTTGTGTGCGACCGTGATAGCCTTGTTTATTAGTGCAGGTTTGAGTTCAAGTTCTTCTGAGATCGCCTTGACTGTATCTCTCAATCCTGTTTTTAGATCATCGACCTCTCCAAGCACTTGTGAGCCTTGTGAAATGATTTGTATAAGTTTTTGTTTTTCTGCTTCGTTGAAGTTTCTTACTGCCATATTTCTCCTTGTGTTTCAAGTAGTATATAACAGTTTTAGTTAGGAGTCAATTATTTTTTCTTTTTCTTTTTAGTGGCGACGTTTATTGCTTTACCACGTCTGTCTGGATTTGGATCTTTTCTTCTCTTCCTACGAGCCGCTGATGCTCTGCCTTTTTTACCTAGGCCTCTTGCTTTTGCTAGTGGTAAGCACTTTGGTTTACCCTCACCTTTTGACTTTCCACCACAGGCACCTCTTATTTTTCCTTTTGGTCCAACTCTGACCCATTTGTCCTTGAACCATTTTTTCAGTCCTGAATGTCCGGACTCAAGCAGTTCACCTTCGAATACAAGTTCACCACAGTTGACACAGACATCTATGTCTTCTCTCTTAACACAGTTAGGCACACGTTTTCCGAACATGGTTTTCATGCCCTTCTTTTCGTATCCCTTCCAACAACGTGTTCCTTCTAGTATTTCAATTATTTTCATTTCTTGCTCTTGTTTCCCCAGTTGGCCGCACCCTTTTTACGACACTGAACTAGAGCACCAGAGGCATAGGCTGAAGGCCAAACTTTGTATCTTGCTTTAACTTTTTGATAGCAGGCATCT
>MDTA01210101.1_pt1 | contig 10016 bp, 8 predicted proteins | sample 811151 | NCBI WGS metagenome assembly MDTA01 (sample SAMN05326648, study PRJNA326480) | marine metagenome | isolation source: seawater | place: Indian Ocean: South | collected 2010 | reverse complement strand
TAAAATCTGAATCTAAATTTTTTATTTTTTTTCTGAAAAAATATTTTATTATTTTTTCAGATATTGAGTATTTATTAAATATATTAAAAGGATTTAAGGGATAAGTTTTTTTACAAAAATAAATTTCATTTGATGATATAAAATTTACTAAATATGTAATTAATAAAAATAAATTAATATTTTGTATGATAATTATTTTTTTATATTTCATTTAAAATTTTATCAAAAAGAGATTTGAATCTTTTTTTATTTTTATTAAATTTATACTTTAGTAAATTATTATACAAAGATCTTCTTGTTTTATTATTATTGAAAACACCTTTAAATGTTTTTAAAATTAAAGATTCCTGCTTGTTAATAAAGCCAAGCACTATTGATCCTTTAGAAATTCTCCAAAAGTCATGTTTGGACTCTCTATTATTTTGATATAGTACAATTGAAGGTATATTCATATGAGCCAATTCCAGTACAGTTCTACCATTGCTAGTGATTGCAAAATCACAAATTGACATTATCTCAACCAATTTCTTACTATCACTTATTTTATTAATTATTGTTGAATATTTATTATTTAATTTTCTTAAATTTGATTCTATTTTTTTATTTCCAATACCTTTTGCAACATTAATTATTATTTCATTCTTATAACAAAAATCTACTAACTGATCTAAAACGATTGAGTTATAATTTTTTGGATCTGTGCCGCCAAAAATTAACAAAATATTTTTAATTTTTTTCCTAAATTTAATTTTATTTTTTTTATCAAACTCATTTCTTAAAAGAAAATATTTATAACCAAATAAATATTGTTTTGCGTATGAAGTTTTGTAATTGAAGTTTAATTCATCAATTAAATAATCAGCTAAGTATCTTCCTGTACCTTGATCCTCAATATTGATAACAATATTATTATTTTTAATTAATTGTTTCATATAGTATTTGGAATTATCAAGCTTATCGTTAACTACTATGTTTGGATTAATTTTTTTTATTGTTGCAACAAGATCTTGAGTATTTTTGTAAATTTTATAATCAAAATTAGTGTTAAGTTTTTTATAATAATAAAAAGGTTTTGTTTTAATTAAAAATAAAATTTTGTGTAATTTAAAATATTTTGCAATTGTAATTGATCTAAATAAATGACCCAAACCTATTTTAGTAGATGCATTGACGACAAAAACTATTTTCTTATTTTTTTTTAATAAAATTGACACTTTTTATAAATGAAGATGCTATATAATTTAGTTCTTCGTTTGTAATTTCTAAATGAAATGGGATGGAAATCATATTGTTATAAAAGATTTCAGTATTTTGACATTTTTGTTTCTTTACTTTTTTAAACAAATCATATTTGTAAAGCGGGTAATACTGAACAATACACTTAATTTGATATTTCTTATTTAAAATAGAAATAAGTTTATCCCTATTAATATTTTTACAATATCCTACAAGTAGATGATAATTATTTCTAGTTGTATAATCTTCATTAAAAGAAATATATTTTTTAATAGATTCTAATTTTGTAATAAAATACTTGGCATTAATTCTTTTTTTTTGATTAAATTTATCTATTTTTTTCAATAATAAATTTCCAGCAATACAATTAATTTCTGGCAAACAAAAATTATGTGGTAAAATTAAATTATTATTTAATTTAGGCATTACAGCATTTGTCATAGCTGGTTTCCAGTAATTTTTTTGATTAAGGTAAGATTCATGACCATTGTGCCTAAGATTTCTAAAAAATTTATTTAATTTATTATTTTTATAAATTAAACACCCTCCTTCACCTAGCGTTGTTAAATTTTTTTGAGATTGAAATGATATAATTGCATAATCACCAAAAGTAGATGCATGTTTACCATTTATTTTACATCCTATTGATTGAGCAGCATCTTCAATTAAAATAATATTATTTTTTTTTGCAAATTCAGCGATTGGTTTTATATTTACCATATACCCATAAAGATGAACGACAACTATTACTCTAGTATTTTTAGTTACAAGTTTTTTTATATATTTTAGATCTGAAACCCTTGTATCAATATCAATATCAGCCCATTTAATATTTTTAGTTTTTCTTAAGAAAGGATATGCACTTGCTACATAAGTATGAGCAGGTATTATAATTTCATCATTAGATTTTAAATTTATAGAATTAACAATTAGTTCCATAGCAGAAACTGCATTTGAAGTAACAACGCAGTTTTTAACCCCTAAATACTTTCTTAAATTATCTTCAAATAGACTTAAGTTTTTTCCTTGAGTGTATGTAGAAGATTTTGAAATTTCCTCAAAAAATTTATCAAATTCTTTTTTTTTAAACTTATATGATTTAGATTGAAAATCAATTTTCATTTTCTTGCATTTTTGTAAATATTTTTTTTAATTCATTTTTAGATAATATATTTTTATAATTAATTCCTAAGGCATTTGTTAAAGGTTTAGAGTGTATCATTACTGAGTCATAAAATTTTTCAAATTTAACTTGGGTTTTAATTTTTGGAATCCCTCTTATTTTAATTTTATTTGATTTGGCATATTTAGAAAACTTATTAAAATATAAAGGATAGTATTTTTTTAATGAATTCAATGCTATACAATTTGCTTCACAGTGATGAATTCCATATACAGTAGATAAACCAGCTGAAATAGGATGTACTAAACCAACATATGAATTAGCTATAGACACTCCACCTAAATATGATGCAATCATTAATAATTTTCTATTTTTTGATGATTTTATGTTTTTGGTTTTGAAAATCTCATCAAACATATCTATTACAATCTTTGAATAAACATCACTGATATTATTTCTATATCTTCCTTCTAAGCACTCAAAACTGTGTATGTAAGCGTCCATAGCTGTAAAAAAATATTGCTTTTTTGGTACAGATTTTATTAAATTAGGATCTAATATTATATAATCAAAAACTGATTTTTCAGAATTTATACCTAATTTTATATTTTTTTCTTTGTTAATTAAAACACAAGTTTTTGTAGATTCAGCACCTGTTCCAGAAATAGTTGGAATACCAATTTTGATTAATGTTTTTCCAATTTTTTTATTCCAACCCTGATAATACTCAATTTTTTTTGAAGAGAAATAACCTATAGAAAAAGCTTTAGCAACATCCATAACTGAACCTCCTCCAAATCCAATTATTAATTGTACGTTATTTGCTAATTTCTTTCTAAATTTAAGAATTATATTATCTATATGAAATGTGTGCGGTTCTAAACTTGAATCATAATAATAAATATTAGATTTTAACAATTCTTTTGGAAGTTTTTTATTTTTAAAATAAATATCAACTATAGAAATAGTATTTTTTATATCAATATTTTTATCTGAAAGAATTTTATTAATGAATTTAATTGAACCCTCTTTAATTATATATTTTGGTCCAGGAATTGAGTAATTATCTTGTTCAAGTTTCATGAATAAATTTTAATATTATGCATTATTTTGTTAAATGGTTTTATTGAAAAAATAAAACCATTTTTTTTTAAAAGTAATGAGTAGTCAATATTCTTATTAAATAATTTATGTGATGTAGAAATAACTATCAAATCGTATTTTTTATTTTTTGTAGTAGAAGTTAATTTCAAATTTGTTTCAAATTCAAATTTATTTACATCAACGATTGGATCATAGATATCAACTTTTTTAAAATTTTTAATTAAAAGTTTATGTAAATCAATTGATTTTGAATTTCTAAAATCTGAACAATCTTCTTTAAAAGTAATTCCTAGCTGTAATACTCTGGAAGATTTTGGATTAATATTATTTCTTTTACACAAATTTAAAATTTTTTTTGAAATATAAATATGCATTTTATCATTTATTTTTCTACCAGATAAAATGATTTTTGGATTATATTTTATTTTATTAGATTTATATGTCATATAATATGGATCAACACCAATACAATGACCGCCAACAAGGCCTGGATGAAAATCTAAAAAATTCCACTTCGTTCTAGAAGCTTTTAAAACCTCATGAAAAGGTATGTTTAATTTATCAAAAATTATTGATAATTCGTTCATTAAAGCAATGTTAATATCTCTCTGTATATTTTCAATTATTTTTGAACCTTCTGCAACTTTTATTGATTTTGCCTTATGTAATCCAGCTAAACATATTTTTCCATAAATATCTTCTATTATTTTAAGTGATTTATTATTAGATGATGAAATCACTTTTATTACATTTCTTAAATTATGTTTACTATCTGCGGGATTAATTCTTTCAGGAGAGTATCCTAAATAAAAATCTTTATTAACTTTCATATTTGATAATTTCTCTAAGATCGGCAAACAAATTTCTTCAGTAAGACCTGGGTATACAGTTGATTCAAAAATAACAATTGAATTTTTAGAAATAAATTTACTAACAAGTTTTGTAGCATTAATAATTAAACTTAAATCAGGATTTAAATTTTTTAAAACTGGAGTTGGGACACATATTATAAATATATCATTTTTAAACAAATCTGATTCATTATTAGTAAACTTAATTTTTTCTTTGTTGATTTTTTTTAAATTACTTTCGTTATTAATATCTATTTTCTTATTTAATTGATTAATTCTAGTTTTCGAAAAATCATAGGCAATTACTTTATAGAATTTATGAAACTCTAAGGCCAATGGTAAACCAATATAGCCAATCCCAATGATAGCAATTTTTTTTATCCTTTTTTCTTTTTGGTTTTTCATTTAAAGGTCAATTTATATGGATAAGTTTTTCCAAAAACATATTTATTTAAAGATTTTTTGCGTACTTTCAATAGATTTATTTATAATTCTAATTTCACTGCCTTTAGCATATTTAATTAGAACGGAAGATATATATCTGTACGTTCGCAACTTTGATTCTAAAATTCATTTAATTTTGTGTTTAAGTTATTTAGTTCTATTTTTTTTTAATAATCTACAACTTGAATCAATTAGATATTTTAATAGGCTATCTATAATAAATTATCTAAAAATATATTTAATCTTATCAGTTGTATTTATATTATATGATTTTTTTATAAAAAAAGATTACGTTGTTCTTAGATCAATTCCTATCATTTTTTTATTCATATCATTTACATTAAGTGTTTCATATAGAATTGTTATTGGTAGAATTTTAAATTTATCGAATAGAAAAATATTAAAAAAAGAAAGGATAATAATATATGGGGCCAGTGAACAGGATATAGCATTGTCAAGATTTTTAGAGGAGACTAAAAATTTAATTACAATCAATTTTATTGACGATAAGAAGTCTAAAAGGCGAATAAATGGTATTAAAATAATAAGTTTTTTACAATTTGAAAAAAATTTTAATAAAAGCGATTATAAAATTTATATATTTGATGAAAAAAATAGTAAAAGTTTCAGAGAAAAAATTAACAAATTAAATAAATACATAGGTAGAGTAAGGGTACTTTCAAGTAATAAAGGTGATGATGAAAAAGATTTTAGAAAGTTAGAGTTAAATGATTTTTTTGTTAGAGATGAAATTACAGTTTTATCACAAGACACAGTTTCAGAAATTCAAAATAAAATTGTTGCAATAACAGGTGCAGGCGGTTCAATTGGAGGTAATCTTGCAGAAAAAGTTTTTTTTCTAAACCCAAAAATTTTGATTCTAATTGATTTTCATGAACATTCTCTTGTAAAAATAGAAAACAGGTTAAATGAAATATCATTAAAGAATAATATTAAAATAGATATTAAAATTTTTCTATTAAATTTATCTGATACTAAATCATTAAATAATTTATTCAAAAAATATAATGTAGATTTCTTATATCATTGTGCTGCATATAAACATGTTGATGTTTCAGAAAAAGATTTAAACTTTGAAATATTCATAAAGAATAATTTTATAAATACTAAAAATCTAATATTACTAGCATTAAGAAATAAAATTAAAAATTTTATTTTAGTCTCAACTGATAAAGCTGTTAACCCATCTAATTTGATGGGCTTCTCAAAACGACTATGTGAAATTTATTTATTAGAGTTAATTAATAGATTAAATATTGAAAATTATAAAATAGTAAGATTTGGGAATGTATTCAGATCATCTGGATCAGTTATTCCATATTTTGAAAAACAAATTATGAACGGCAATGAAATTAATGTTACTCATAAAGAAGTAAAAAGATATTTTATGTCAATTGATGAGGCAGGACTATTAATACTAGAATCATCATTAATAAAAAATAAAAATTTACTAATTTTAGAAATGGGTGAGCAAATAAAGATAATTGAAATAGCAAAATTGTTAATTAGATTAAATCCTAATAAAAATATTAAAATTAATATTTCAGGATTAAAAAAAGGTGAAAAGTTAGAAGAAGAGCTTAGTTATACAACTTTAAATAAAACTGAGCATCCAAGTATTTATAGCTCTAATGAAAATTTTTCAGATCAATTATTTCATAAAATTAAAAATTTTACTAAAACTTTCACAAAATTAAATTTTGAAGAACGAAAAAAAATATTAAAAGATTTAGTTAATGATTATTAAAATGTTTAAAATTCAATGATGAAACTGCAATACTAAAATATAACCAAAAGGGGATTGAATGTGTATTTGTAAAAAAACTTCCAGAAGGTAAAAATGATAAAATTATTGGAATTGTGGTGATATAAAATGGAAAAGTCATAAACATATAATTATAATTTAATTTTTTGAATATTTTAAATATGGAAATTAAATAAAATAAAAATAATGTAACAAATAATATTAGACCCACAAAACCTAACTCTGATAAAATTTCTAGGTAAATATTATGAGGATGTGATGAACAAGGGTTTGCGGTATATTTTGAAATGTAAATCTCTGATGAACATACATTCCTATAATTTTTAAGTCCAACACCAAAAAATGGATTATTTAACCAAACAATTATTGCAGTTTCAAAATGAGCTGAATAACTTGTATATAAAAAATTATTAATTTGTTTCAAAGTTGTTTCAAAAAACCGATGATAAAATGTTGGTACAAAATATATAAAAGAGGTTAAAATCAAAATTAAAGATAAGAACATTTTTATAAAATTAATTTTTAGTAAATCTTTAAATAAATACAAATAAATTAAAAAAGCTAAAATGTAATTATATAAAGCTGTTCTTTGTCCTGATAAAAAAATACCAATTAATATAATTATTGATGTGGTAATTAAAAATAAATACGATATTTTTTTTTTTCTTATCGAGAATGAAAAGAAAATTGCTGGCATGGACAAAATAAATAATACTTGACCTGCAATAAGATTATTTCCAAAAATTCCAGATAATCTATATTTTTCTGCTTCGTTTCCCAATATATCTATACCAAAAAATAATTGGTAAACTTGATTAAGAAATATAAAATATACTAATATTGCTGAAGTAAAAAAAAAGTATTTAATTTTTATATTTTGATAAAAATAAAATATTGAAGTTATTGATAAAAAAATAATTATATATCTAATAAAAAATAAGGACCTATAAATTGAGTTGTTACTTTCATAATTTATGATTGATACAAAATTAAGATAAAAAAAAATAATTATCAGAAAAATAATATATAATCTATTTATGTATATTTTTTTTTTGAAATATAGAAATATTAGTAAAAAAGTTGATGAAATAGTTATATAAAGATCTAAGACAGCTGGACCTATTACATACATGAGCGGTACAAATAAAAAAAATAAATTTATAAATGACTCATCTTTATTTTGTTTAAAATATTCAAAGTTAATCATTTAATGATATTTTATCAAAAACTTTAATTATTTGATCCATATGTTTAAAAGTAAGAGGCCATCTACAAAATTTGCCAAACAAAATTTTATTAGTCAAAATATCTTCAGCGACAGGACATAGTCCTTTTTTATAAAAATAATTCTTGTAAATTTTATTATTATTTGGAAAAATTTTGTTTTCTAAATATAAACTATTAAAATATGCCGGTTTTACATAATCTTTTCTTAAATCGAGTCCCAATAATTTTGACAGTTTATAAAAATTATTTCTTGATAAATTAATTTTTTCTTTTTTAAATAGCATAACAAAAAAATAATATACATGTTCATCATTTTTCGGTACTGTTGTTATTTCTAGAAATTTAAATTTTTTAATTTTTTTTATTAAGTATTTTGCTAATTTTTGTCTATGCTTTGTTAGAAAGTTAAGTTTTTTTAGTTGCTCTATTGCAATTGCCGCCTCAATTTCATTCATTCTAAAATTACCACCAAATATATTTCCTTTTGCAGATATTTTGAAAGAGTCAGCTACACTTTCTCCATGATTTCTAATTAACTTTAATCTCATTGCAATTTGGTCATTATCAGTAACTACGATACCGCCTTCTCCGCAATGAATTGTTTTATGATAATTTAAGCTAAAACCACCAACATCCCCTATAGTTCCTAAATATTTATTATTTGATTTACCTAGAGGAGCTTGTGCAGCATCTTCAATTACTTTTAAATTGTGTTTTTTTGCTATTTTCATTATCTCCATCATATTTGCAGGTAAACCAAAAATATGAACCACCATTATAGCTTTAGTTTTTTTAGTAATTTTTTTTTCTATTAGTAAAGGATCAATACATAATGTATGTTTATCTACATCACAAAACACAGGTACGGCACCATAAAAAAGTAAACATGTAGAACTTGCCTCCATAGTTATCGGAGGGCATATGACTTCGTCTCCAGGCTCTATTCCAACAGCACCAACAGAAGCTATTAATCCAGATGTCCACGAATTAAATGAAATTGCATGTTTTACTTTAAATTTTTTTCTCCACTTATTTTCTAATTCTAAAACTTTCTTGCCTCCAAAAAATTCTTTATTAGCACTAGCTCTAAATCCAGAAAGTTTACCACTTTTTATAACTTTGGATGCAGCGATTAATTCCTCTTTTCCTATAGTATTAGTTTCAGGCCATTTTTGAATTATTTTTTTCATTTATAATAAATCTAGTGTTAATATAGCATAAATTATCAATATTATTATTTTAAAATGAAAATAGCTGTAATTGGTTCAACTGGATATTTAGGTAGAAATTTAATAAAATATTTAAAAAGAAAAGATTATTTTATCAAAGAGATAAATAGAGGGGAAACCGAAAATCAGCAAAATTATTATGAAATAAACAAAAATTATAACGAAAAGTTATTAACAAATATTAATGTAGTTATATTTTTATCTCACGATTTTAAGGAAAAAAATTATAAAGCACTTAAAGATGGCATTAAAAAATTAATGGAGGATTGCAAAAGAAGAAGAATTAAATTTATTTTTTTTTCTTCAATAGCAGCTAAAAAAAACTCAAAAACTAATTATGGTAAATCTAAATATTTAGCTACAAAAGAAGTTATAAAATATAAGCAAATATTAATTATACCTGGAATGGTTTATGGAGAAAATATAAACATTGGTATTCAGGGAAAGGTTAATCTGATATCAAAATTTAGCCCTCTAATCCCCTATATAAGTGGTTTAGGAAAAATATATTATTTAACACACATAGAAGATCTTTTAAAAAGTACTGAAAAAATTTTACTAAATGAGACTTCAGGTAATTTTATTTGTGCATTAAAAAATGAATTTTCTTTCTCAGAACTAATTGATAAATTTTCAACAAGAAATTTTTTTATTAAACTACCGATTCATTATAAAGTTGTTGGTTTTTTTATTAAAATTTTATCAAAAGTAAAAATGATTAACTACAGGTATGTTGATAGTTTTGAAAACTTAATTAATACTGATAAATCATTTGATTATGACATTAATAGAAAATATTTAAAATAAAAATCCTGGCAACGACCTACTCTTCCATATCTTAAGATAAAGTACCATCGGCGCTAACAGCTTTCACTTTCGAGTTCGGGATGGATTCGGGTGTTTATCTGTTGCTATTGTCACCAGGAAACTTTTAGACAAAACTTTTCTCTGTACGATATTGTAATCAAGCCAATCGAGTTATTAGTATTGGTAAGCTTCATGCATTACTGCACTTC
>MDTA01136486.1_pt1 | contig 10016 bp, 7 predicted proteins | sample 811151 | NCBI WGS metagenome assembly MDTA01 (sample SAMN05326648, study PRJNA326480) | marine metagenome | isolation source: seawater | place: Indian Ocean: South | collected 2010 | reverse complement strand
TCTTGTGGAAGTTGAATACCCGCTCGCTTTTCAAGGGGACGTCCAGTTTATTGCCACGACGGGGATCTTGCGTTGCGACCCCGCTGGGACAGCGGCCGGTATGACAATTCAATGCCTGGATGCAGCCCAGGGAAAACATGTAGCCCCTGGCGGAATTACACCAGTCCGCTCCCAGAGCAAGGGTGCGGGCAATATTGAACGCGGACGTAATCTTCCCTGCGGCGCCAATGGCGATGTCTTCGCGCAGGTGGGTACCCACCAGTGTGTTATGAACCAAAAGCAGGGCCTCAGTCATCGGCATGCCAAGACGATTGATGAACTCCAGTGGCGCCGCACCGGTGCCGCCTTCACCGCCATCAACCACGATGAAGTCGGGTTTTTTGCCAGTCTTCAGCATGGCCTTAACGATGGCGAACCATTCCCAGGGGTGGCCAATGGCGAGCTTGAAGCCGACCGGTTTGCCGCCGGAGAGGCTTCGCAGCTGTTCCAGGAATTCCAGCAGTTCAATGGGGGTGGAAAAGGCGGAATGGCTGGCGGGTGAAATGCAGTCTTCGCCAACCTGAACGCCTCGGGCCTCAGCGATTTCGGGGGTCACTTTTGCACCGGGCAAAATGCCACCGTGGCCTGGTTTTGCCCCTTGAGATAGTTTGACCTCTATCATTTTGACCTGGTCCAGGGTGGCATTCCTTTCGAACATCTCGGCATTGAAGGAGCCGTCGGGATGCCGGCAACCGAAATAGCCGGAACCGATTTCCCAGACCAGATCTCCGCCGGGTTCCCGGTGGTAGCGGGAGATCGATCCTTCCCCTGTGTCGTGGTAGAAGCCTCCTTTTTTTGCGCCGGTATTCAGGCTCAGAATGGCGTTGGCGGAAAGTGAGCCAAAGCTCATGGCGGAGATATTGAAAACGCTTGCACTGTAAGGTTTCTCGCAGTTTTTGCCGATCAGAATCCGGAAGTTACTGCTGTCGAGTCGGGTTGGGGTGAGCGAGTGGTTCATCCATTCAAAGCCCTCGTCGTACATGCCTAACTGTGAGCCGAATGGTCGCTTGTCGAGCACGTTCTTCGCCCGCTGGTAGATAATAGTGCGCTGTTCCCGCGAGAACGGCCGCTCCTCCGTATCGGACTGGATAAAGTACTGCCTGATCTCCGGGCCGATTGACTCAAACAGATACCGGAAGTTGGCCATGATGGGATAGTTTCGGCTAACAGTATGCTTTCGCTGCAGTAAATCCCAGGTGCCGAGGGCTGTGAGAGCACCAAAAATCACCGGAAACAGATAGCCTGCTCCAAGCCAAAGCGTTACCGGTAACGACACCAGCAGCCCGGCGATGCTGAGAACATAAACGGAGTAGCGCAAAGGGAAGGTGGTGGTTTTTTCCATGAATACCTCTGGTTGCTGTCGGGCGGGTGTCGGCGAAACCTTGCAGTATAACTACGTCACCTGTCCGGGTAGTAGACCTGTTTCAGGGAACAATCGTTGCCTCTGAAAAATCTGGTCTATGCTGATGTAGATAAAAAAGGCATTTTTCTTGCTTTTGATGTTTTGAGTTCAAAGTAATAAAATGACCGGCTTGTAACGTATGAATGATTGTTCATTGCGTTATCCATTCACTCAGCATATTCAGTGATCACACCAGACCAGGAGGCGCCAGCGTGGGCGAGGTAGTGAAAGACGAATATCAGACGGATTACGTCGCAGGCCAGGATAATATCAATCCGTTCGGCCTGGATCTTCATAACTGGGTTTTCCCGGTAGCGGCCATCATTGTGGTTCTGTTTGTTATTGGAACATTGATGTTTCCGGTAGCGGCGAAGGAGACTCTTGATGGGGCCAAGTGGGACATTATTGCCAGTTTTGACTGGTTCTTCCTGCTCAGCGCCAACATTTTCGTGGTTGTCAGCCTTGCGCTGATCTTCATGCCGGTGGGCAAGATCCGGCTGGGCGGACAGGATGCAACGCCCGAATTCTCAACCATGTCCTGGTTTGCCATGTTGTTCGCAGCCGGGATGGGGATCGGCCTGATGTTCTGGGCCGTGGCCGAGCCGGTGGCCTACTATACAGGCTGGTATGAAACTCCCTTCAATGTGGCTGCCAACTCTCCCGAAGCGCGTGATCTGGCGATGGGGGCGACCCTTTATCACTGGGGGCTGCATCCCTGGGCAATCTACGCCATCGTGGCCCTGTCTCTGGCGTTCTTTGCGTTCAACAAGAACATGCCATTGACCATCCGTTCCGCGTTTTTCCCACTGCTGAAAGACAAGGTGTGGGGCTGGCCGGGGCACATCATTGATGTCCTCGCGGTTGTGGCCACTATCTTTGGTCTGGCCACGTCACTTGGCTTTGGTGCCCAGCAGGCTGCCTCCGGCCTGGATTACCTGTTTCAGGTAGGTTCTGGCACCAATGTGCAGATGGCTATCATTGTTGGCGTTACGGCCTTGGCGCTCATTTCCGTGCTGCGTGGCCTGGACGGCGGCGTGAAGGTGCTCAGTAACATCAACATGGCGACTGCGGGCATCGTGTTGTTCTTCGTGATCTTCGCCGGTCCGACCATGACCATTCTGGAGACCATCTGGGTAACCTCTTCCACCTACGTGGCCAACCTTGTGCCGCTGAGTAATCCGTTTGGTCGTGAAGACGAGGCGTGGTTCCAGGGCTGGACTGTATTCTACTGGGCCTGGTGGATTTCCTGGTCACCGTTCGTAGGTATGTTTATCGCGCGGGTTTCAAAAGGCCGGACAGTACGAGAGTTTGTCACTGCGGTTCTGATTATCCCGACCTTGATCACCACCGTATGGATGAGTGGTTTCGGTGGCACGGCACTGGAACAGATCCAGCAAGGCGTTGGTGTGCTCGCAGACAAAGGGCTGACCGAGGTTTCTCTGGCGACCTTCCAGATGTTTGAGCAGCTGCCCTGGACCGGCATTGTCTCGTTCGTCGGTATTATCCTGGTGCTGGTGTTCTTCGTAACCTCGTCGGATTCCGGCTCGCTGGTGATCGACAGCATCACCGCTGGCGGCAAAACCGATGCCCCGACGGCTCAGCGTGTATTCTGGGTGGTCATGGAAGGTGCCATTGCGGCGGCGTTGATCTTCGGCGGTGGCGAAGACGCTCTGGGCGCGATCCAGGCCGTGGCCATCAGTGCCGGGTTGCCGTTCACGGCAATACTTCTGCTGATGACCTGGGGCTTGTTGAAAGGCCTGACCCATGAGAGGAAGTTGCTCCTGCAAAGGGGTGAGCTGACCTCCTGATCAGCGGGTCTGAACAAAAAACCGGAGCTACACCAGCTCCGGTTTTTTTATGCCCAAACACTGATTGTCAGCGCCGGGCAAAGCTTTCCATGGCAAACAGCGCTCGCTCTCTGGGGCTGAAATGTGGGCGCTTGAGGCTCTCGATCGCGTTGAGCCTGGGCAGCAGGCCGCAGCCGTTGGCCATCTGAATGGCCAGACCGGGCCGGGCGTTCAGTTCGAGCAGAAGAGGGCCTTCGTTGGCGTCCACCACCAGGTCTACGCCCATATATCCCAGGCCGGTGGCCTCATAGCATCGGGCTGCCATTTCCAGCATGTTTTCCCAGTCTTCAATCTGGATATTCTCCAGAGCCAGTCCGGTGTCCGGGTGCAGGGTAATTGGCCGATTGAACTGAACTGCGTTCAGACTCTGGCCAGAGCCGATATCCAGCCCGACGCCAACAGCCCCCTGGTGCAGGTTGGCTTTACCGTCGGACGCGGTGGTTGCCAGACGGAGCATAGCCATGACGGGATATCCCTGAAACACCACAATCCGGATGTCGGGAACGCCCTGGAAGGAGTACTTGGCGAGTGCCGGGGAGGACTGAACCAGGTTTTCAACAATGGCAACATCCGGGGTACCGGCCAGGGAATACAGGCCAGCCAGAATATTGGTAAGGTGACGCTCCAGCATGGCGACGGAAATGCGGGCGCTGGAGGCCTTGATAAAGTCGTCGCCGTCTCGCCCGGTAATCACGGTAATGCCCTTGCCGCCGGAGCCTTTTGCCGGCTTGATGGCAAAACCGGCCAGATCCTCCGCCATTTCCCGGAAATGGGAGATTTCGTGCTGCTGGCGAACCACCTGCAGCAGCTTGGGGGTTTTTACGCCGTATTCGCTCACTGCCAGTTTGGTTTTCAGCTTGTTGTCCACCAGCGGGTAGGAGGAGCGATCATTATACCGGGCAATGTAATCCACATTGCGCCGGTTCATGTTCAGCATCCCGAGTTTCTTGAGCCTGCGCGGAGAAATCCAGTCCATATCAGTCGTAGGCCTTCATCGGGGTAAACCGCTTGAGCTCGCTAAGCTTGTAGCCGGTGTACTGACCCATCAGCAGGATCAGCCCGAGAATAACCAGATGTAACTCCGGGAAGTTGAAAGTGAGATGACCCGCCAGCGGAGTGCTCATGGCCAAATAGGCGCAGATGGCCACAAACAGGCTGCCTGAGCCCTGTACCAGCACTTCGCGGGCGCCTTCCTCTTCCCAGAGAATGGACATTCGTTCGATGGTCCAGGCGATGATCACCATTGGGAAGAAGGTGACAGTCATGCCGGTGTTAAAGCCCATCTGGTAGCCAATAATACTGAGCCCCGCAGTGATGAAAATCACCAGAATGATCAAGGCCGATATTCGGGATACCAGCAGCAGATTCAGGCTGGAAAGATAACCGCGCAACAGCAGGCCAATGGCTACGACGGACAAGAATGCGATCAGCCCCGGCACCAGGGTAGTCTGGACAAACGCCACGGCAATCAGGACCGGCATAAAGGTGCCCGACGTTCGGATGCCGATGACAATACGCATGAAGGCAACAATCAGCGCGCCGATGGGGAGCAACAGCAGCATTCGGAACATGCTCTGTTCTTCAATTGGCAGCTGGTAGAAACCGAGCACGCTCAGTCCGTTGGCATTGGACTCCAGCGTTGCCAGTTGCAGCGCCGGTACGGTCTGCCGCAGCATGGAAAAACTCACCTGGGAGTCGTCGCCACCCACCACATCGAGCAGGGAATCGGACCCCTGTCGCCAGAGCAGCAGGTTTTCCGGTACGCCCTGTTCTGCGGTGCGCGGATCGAAGGTAAGCCAGCGCTTGCCGTTGTATATCTGAAGGAATGGCACCAGCTGTTGGCGACGCCGGGCATCCTCAAGCTTCAGGGCGTCGGCGGTGCGCGCAGCAATGCCGGCGTGATTCAGCATTTTTACCAGCAGTTGCAGGTAGTTGTCGTCGGATACCAGCAGTGTTGTGTTCTGGGTGCGGTTGTCCGGCTGCATCAGGCGGATGAGCTCGCGGGTCATGCTCTCGGGGGAGCTGGAGCGCTCGGAAGCCTGGCTAAGGAGTTCTCTTACGGCGGTGGCCAGGGGCTCCTCCCAGAAAACCGTCAATGCTCGGGGTTTACGCGCTGGCGGAGCATGAATCGCGTCTTCATCCGGTACAAACTGTGCCTTGAAATAGAGAGTCTGTGGGCCGGCGACATCTCGTTTTGTCCACTGGGCCCTGCGCCCGCTGTTGCTATCCAGAATTGAGAAGCCGTAGCCGGGTGAGGCGGCCTGCTCCGTCAGGATGCGGAAGCCGGGAGGTTGCTCCGGGATGTGCAGGCTCACTTCAGCCGGGCTGTTCTGGCCCTCAAAATCGACCCGCGCCTCAATCATCCATACCGGGCGCTGTTCTCCGGTCATCCAGGGAATACCCAGTTCCAGATGGCGCCAGGTGGCAATGGCAATCCCTGCTGCAATCAGCAGGAAGACAAACACGTAAAACGGAACCCGGGAGCGCACCGTCATTCTTCGTCTCCGTTTGCCGCTTGTTCAAGGTAGGATTCGGGCAGTTCTGTTGCGAATTCCTTGCCGACATCAATCAGCATGACGTCTCGCAAAACGTTTCGGCCAATCAGGACTTCGTAGGTCAGGTTTGTGCGGTCTGCCAGGGTAAACTCGGCCACCTGCTGGTGGTCGCCAATGGCAAACTGAAGCTCCACCACCACCCGTCGCTCTGACTCATCGGCACTGGACTGGATAATCTTCACGCGCCGGGAGATTTCTTTCTCCATGGCTACCCATTCGGCTTCCTTGGTGCCAGGAACCGGCACTTCAAAGCGTACCCAGTTGCTGCCATCCCGCTCGAAACGCTGAACGTTGCGGGCGTGTATGGAGGAGGTTTCAGCGCCACTGTCGATACGGGCGGTATAGACATGGCCGGGGCCAGCTAGGAAAAACTTTTCTACCTCGCCCACAACCACTTTGCCTTTCAGGCGATCTGCCCGGCCTTTGTCTTCGCGGGGAGCGGGGCACGTAGGCGCTGCCTTTGGTGGTGGGCACGACGGCTTTTCAACCTGGGTGGCGATGGCCTGAAGAATGGTCTGGGTAGAATCCTGGTTCTGCTGTAGCAGCTTTTCGTGCCTTACCCCGGCATTTTGCTCCATGGTAACAAGGGTCGCACGCTGGCTTTGGACCGAGGCACGAACCTCTTCAATATTTTCTTTCGGCACCATGAAATAGCGATCGGAAGCGCAACCGGAGAGTGCGACTGCCAGCCCTGTTAAGGCAACTGCGAAGAATGAGCGGGTTTGCGAAAACCTGGACCCCATGAATATCCCCTGAACAGGCCGTGAGAATTATTGGCAATGGATGCCACAGCCATTGGATGTGTTGTCAATCAGGCGGGAGAGTATACTACAACGGACCTGTGTGGTGACTTTACAGATGGTTAAGGCGCATATTTACTGGCCCAGAAAAGGCCCCTGGCCCAGTGGCGTCTCGGATCTTAGGTACTCCTGTATGACCGGGGAACAATTCAGGTAGAACAGCAGCAGCTCCCGCTGGATATCCTGGTCCTGAATGCGGGCGGCGAAGGAAATGACATCTTTGAGCGCGCGATCGCTGGAGGTGGTGTCGGTAGGCACTGTGAAGCTCTTGCCGTAGCGGCTTTTCAGCAACTGGGTCAGCCGTTCAAGGTGGAACTCGCCCGTGTGGGTGATGTGAGGCAAAACCCGCACATGCTTGCCCGCCGAGCGTTGATCTTCCGAAGACAATGCCTGCTCGTCTTCCACACAGGTAGCCTGTAGGAAGTCGGACCCGAATTTTCTCCACAATTCCTTGAACATGCTCCGGCCTGCCAGTCAGCGTTCCATTTACGGCTTGAGCACTCCGATTGGGTGCTTTTTAACCGTTGTAGAGGAATTTACGCTCGGCGTCCATAGGTGGATTGGCGCAATGTTGATAAATGCCAAACAGTCGATGCCGGCCTGGTGGCCCCGTTCCGCCAACGAGAAAAAAGGGTGAGCATTGCGGTAGACTGTCAGGCTTTGATCCCGGGGCCATGCCCTGATCTGACCTGACCAACGAAGACCAAGGAGAACTTGCTGGTGCTAGATGCGCTTACCCTCACCATGGCTGAACGTCCGGAATGGCTGGCAGGCTGGTTCCTTGCTCTGGTGGCGAGTGCCGCCTCGCTTTTGGCGGGCGTGATCTGGCTGCTGTGGCGTCGGCGTCAGGATAGAGCCACCGAGTCTGCCTTGCGCGAGGAACTGGACGCCCGGGACAGGCAACTGAGAGATAGCGAGCAGGTGCAGGCGTTGCATGAACAGGAAGTTGAACACCTGCGGACCGCACTCGAGGAGCAGAAAGCCCGCTCCGGACAGCTGGAGCAGGGCATCGAGCACTGGCGACAGCAGTCCGCCAACCTGGAAAACCGATTGGCGGCTCTGGAATCGGAGCTGGCGGCAAAACAGGACCGGGTTGCGCAACTGGTAAATGAAAGCGGTCAATACCAGCAGCGGGCTGAAACGCTCTCCGAACAGTTAGGCCAGTTGAAGGTCGAGTTACGCGAGCAGCAGGTGACACTGGATAAAGAGCGCCGCAATGCCTCGGAAAAACTGGAGTTGCTGGAAAAGAATCGAGATGCGCTGAAACAAGAATTCGAAAACCTGGCGAACCGGATTTTCGACCAGAAAAGTGAGCGCTTCAGTCAGCAATCTAAAACCAGCCTGGACTCCTTGCTCAACCCCTTCCGTGACCAGTTGCAGGATTTTCGCAAACGGGTTGAGGATGTCTACACCACGGAAACCCGGGATCGCCAGGCGCTTCGCAGCGAAATAAAATCGTTGCAGGAGCTGAACCGGCAAATTACCGAAGAAGCCGCCAATCTGACCCGCGCTCTCAAAGGCGACAAGAAAATTCAGGGCAACTGGGGTGAGTTGATCCTGGAGCGGGTGCTGGAACGGTCGGGCCTGCGCAAAGGCGTCGAGTACGAAACCCAGGGTAGTTACCGGGACGAAGATAACCAGTTGTTGAGGCCCGATGTCATCGTGCATTTGCCGGACCAGCGAAATCTGGTAATTGATTCCAAAGTATCCCTGGTGGCCTATCAGCAGTGGGTCACTGCGGATGAAGAGGAAGAACGGGCCGCAGCCTTGAAGCAGCATGTCGAGGCGGTTCGCAACCACATCCGCACATTGAGCGAGAAAGATTACAGTCAGCTTAACGGGCTGCATTCTCCCGATTTCGTGCTGCTGTTCATGCCCATCGAGCCGGCATTTGTGGCAGCATTCCAGCAGGACGAGAACCTGTTCGCAGAAGCGTTCGAACGCAAGATTATTGTGGTGACTCCCACCACCCTGCTGGCGACACTGAGAACCATTGAGAATATCTGGCGTTATGAACGCCAGAGCCAGAACGCCCGCCGCATTGCAGATCGCGCCGGTGCGGTCTATGACAAGCTGAGGGTGTTTGTCGAGGCTATGGAAAAGCTGGGAAGCCAGTTACACACGGCCCAGGGCACCTACGATAATGCCATGAATACCCTGACCCGAGGCCGTGGTAATCTTATTTCCCAGGCCAATCGGTTTGTGGAGCTGGGGGTCAGGGTAAAAAAAGAGTTGCCCAAGTCGATTGTGGATCAGGCCGAGGTCGATTCGGAAGACGCCGATGAGCCGGGGGATACGCCAGCCATCGACAGGGAGCCTACAGACGCCGGGGAAGCCCGGGCAGAGGACCAACAGGAGTAGCGGTATGTTGTCACCCATGAAAAAAAGGCGTATGCCTGGCCACAAGGTATTTTCGGGCCTGGTGTTGTCTTCTGTTCTGGCCCTGCAGGCTGGATTTGCACACGCATTGGCTCCGGAGCACGAGATTCGTCGCTTGATGCTGGCGACCGAAGAAGCCGTAGCGGCAGAGAACTGGAGTGAGGCAGGGGAGTACCTGAACCGGCTTCAGGCCATGGAGGGAGAGAAGCCCGCCGAGTATTTCTACTATCGCGGCCGGGCCATGTTGCAGGCCAATCATCTGAATGAGGCACGTTCAGCACTGGAGCAATACATTACCTGGGCCGGGGCAGAGGGCACGCATTATCAGCAAAGCCTGAAGCTGATTACCGACATTGAGAAGGCCAGCCGTGCCAGTGTTCGCGCTCTGGCCGAAGGGCAGGCCAATGCCAACGAGCCTGTGGCCGTGATTGAGCCAGCGAATGAACAGGATGTGAAGACGCTGCGCCAGCTGTATCTGGCCAGCTCGGACAGGGAGGCTCTGGTCATCCACCTGAATACCCTGCTCGAGAGCGCGGGCTGGCGGCGTGATAAAACGGTGGTGCGTCTGGACAGGCCTGCAGACCGCCAGTACCAGGTGGCTCTGGATGATGGCAATATCAGTATTCAGGACATCGAGCGCAATCCCGATGGCACCACCGTTCGCAGAACCCTGTCTCTGTCGGTATTCGGTGTGAATCCTCAGTTGCGTTGGGATTGTGAACCGGTGGTCGGAGCCTGCTGGGTTTATGATCCGCGGGACGGCTCCCGGCTTTTCCAGTTGGCGGAGAATCGCGATAAGGCCCGGGACATTGCCCGAACTCTGGGGCGCTTGATCCGGAACCTGCAGCAGGGAAGTTCGTAAGGCCGGGTGTTCAGACCAGATCGCCCCGTTCGCCTTCCCGCCAGGCGCCCGGGGTGACCCCCGTCCACTTCTTGAAGGCCCGATGGAAGGTGGATGGTTCGGTAAAGCCTACCCGTTCGGCAATATCGTTGA
>MDTA01076447.1_pt1 | contig 10016 bp, 9 predicted proteins | sample 811151 | NCBI WGS metagenome assembly MDTA01 (sample SAMN05326648, study PRJNA326480) | marine metagenome | isolation source: seawater | place: Indian Ocean: South | collected 2010 | reverse complement strand
CGCTGGCCTCATCTTCCGATAGAAATTGCCAAATGGGCGATGGGTAAACCGAGTGTATTGGCCCTTTGTCCAACGATTGGGTTTGTGCACGGCAAGTCTCATCCGGATCTAGACGAAGCTGATTTGCGTATTCTTTTTACGCCTGGGAGTTATATGGAAGGTAAGGTCTATGTCTTGGATGATAGCCCGGGTATGACATGCGGCGCCGCGCAGCCCAGGCCGGAAAGCAGCGGCTACGTTCGTGTGACATCCCAGGATGCAGCGGTGCCTCCCATCGTGCAGCCGAATTACTTGAATATGGAAAAGGATCAGCAAGTTACTCTCGCGGGTCTGCGTCTCGTCCGGGCCCTCTTTAATAGTCCGGAACTTGCTCCTTTTTTCGAACGGGAGACGTTACCGGGTCCTGAAGTCCAAAGTGAGGATGAGTTGCTTGATTTTGCTCGGCGGCGCGGTAATACCGGCTATCATTTGGTAGGAACGTGCCGTATGGGTCCTCTGAGCGATTCCCGTTCTGTGGTAGACGATGAATTAAGAGTGCACGGAGTGACTGGTTTGCGTGTTATTGATGCGTCCATCATGCCGATGCTGCCTTCGGCAAACACTTTTGCTTCAACTATCGCGATAGCGGAAAAGGGGGCCGATCTCATCCGCGGTCGGCTGTCAATTTAGACGCCGATCGGAGCTGATCGGTGTATGGATGGAAATGGTCAAAAGAAGACTGGCGCTATGCTGTGACAAAAGTTCCCCATAATTTATGCCATTACAGGAACACTGTCGTTTTTAAGTTTGAGCATATTGCATCAAATCCGAATTATTTGGTCGAAACTTAAGCAAATATTTAAATCGCAAAATTAACGATTGCTTCATTAAGCGCTTCGGCTCGGGTTTCAGGTAGCATATGCCCGCCGCCTTTGAACGCCATTAGCTTCGCATCTGGTATTAGTTCGACTAATTCGCGCGCAAACCAAATCGGCATTAATTGATCATCATCAGCGGCACACAATAATGTTGGGCATTTTATTTCGCGCGCTGTCAGACGTGCATCGTAAGCAACTATGGCGTTGAGGCGTTTTTCGATTGCATCTGCATCTTGTGGCGAGGAGACCGCATTCTTCGCCATTTCTTCAAACCCTGACGCATGTTGGCGCCGGTAATCCGGCGGGTAAAGCAGGCTTGCGTTAAACCAGGCATAGCGATACGGGTCGAGACCGCGAGCCGCTGCGACTCGTAAACTTTGCATCGTGGTTAAATGGGTATCACCAAAACTCCATGGTGAAATCAAGATCAAGCCGCTGACCCGGTCTGGATAGGCCGCTACCGTCGCGAAGCCCACTCCACAGCCAGTTGAATGGCAACACAGCCACGACCGTTCGATTTTGAGTGTGTCAAGCAATCCGCGAACTTCATCTGCGCGTCTGGTTATGCTCATTGCCTCAGGAGAAGGGATCGGCGCGCTTTTGCCGGTGCCGCGCTGATCGTACAGAATGACTGAAAACTGTTCACGCAGGCTATCCAGGAGGGGCGTTAAGCCGACAGGGCCGCTACTCTGTGGAAGTAGCATTGTCATTGGTGCGCCGATGCCCTTCTGGGTGTAATGAATATCGCCACCTTCGACTTTTGCAATCGGCATAAATTTGCTTTCCGCGGTTAATTATGGAGCATTTAAGGATACGCAATCGGCTCCGATCTTCAACATTGCAATTGGCCGCAGCGCACCCTAAACCGCAGCATGAAAATTTTTAAAATCAAGACCATTCCTGTTGTTGGGTGGAGTTCGAAGGATGCATTCAATATGCGCCCGCCCCTGCGGGCAGTATTTTGGTTATTTATTGGTCTTTTTCTTTTTGGTGTGGGGGAAACGATGCTAATTGGAGCGGGTATTGGTGTGACGCCATGGACCGTTCTGGCGCAAGGGTTTGCTGCGACTTTGGACATCGGTATTGGAGCTGCAACGTTTTGGGTCAGCGTATTAATACTTCTGCTATGGCTTCCGCTCTCGCAAAAACCTGGCTTTGGCACATTGTCAAATGTGGTTATTGTCGCGGCAACGATTGAATTTCTGCTGCCGTACATCCCCGAACCTGACGATTACTTAGTTCGTTTGGCACAGACGGTATTGGGAACGCTGATTGTTGGGATCGGCAGTGGTATCTATCTTGTAGCAAACTTAGGGCCAGGGCCGCGAGATGGTCTAATGACAGGCCTGCAACGATTTACCGGACGGCCAATTTTCTGTGTACGGACGTTTATCGAATTTAGTTCGGTTATTTGCGGTTGGTTATTAGGCGGAACGGTTGGGATCGGGACATTAATTTTTGCGCTAGGCATAGGCCCAGCCGTATCCGCTGGTCTCTATTTGACAGCAAATTGTTCCGGACATCGTCTCTGCTCTAAAGCAGATTAGGTAAAATATTAGTTAATGGACTTCTCGTTGAACCGCGTTGAAGGTTTGAAAATGGAAATAAAACTGTCGTCTCGAGATCAAGAATTCCGGTTTGAGGTCCAGACTTTCTTGGAAGATAACCTGACGCCAGAATTGAGGGAGGGTGCTGATAAACGAACTAGCTTATGGCAAGACGTAGAAACTTCTATGGCTTGGCAACGCATTCTCCACAAAAAAGGATGGGCGGCGCCGGAATGGCCTGTGGAGTATGGCGGTACAAGCTGGTCTTTGGTGCAGCGATATGTTTTTGCTCAAGAGAGTGCCCGTTCTGGCGCTCCTGCTTTGTTACCAATGAGCCTCCGTATGTGTGGCCCGATGCTGATTGGTTACGGTACAGCAGAACAGAAGGCTTATTATCTGCCACGTATATTGAGCGGTGAAGACTTCTGGTGTCAGGGTTACTCGGAGCCTGGCGCGGGGTCGGACTTAGCTTCTCTCAGTACTTTTGCGGCAAGCGATGGTGAGGATTATGTTGTCAATGGTACAAAGATTTGGACAAGCTGCGCGCAGCACGCGGATATGATGTTTGCCTTGGTGCGCACGCGGAAAGGAGGCAAGAAACAGGAAGGCATCACATTCCTGATGATTGACATGACATTGCCCGGTATCACCGTGCGGCCAATCATCAATATTGCGGGGGTACATGAGCTCAACCAGGTCTTTTTTGAAGAAGTTAGGGTGCCGAAGGCAAATCGTGTTGGTAAAGAAAATGATGGTTGGACTGTGGCAAAATACCTGCTTGAATTCGAACGGTTCGCAATGGCATCCGTCGAAATTAGGAGGACGCTTGATCGGGTGGAAACGCTCGCAGGCGTGACGCCAATAGCGGGCGGCGTGCTGAATGGCGATCCGAATTTTCGCAGCAAGCTTGCAAAATTGAAAATCGAAACCAGCGTTCTTGAAGCTTCTGAACAAAGAGTTTTGGTCAAATTGAGCGCTGGTGATTCACCTGGGACCGTCTCGTCGCTGGTTCGTGTTCAGGGGGCTGAGCTGCTTCAGCGCGCCGATATGTTAGGTGTTGAGGCTTTGGGTTACTACTCGGCGCCTTTTCAACCGGAAGTGCTTGAGATCGGTGTTAACCAGCCGCCCGTCGGACCTAGAGAAGGCGTCACGTTTGTGCCGATGTATCTAAGTAATCGAATGAAAACAATTGCTGGCGGCTCATCCGAAGTCCAACGTAATATAGTGGCTAAAGCAATTCTAGGCCTGTGAATACACACTTATTGGACGCGGCAAAGAACATGGATCACTTTGATTGCATCCGCAAAATCTTCATTCATGGGCAGGTAAGGTTTTGGTTCACTAATATGCAACGGGGTCCAAATCCCAGAAGATTTGAAATCAGCGATATGTTTGTCGAATTCTTTCTCCTCCCAACGGTCGTCACGTTGTGTAAACAAGATTTGACCGCCACTTCTTACGATTCTGCAAAATTCTTTAAGCAAGTCGCCAATATCTTCAATGTAAGTTAAGACACCGACGCACCCTATCCCGTCGAATGATTTATTTTTGAATGGAAGTGGTAAATCCTGTAAATTGTGTTGCGTTAAGGTTGTGTAAATATTGCGCTGTTTTGCGATTTGAAGCGATGTATCGGAAATATCGATACCGTGCAATTCGGTTTGGACGCGATGCCTGACTTCTTTTGCGAACATGCCGGTTCCGCAGCCGACATCTAAAATCCGGTTGCCCGCATATAGATGTGAACACATGAGTTCGGCTGCATCGGTTGGTGCACGATACTCCCAACCGCCAAGGGTTTGGTCGTAGTCTTTTGCCCACTCGTTGTAGTATTCCTTTACTGCCTCGCTGTCCGTCGACCCTTTTGAAAGCGAGGTAAATAAATTTTTTTTCTGGTTTTGATTCGGCAATCTTACGCTCGCAATATTAAAGTTGGGGCGCTTTCCCTTTAACGGTCGTTCGCCACATGAGTCGGCGATGGGGTAATTCGTAGTCCAAGATTGCGCGATGCTGAACCGTGCAGTTGTCCCAAACCACTATGTCTCCTTCTTGCCATTTGTGCTGGTAAATGAACTCTGGTTTTACGATGTGGTCAGCTAAGGCTTCGATTAGTGCCGCGCTTTCTTGCGCGTCCTTACTGATGATTGATGTGCAGTCATAGCGCACGATGTAGAGGCTCTTTCGGCCCGTCCGCGGGTGGCTTCGGACAATAGGGTGATCGACCGGTGGGTATTTGGCGATATCTTCGGCACTCACCGGCGAATTTCGTTTTCGACCCCGGAAATCGAATACGCCACGTAAGTTTATGACGGCGTCTTGTAATTTTTTTGGCAAGGCATCCCAGGCTGCTGCGGCATTAGCGAAGGCCGTATCGCCAAGCGGCAGGCCATTCAAGTTTGGAACTTCCACCGCATAAAGCATTGTTGCCGCTGCTGGCTCCTTTGCATAGCTCATATCCGTATGCCAATTCTCGCCAGCACGGCGTGTGCCAATTGGTTTTCCATCTTTATTGATATTCGAAATAATGTAGATCTCTGGGCTACCATCTATGCCAAAACGGAGGGCGTTGAAATTGATGTCGGGTTCACCAAACAGGCGCGTGAAATTTACCTGTTGCTCTGGTGTCAGCTTCTGATTTCGTAAAACGATTACGCCGTGTTCATCCAATGCTGCATGGATGGCGTTCGATGTCGCATTGTCTAAACCGGCGCCGGCATCAACTCCTAAAATTTCTGCACCGGTCTTGCTCGTCGCTTTTCGTACTTTCACGGGTTTCGACCTTTTTGAAGCGTTAAACCGACCTTAATGAAGGTAAAGCTGACCTTAGGCTAAATCAATCTATCATCAATTTGGGAGTTTCATGAAAACCCAAAGCGAGAATTTTACAAGATGAATGACCTCCACGATATCTTGGCGACCACAGAACCAATCCGCCAAGCTACAGGGTTCGTCTTTACTGAAGGTCCCATTTGGCATCCAAACGATGTCTGGTATTTTAACGATATCCGGCCAGGGACAATGTACCGATTGGTGCTCGGAGAAGAAATCGAGATGATCCGCAAGACCGAAGGCGGCAATGGCATGACCTTTGACCTCCAAGGTCGTCTTGTTCAGTGCGAGGGGGAAGGAAAGCGGATTACCCGGACAGAGCACAATGGCACTGTTTCTGCATTTGTAGATCGGTTTGAAGGCGGCCGATTTAACCGCCCCAACGACATAATCTGTCATTCTGATGGCAGTCTTTACTTTACGGACCCGTCGATGCGAATTCCGTTCGGTTGCCGGGAGCAACCTGGTGCCTGCGGAGAAGAAGGTGTCTATGCGGGTGCGCGCGTCTACCGGGTTTCATCAGATGGCAGCGATATTACTGCTGTCTTCACTTGTGAGTATCCGAATGGCCTCGCGTTGTCGCCAGATGAACGCACACTCTACGTGGCAAATTCGCGCACGACCCAATATATCCATGCTGTTGATATCAGCTTGGATGGTCAAACGAGCAATCGGCGCATCTTTGCTGATCTGAGTGGAACGGAACCGGGCATTCCAGATGGCATGAAGGTTGACCAAAAGGGCCGAGTGTTCTGCACAGGACCGGGTGGAATTTGGGTGCATGAGCCGGATGGTATGCATATCGGTATTATTCGTTTGCCTGAAATGGCGGTGAACTTTGCTTTCGGTGGTAGAGATCTCTGCACGCTCTTTATCTGCGCCGTGACATCCGTTTATACCCTGAAAGTAAAAACGCCTGGTCAGCAGCACCCATGGTATGCGGTTTGTGACATATGAGGCGAGGTTACGCAGAAACCAAAGAAGGGCAAATTTACTACGTCGAGATGGGCCTGGGCCCGCCGCTTGTCCTCTTACACCCGTCGCCTCAATCGGGTCGTGTTTACTGGCGTTTAATGCCGCGTTTGGCGGAAACGTTTCAGGTTATCGCGTTTGACACGCTTGGCTTTGGGCGGTCCGATCCTTTACCAGAGGGTATGACAATGCAGAGGCTTGGCTCCGCCATTAGCGATGCAATGTCGGCACTTGAAATTGATCGATCGCATTTTTTTGGATTTCATACCGGCAATAAAATTGCGGCTGCAGTCGCGTCGAACGCGCCGGCGCGGGTTGACCATTTGGTACTCTGCGGTCAGACCCACAGTCTCATTGCGGACCAGGCGTCTCGGATTACGGCTTTTGGCCCGATTACTGACCGCTATTTTGAGTCCAAATCTTTTCAGGATGCTGCGGCATCGGACATGGAGGCTTACAAGGAGTGGGCCAAGGAAATATTCGCAGATTTCGAACGTTTGTGGTGGGATGATCGTGCTATCGGTGAATTTGGACATACGCCGGAACTCCGACAGTATCTTTCGGCTCGGATTATGGACCTGCTGGAAGCCAAGCCTAGTGCAGCAGCAATCTACGCCGCAAATTTTGAATTTGATTTTGAAGCCGCGCTAAAATGCGTAACCGCACCAACGTTAATCATTGAAGTTGCGTCTGCGGCTGAGGCTCATCTAGGTTTACAAGCGAACCGTCTTGCAGCAGATATGAAAAATGGCCAAGCGGCTATAATTGAAGATGGTGATCGAGAAGTCTTGGAGATGCGGACAGATGAAGTTTTCGATTTAATAACAAAGTTCTTGGGCTAGCTAAATATCTTAGCGGTAATTAATTTTGCGAGCCGCCAGCCCGTATACCCTTTTACAACAAATATTTTACGGCAGTTGTGGCCCGCAGGCCTTTTCTAATTTTAGCTATTTATCATTAAATACAGAAAATCACGCAACGTCAGGATTACAGCATTTGCCTTTAACGCCTTGTGGGAAACATTTGTCCGATAACAGAAAGTTTTTAGTGTTTCGATTATATAGTTGTGGGGCTATCGTTGGAACAGCGCCCCTGATTTTTTGATCGAGCAAGCGCAAGAAGCAGTTTGGGATAGATTTCCGGTAGTTTGGGCTTGTGATCTGCTTCATTTTCGGAGCTTGGACTGCGAGTGCTTAAAGTAATTGTCGGCGTTGACGTGTTACGGTGTTTGCAGGACATTTGCTTGTAGGACAGCACAGTTAGAGAGGTGCCGAAATGCCGAAGGTTTTGAGCAAGGTCCAGATTGAGCAATTTCACAGCGAGGGATTTCTTTCACCAGTCGCGGTTTTGTCACCGGAAGAGGTTGAGAAATATAAAGGCCACCTGGAAGCATTCGAAGCGAGGTACCCAGATCACCGCCGCAAGCTTAAAAGTAAGTCTCACTTACTCTGCCCTTGGGTCGATGAGATTGCACGCAAGCCCCACCTCCTTGACGTCTATGAGGACTTAATCGGACAAAATATCTTATGCTATAGTATGGCGTTTCGTATCAAAGACCCTGATGGAAAGACTTTTGCAGGGTGGCATCAGGATGGCGCTTACAATCCGATTAAGCCGATCCTCGTGATCGGCGGATTGGCGCTCTCGGATTGCAGGCTTGAGCATGGCTGTCTCAGTGTAATTCCGGGGTCTCATAAACTAGGTTCCCTAAGGCACGAGGATACAGGTGATCCGGATAGCATTCTGTCACGCGGCCAATATATCGCAGAGGATTTTGATGATTCAAATGCCGTGAATATGGAACTGAAGGCGGGCGAAATTGGATTATTTTACTCCGATATTATCCATGGCTCGCAGGTAAATTCGTCGGGTGAACGGCGGATTATTCTTTTGGTGGAGATGATGCCGACACATGTGCATGCCCGTGCGCACCGTGACACGGGCGTATTGGTCCGCGGTGTTGATGAGTATCACAATGTTGATATAGATCCTTCGCCGAAGGAGGAGTTTGGCGATGCAGAGCAGGCAGCATGGCGGCGTGCAACTCAGAAGACGGGTAAGAATGTCTTCGACGGCAGTCCACTGCCACCGACGGAAGTTTATGGTGGTACAGTTCCGGTTCCAAGATAGTAATAGTTTTGAATATTGAGCAGCTATCCATTGATCGGTTTTTCAGAAGAGTGCTGTAATAATATTGATAATTGTTAGCTCAACCGAGACTTTGGCAGTTCAACCTGGCTGGGGTCTATCTTTAACTGCGGGATAAAAACCTATGGGTCGCTGTGGAGGATGTGATTGACCGATCTCTCAAAAATTTGGCTTGGTAATTTTAAATTGACTAACGTCAACTTAGGGAAGCGCGTTGTTCTTTTAAGAAAACTCATTCAGATCTTGTTCTATGATATGAGGATTTCTTTAATCCGGGGCACAACTTTGGTTGCGAATTTTTGCAGCGAGTTCGCCACATCACCCGGACGTAAACCCGGCGGGACAGCCCATGTAACGAGGTCTGTAATCCGGTTAGTTTTGATAAAGTCGTTTAACTCTGAGACACAATAATCAACATCACCGACAACCCAATTCTGGCTAATGCGCTCCTTGTCCTGATCGGGAGGAGCATCGCGGCCAGCGGCCTTGAAGGCTTGGGCATAATATTCCATACGAAAACGTTCAGCGGCACGGATTTTCGGCCAATCCCGGTCGCGATTTTCTGTAACGAAGACCGGTTTGATGATGCCGACACGGTAATCCCTGGGACTGCGACCAGTGGAGCGAAGCTCGTCTATCCAAACCTGAATGGTGGTTTCATAAGGTCCTTGAGGAAGCAGGTGTGCATTAAAACGGGCGGCGCGCTTTGCGCCTTCTGGAGATGAGGCCGCAACCCAAAGCGGTGGGCCGCCTGGCTGCACATAACTTGGTTTGATTTCCACGTCACGGGCTTGGTATCGCTTGCCTTCGAAAGTAAAACGTTTTCCAGCGAAACAGCGGGTCAGGATCTCGAGCCCTTCTTCGGTTCGCGAGAGACGTTGCGTGGTGGATAGCCCGTATCCGGCGAAGTCGCGCGGCACATAGCCCAGGCCGACCCCAATTTCGATCCGCCCGTTGCTAAGGTTATCGGCTACAGCTAAGTCCTCAGCAAGCCGGACGGGTTGATATAATGGCAAGATTGAGATGTCGGAGGAAAAGCACATCTTGGTCGTTCGCGCAGCCATCGCGCTCGCAACTGGTATCCAGGACGGCAGGTAGCCGTCGTTAACGAAGTGGTGTTCTGTAAACCAGGCGAGATCGAGCCCGATCCCTTCGAGCCACACTGCTTGGTGGAGCAGTTCGGCGTAAAATGTAGGATTATCGGTACCAGAAGATGGTGGATTTCGAAAATCGTAGACGACGCCAAAGCGGAGATTGTGTTTCATCACAATCGATTTCAATGGTTCTTCACTGTTGTGCTCAGCGGCTTTTCGTCGTCCAGGATGTTGTTGACCGGACGGTAGAGCTCTTCTAGATGCGTGATGTCTGCTGCGGATAGTTTTATTTTGGTGGCCGCAATCAGTTGTTCCAACTGCTCGATCCTCGAGACACCGACGATTGGAGCTGTAATCACGGGTTTGCTCAGCATCCAGGCTAGCGCAATCTGGGCGGGTGTATGACCGAGTTTATCTGCGACATCGGCGACACGGTCGACAATTTTAAATTCCATGTCACCTGTATAAAGTCCTCTGGTTCGCTCGGCGTCGCGGCCCTGTGAGCGTTTGGTGCCGCCGTTATCAAATCCGCCTTTATAAGAGCCTGTTAGTACACCGCGGGCCAGTGG
>MDTA01068933.1_pt1 | contig 10016 bp, 7 predicted proteins | sample 811151 | NCBI WGS metagenome assembly MDTA01 (sample SAMN05326648, study PRJNA326480) | marine metagenome | isolation source: seawater | place: Indian Ocean: South | collected 2010 | reverse complement strand
CGCCGTGACGCAGCAAAACGAGGCGGCCGGGTGATCTCAATGCGCGCGTGCCTTCAAGGACGAGCACGAGCAGCGTAGCAAAGCAAACTCTCGTCGCAAACATTGACGCGCGAATGCCACGTGGAAATGGTGCAGACCACAACAAAGTTGCATGAGAAACAGAGAAAGAAAGAGGACCACACAAGGAACCCCGGCGGCCCGATCAGTGGAATGTAAAGAAGCCAAGGCGGCCTTCCAATTACGGCAATTAAAACGGCCCGTTTTCCTACTGATTACCCTTTACACCTGTGAGACCAGCCTTGCCTTCCCGGCATGCGGAGGCACCTTCCTTCCCGCTTGATCCTCCTCCTCCTAGCGGCGGACGCCGCGCTCGGCAAAGGCCCAGGGGGCAAGGAGCGAGGGGGAAATAAACGACGGCTCCACTCGGGCGAGACCTGCGACGAGCAAGGCCCCGCGTGCGAGGCGCCGCTCGATTGCATTTGCAACGATAGCACGGCCACCCGTTGCGTGTGCGGCGATGGAAAGGGCGCCGGGCTGGCGGACGTCCCGGACGCCACCCTGACGCGCCGGCGAAGGCGTCGGCGGCTCCACAGCGGCGAGATCTGCGACGCCATGGGCCCGGCGTGTGGCGATGGCCTGGAGTGCGTTTGCACTTCGGGCCGGCGGCTCTTAGGGGCACCCACCCATGGCCATCATCACAGTGGCGGTGGCTCGAGCGGCTCGAGCGGTGGTTCGAGCGGCGGCAGCAGCGCAGGTTACCATTCGAGTGGCACCTCCTCGGGCGGCCCCTTGTGCTACTGCGAATACGACTCACCGCCGCCACCCGCCATCCCCGCACCGCCGATGCCGCCCCCGCCAGAGCTTCCCTTACCTCCCGCCCCGCCTCCGCTGGGGTGCTCACACGCGGCCATCGTTCTCGTCAACAACAACGACAAGCGCCAATACAACAACGCCTTCTGGACGGACGATACCAGTGAGATCGGCAGCGGGCCCAACATCGGCTGCGGTTCCACCTGGAATGAGGACAAGAGGTACTCTGCTTACTGGACGATGCCGATAGGAACAGAGGTCATGCTCGTGGCGCGCGGCAGCGGCGGAACCCTGCTTGGCAAGGCCGTCTATCCCGTGCTCACGGCGCACCAGGGAAGTACGCTCTTCCAGCTGCTAACCGGGACGCACCAGACCACCTTCACCGGCCCGAAGGACGCGACCAAATCGGCGGGCGGCCTGTGGAACGCTGGGCACCTGCGCACGGGTGATGGTCATGGGGGCGGTGCCGGCAGCAATGCCCAATGCCTCGGCGATCTCTTCATGGACCATGACGATGCGCTCATCGCGAACGCAAACAGCGGATATAATTCGCATACAACGCAGATTCGCCTTGCGACGAACTTTATCACGACACAAGGCCCCTGTGGCTCAAATGGGCACTGGTATGGCGGCATCGGCGGGTACCACCATCATAGCGGGTGGACTTCCAATTACGAGTCCGCGCCGTCGTATCCATACTGCAACTCTTACAACGCGTACGGCAACTCGGGCAACGACGACGCGCCGTGTCTCTACGGCCAGAGGACCCATGTCGACTTTGCCATTTATGTCGATGCGGCGGCCGCAGTCAACGCGATCCAGGGCCACCTCGGCGGCTGAGTGAGTCCTGTGGACTCGAGCATGCTGTGATTTGTGTGTGCTTGTGTGTGTGTGGTGTGTGAATAGAACATGCGAGAGAGGTCGGAGAGCGAGTTGCGAGGTTAGAGTCCATAATTTAGTAGCAGTAGCGAGACCAAGTACCGAGACCAAGTACCAACACCCGCACGTCCAGCACGAGTCGTGACGCGCCTCGAGTGTGAGCCTCTTCGGCCATCACTCTCAGCTCAACTTCTCACGGCTTGGGGTTTTGTGTGGGGGTTCTAAGCCCTGACCGCATGCGACGACACCAGGTGGGAGCTCGCTGGGGGACGTAGTAACAGACCGCGCTAATTAGCCAGTGCGATGGGCGACGCGCAGCCCGACGCCGTTGATGATCTGCTCGCCTTGATCGAAGACGACGCGCTCCCGCTGCAGGAGGAGATCCGGGCGATCGAGCGGAGCGAGCTGTCCCAGCTGAAGGAATACCTTCGCAAAAGAGGCGTGGACTGGGCTTCGGTGTGGACGACGGCGAGCCACGGCACCACCCGTGTGCTCGGCCTCAAGGCGGTGCTGAAACAACGCGCGATCCAATGCGCTCAGGAGCGTGCCTTTCCGCCGGCGGAGCCGAGCCAACCACCGCCACAAAGCCTGCCTCTGCAGCAGCCGCCCGTTGCTTCTCAGCATGGCATGCCGCAGCAGCTGGTCGCCATGCCATCGCAGCAGCCAATCGCCATGCCGCAGCCGCAGCCGATGGCCGTGCCGCAGCCGCAGCCGATCGCCGCGCTGCAGCCGCAGCCGATCGCCGTGTCGCAGCCGCAGCCGATCGCCGTGCCGCAGCCGCAGCCGATCGCCGTGCCGCAGCCGCAGCCGATCGCCGTGCTGCAGCCGCAGCAGTCAGCCCCAGTTGTGATGCCTGCCGCGTCGCAGGACGCGCTGATACCGCCGGAGCAGGCGCAGGACCTTTGGTCCAGGTTCTGGTCACGAAGGTGGGCGCCTGCATGGCCGATGCCGCCCACGCCACCAGATGGCTACGGCTCCTGTCCGGGAGCAGCCTCAAGCCAACCCTCCGTCCCGCCGTCCCCGCCGTGGCTTCTCTCCGACACGTCGCCAATGCTTCCCGAGGAAGCGGCGCACCGCGGCAGCGGGCGCCTGGCTTCTTTCGTGACGGCCCTCGTGTTCCATCGACGCGTTGATATTAGCGCGATCGTCCTACTGGTCGCCGCTTTTCCCAGCTTTGCTCTCTTCCTTCCTCTGATGGGTTCATCGTTCATCGTCGTCGTCTTTTTCACGATCTGCCCGCTCATCTGCGTCTTTGCTTGGTCGCAGTTGGAATGCGAATTCATAACAGTGCTCATCACGCTCGGGCCGGTGCTTGGCGTATGCTTCCATTTTGCCTGCATGCCCTACGATTTTGAATGGACGTTGCCGGATTTCGCTTTCTGTAATATCGCTGCTGTGCTAATGAACGCTTTGCATGCACGCTACGTTCCAGTATCCGTCACGGCACGGCGCTGCATTCCGTTCTTTCCTACCATACTGACTCTCGCCCCCTTTCGAAGCGTTGCGATTCAGACTCGCTTCTTCGTTCTGATTTCCACTTCACTTTGTGGTCTCATCATGTCAGAGGTCCTTTCTACTCCTGCTAAAAGGATTGCATCGGCCGGCATCCCAACGGTTGGCGTTGGGATACGATACATCCGTACCTCGCGCGGGTGTGATGTGGGCGCCTAGAAATCTTGTGTCCAGCCTGTGCTTCGCACCCTGCGTTACAGTTTCGTACATGCCGCATGCGGATGCCGACGCGCGCGGAGGGCTCTGCCCGCGGTTCGCACTCAAGCAGTATTAAAAAAAGCTCTTTTTTCAGACATCATGGACCGCACTGGCGAATCCCCGAGTAAATTTCGGAACGCGTCTAGAAATTCTCTGCCTGAAACGCAGCCAACGCTCTGTTCACTCTGAACACGCCACCCACTTTCTTCCGCATGGCTGCCATATCCTTGAGGTGCTGCTCTTGTGCATCTTCTATGTTTTTGATCTCTTTGGCCATGACGAGTCGCGTAATCTCCGTGCTAGAAATTATGTTAGGCAGCGACGAATTGAATGAATAGCTGTCTCGTTCTTTACTACATTGACTCACATGTTCTGCATAAACACAATAAATTTTACAGATACTTTGTGCAAAAGAACACGTGTCTTGGAATACAATGGAATGCCGGCAACTCTCTCTTTGCTTTTATCAGTGACTACGGGTGTTGTTGCTAGCTTTACAATTGATCCAGATAGAGTCGACGAATGGGACGAACAAGTCATATATCGTCCTGCATGGTTAAGAACCTCATGTATAATCATTTCATTCATCTTTCTTGGTTGGTCCATATTCAGCTTAATGAAGGCACTTTCGATCGAAAAATCAAGACGGCGCGCGCGTTGCTGGGAGCAGAGTCGCGGCACGCGCGCGCGATGGTCTCGTGGCGGACTGCCGGCCTCCTGCTGACGCTGTGCCTGCTGGTCCTGCACCGCCGCCGCTCCAGATTATCCGTCAATGACCCAACCGAACTCCTATTTATTGGCGTCAGCAACACGCCACCGCTGCCACCGCCGCCGCCCGTGCCGTCTGCAGCGCTCGGCCCGCTGCCGTCGCATGCTGCACTATTCGAGCGCGCGTTTTTCGTCAATGCGGACGACTCGCCACGGCGGCGCGGATTTATGGAGCAGCAGCTCGAAGCGGCGGGCGTGCGCTACGAGCGATGGCCCGCGATCCGCGGCTCTCCAACGCTGCTGCGCACGCACCGGCGCTACTTTGCTCGCGGCGTCGAGCAGCACCTCTACGCGAATCGGAGCGCGGCGACTGGCACGATTGTGCAGTGGGGCACAGTTGGCACGTATCTCAGCCATCTCACGCTCTTCGAGTCGATTGTGCGCCGGTGGGGCCACAATGACAGCGCGAGCTTTCTCATTCTACAGGACGATACACAAATGAAGCGAAGGTGGCTGCGAAAGCTAAGCCAAGAGCTGCGTGCGCACGAGGACTCGCGATGGGCGCGGCTCCTCCTCGTGTGGTGGGGCGAGCAGCGAAACGCCGACTGTCGATTGAATGGCTGGTGCCACGTGCGCCCGCCGGCCGGTCCGACCGAAAAGGGCCAGCCAGAGTGCTGCGGCCGGCGCTTCTACCACGGGCTGCAGGCGTGGCTCGTCAAAACGCACTCGCTCAAGTGCATAATACGCCGGCTGAAGCGGCGGCGGATCAAGAATATCGACGCGCAGATGGTGCAGACAAGCTGCCCGCGCACGTACGCGCTCGAGCAGAAGCGGATGCTCGGCACGCACCTGGACAGGGAATTGGGCTCGGAGCGTGCGGCGGTCAATGCCGTCTTCCGCGCGTCGATCAGCGACGGCAAATTGAAGGCGAGTGCGGTGCGCAATCTGCGGAAGACGCGGTTGGAGCATTTGGCAAAGGCGGGTGGGCCTCAAAGTGGGTAGCTGTGCCACCAAGAATGTTGGCTCTTCTTTAATTTCGCCAAAGCTACAGCACGACACGCACTCTCGCTCACGCCCACAAGGCGGCGACACCCTACGCGCACGGACTACTCACAAAACACAACCCCCGCTGGTGTACAGACGCCTCACACTTCTCATTACATTCTCCACTCACACGCCCATGCCCACGCCACACGACCTATTCCTCGCTACCGAACCCGCCTCTCTCTCGAACGCTTCGCAAGTGTACAGACCTACTCGAACGCTTCGCAAAATTTACTCCCAAGATATGTTATACATCGCACACAAAGCGACCACCGCTCATTCATTCCGGCTCAGAGCGTCACACTGAGCGAGAAGTGCGGCACGTCGTGCTTTGGCAGCCCGTCCATCGTCGACGACGGCGAGACAGACATCTCCTTAGGCAGGACGAAGGCCGTCCTCCTCTTGCACATCTCCTCGATGCTCTCCGACTCTCGGAGCTTGCCCTCCCTCTTCGAGAGCTGCCCGACGAGCGACGCGAGGATGCGCCGAGGCGGCGTGAACGCCTGGCGCGCGTGCTGGACGGTCGCGTTGTCCAGGATGAGCGCGTCGCCCGACTGCCACGGCACGGCGACCTGCTCGTGCAGCATGAACGCCGACACCTCGTGAAGGGCCGTCCGTGTCTCCGCGTCGAGAGGCGAGCCGTCGCCATAGATGATCGCCTTCACCGGCCGGATGACCTTCTTCTCCATTGCCGTGCCCGCCGCCGTCGGATCGTCAGATGTGCCGTGGTCCTGCTCGTCCTCGATGCTATTGAAGGTCGACTCCGCCGCCGTGAAGAAGACCTCACGGCCAGTACGCTCGTCCATGAGCATGGCGGGCATCGGCTTGGTCTCGGTGCGCAGCATGCCGTCGCCAAGCCACGTCCACTTCGAGCCTAAGGCGATGAGGGCGTCCTCCGCCGCCTCCTCCGACTCGACTCTCAGAGAATGCTTCCACGATTTGCCCAAGGCGGACGACGGGTCGGTCACTGGCGGCATGATCCGAATGTAACGGACGCCCTTCGCCGCGAGCCTCTCGGCGACGGCAGGATAGCGCTCGCGAAGGAAGGTCGCCGCGAGGTGCGACTTGATGATTGGCGTCGCGCCGCCGCACGTTGCCGGCGTCTCGCAGAAGAACATGACCACAGAGGGCGGCGCGTCGCACTGGGCCATCTCGTGATGGAAGGGGATGCGCTCAGAGGGCGGCGCCTCGTTGGCGGTGAAGACGTTCTTCGCGACAGGGAAGCGCGGACCGGCCGAGCACGCCATATCGGTCGTCTTGAGGTCTAGCGACAGCGAGATCTCCGAGAAGTGCTCCGGACTGCACGAACCCCAGCCGCGGAGGAGGACCGCGCCGTACTGTCGAACGAGCGCAAGGAGCTCAATGTGGTGCGCACGCACGAAGGCGATGCGCTCGGCGGCGCCAGCGTTTGCGTCCTTTGGCACGAGGGCGAGCGGGAACATCGCGCCGTCAATCATCTTGGCTTCCGGAAGGATGATGGCATCGACAAGGGCGGAGATGTTTCCCGGCAGCGCGACGGTTTTATTCTTGGCGGCGGTTCGGGCGGATCGCGAGTGCATGTAGACGAGGCCAGCGGTGATACAAATCGTCAGGAGCGTCGATGCAGCGGCGTAGTAGGTTGAAGTGTCCATTGACGGTGCTCTACTGACCGTGTTATGGCCGGACGGATACTGGAAAAGAGCGGCTAGTTTCAGGCTGGACTGGAATCTAGAGTTGGGTGCAATCATTGGCGATCGCGGAGGCTCTTTTTGGCAAGTCTCATACATGTAACGCCCACACTTTCGCACCCTTTAACCCTGTCTTCGCCAAAGACTCCGGCCGCCTCTTCCGCATGTGCGAGAGCCACTATCAGTGTCCTGACAAACACGTGGCCGAGCGCTCGGCGATGCAAAGCCGACCGCGCGACGCCTCTCCTCTACGAACGCTGACCGCCGCCAAAGAATCGCTCGCCGCTGCCAAACGTGCAAAGGAGGAGGCCGAAAAGCGCATCGCCGATAGCGAGACCGAGGTCGCTGCAGCGCAGCGTGCGGTCGAGGCGGCAAAGTACTCGGCGCTGATAGCTGTCAAGCCGCGAGCGCTGTGGAAGGCGTACGCATTGTGGCTCTTCACGCCGCTCGTTTGGCCCGGCGCGTATCTCTTCTACCTCGGGCGCGACACACACGCGTGGCTGCATACCGTCACCTTTGGCGGCTTTGGCATCGGTTGGCTCCTCGACTTCTTCTACATACCTCTTTACGTCGCCGACCAGAACGAGCCCGACGGCTACCTCGAAGGCGTCGAGCGGCGCATGTCGCGTTATTTCTCTCTCGATTTCCTGCTGCTGATGCCATTACGCCTACTCCTCATCCTAATCGCCGGCACTTACTTTGGATTAATCTTCGCGTACGTCCTGCCGAAGCCGCTGCCCATCGACGGCCTCACCCTCTCCACCTCCGCCGCCATCTCCTACTGCGTTGGTATGCTCGCGATCGCTCTCGCGGTCAAGCTGTGCGCGTGCTCCATCGGCTACACGCGCACGTCGTGCACATGGCGCTCCGTGCTGGCTTGGTACGTCGCCTTGTGCGCCATCCTCGCGCCGTGGGTCGGCAATTTGGCAGACAGCGACCCCGGCACAAAGCTCAGCCCAAACGAGCACTTCACACGCGACGTCAATCAGATCCCTCCGTACATGGCCGGGACGCTCGGCATGATGATCGGCGGCCATTTCGGACGGTACACCGTTCTCGACGCCTCACCGCGTGCAAACACCGCACGGCCGCTCAGCGTGCGGCTCCTCGTCCACGGTCTCGGCGTCACCGCCTTTGCCGCTGCCGGCGCCGGCTCGTTCTATCTCAACGGCAAGATCCTGCTCACCTCTCCCGAGGGCACCGAGTCGTACCATTCGGGCAAGGACGCGTTCGCGCAGGTCGCCAAGCTCTTCTACGACGGCGGGCTGATCCTGCAGCAGGCGGCACGCGGCGCGTACGAGCGGAATAAGCGCAAGTCGTGGCAGCAGCTTTACGACGACGCGAAGACGACGTTAAAGGGACCAAAGGCGTCGGCCGCGAAGCTGCTCGGCGTGCCGGAGTACGCTGAGGAGTATCAGATCAACAAGGCGTATCGAAAGCTCGCGCTGCTCCATCACCCGGATAAGGTCGAGCCGGAGAGGCGTGAGGAGGCGGTCGCGCTAATGGAGGAGATCAACAAGGCGAAGGAGATCTTGTTGGAGGCGGCGCTCCCCGCAAAGCACGAGAAGCGAGAGGAGAGGGAGAGGTGGGACTCCCTATAAACAAGTAGACTGCGCAAGTCATATTCTAGAACCTCATAAAATTCACTATCTAGACATCATAATCTCACGGGCACGCCGCCAAATACGCACCGAGGTCAAAGTGGCGCTCGCTATGATTGAACATGTAGACCTTGTCGTAGTTTGCGCTGCCGTAGTAGCGCCGCACGAGCAGCAGCAGGTGCTCGGCCTCCTTGGTCGTCAGCCGCTCGCTCGCGACCTCGGCGCGGAGCAGCGCGACGCCCTTTGTGGTGAGCAGCTCGTCGAAGAGGTGGACGCTCGCCCACGGCTGCGCCATCTCGGGCGAGCGCTGGTACTCCTCGAGAAAGGTCAGCACAAACATCTTGTGCGTGCGCGAGAACTGCGAGAAGAGCATAAAGTGGCCGCCATCGCGGCGCAGCGGATACACGAAATTGGGCGATTCGGTGCCGCGCTCGACGATCGACGACGCCTCCTCCGGGTCGATCGTCGCGCCCGCGATGCTGTCCTTGTTGTCGTGGAAGGCCTCCCAGATGGCGCCGATACGCACGGGCTCCTCCTTCTGCAGCATATCGATATTCGTGACGTCCTGCAGCGTGCGCGGCGTGCCCGGGATGGTCAAACCGGCCGCGTAAAATCGCGACTGGCCGAGTAATCGGTTGGTGGCGAGCCGCGCGGTCGCGCGATTTAAAGTGCGCAACATTAAAAGCGCTGGACTGCCACGTCCACAGCAAGCAATTCTCGCGTCGGCCTGCAGCGTCTGCCCTTTGCTCCGACGCTTGGACGGACGGAAGAGCGCTCGCAGCTTCATGGAAAAAGTGTATACCTACGTCCCGGACACCGCGAGCTTCATCATGGAGATGGGCGCCCGCGCGACACTTTCCGGCCTCGTCTCGCGCCCTGATCTCAATGGCCGTGAAGTCGACGTCCTCGAGACTGCCGACAATGAGCGCGTGGTTGTCAAATATTATGACGAGCATAAGATCGACACCCGCGGCGGCAGCGAAACGATCAAGGTGAAGATTAGCAATCTGGAATTGCTGCACGGCCAGCGGTGGCATCTCGCCCTCGCCGCGTGCGACGACGACGAGCTTAAAAGCCTACCGACTACCTGGCCGCTCCTTCGATCATTAAAGCTCGCCGGCTGCTCTTCCATTACAAACGACGGCCTCGCCGCGTTCGCCTGCGGCCCTGTGATTGAATCGGACGAGGTGCGGAGCGGCGCTCGCAGCCGCGGAATATATGCGACGCTTGGAGCCGCGCTCGGTGGCGACAAACCTGGATGCCGCGCGCTCACCTCGCTCGACCTGAGGGGCTGCGTCCAGATTGGCGACAATGGGCTGCTTGCGCTTGCCGAGCATTGCCCGAATCTGGCGACGCTCTCGCTCTGTGGCTGCCGCGACGTGAGCGATCGCGGCTGCCTCTCCATCTCGCGCAACGAGACGGTCACAGACATCAACCTGTCTGGCTGCGTAAAGCTGTCGGATAGCGCCATAAGCACGCTCGCAAGGCAGTGTCCGCTCGTCGCGCTGCGCCTTGCAAACGGCCTCCGCGCCGTCACGCCGTTTGCGGTGCGCGCAATCGCCGAGGTGCGCGGGGCGACGCTGACGCTGCTGGACCT
>MDTA01125862.1_pt1 | contig 10017 bp, 7 predicted proteins | sample 811151 | NCBI WGS metagenome assembly MDTA01 (sample SAMN05326648, study PRJNA326480) | marine metagenome | isolation source: seawater | place: Indian Ocean: South | collected 2010 | reverse complement strand
TTCAAGAGTTATTAGATCCCTTAATTATAAGCTGGGGTTATGAAAGTGATAATCCTTCAGGATCACAGTTCTTTGATTACCATCAGTACAATGGAACAAGAGACTTTTCCGCTTTTTTAACAGTACCAAAATCAGTTGAGTTTATGCAGAAATACAACTGGAAGGCGGTTTCAAAAAAATGCAAATCAATGCTGTTAGAACAAGCTCCAAAACTTTTTAAGTTGTTGGGAGCCAAACCACTTGCACCATTAACAGATTCTTTTTTTGGTCAGCTGTGTAGTTTTGAAATAAATACACATTCTCCTCAAGAGTTACAACGTGAATTGTTTGAAAAATATAGAATTGAAATTCCTATTATGCTTCAGGGAGATGAAAAATACATTAGGGTTTCTTTTCAAGCATTTAACACTACTGAAGATATAGATTATTTGGTGGATGCTTTAAAAAAAATTGCTTCCAATGAAAAACTGCTTAAAATTTAATTCTTGCTTTTGATGGTATAACTCATAACTTATTGATATTTAGATGTGTAAGTATTTAAAATTTACCTTTAAAAAGGTATTGATTCCTGCCTGTTTTGTTAATTAATTTGCAGTTTGAAAATTTTAAATTCTACTATACATTTTTAACAATATATTGATATGAAAAAATCATTACTTATTTTAACAATTACACTTATTTCATTTACCTACTCTGCGCAGGTTTATGATTCTGTATTTCTTCAATCGGGTTACACCAATCAGTCTTACTATAATTTAAATTCTGGTGAGGTTGCAAATGTGGATAATGAAAATTGGGATTTAGCATTTAGTTTATCTGCCTATGGATCTAGCATTAGAATTAATGGTAAAACAGGAACTGAACTTTATGTCTATCCAAATGGAGATACTTCATCTTGGTCTTCAGTTGATATTTCTGGAATTGCCAGTTGGACAAAGTTGTATGACTCAGATACATCATGGTCATTAGGTGCCTTTGATGCTAGTGCTAACCCCGTAAATCCTCTAGATTTAGGTTGGGGAGTTTACAATACGGTTACACATCATATTTTAGGTGACTCTCTTCACGTTATTAAACTGTCTAATGGTGATTATAAAAAATTACAAGTAATGAAATTAGCCGGTGGTACGTATGAATTTAGATATGCTAATATTGATGGATCTAATGAGGTTAATACTTCAGTTTCTAAGTCGAGTTTCACTAATAAAAATTTCGGTTATTATTCTATACAAAATCAATTAGAAATTGATAGAGAGCCAGATACGGATTCATGGCATTTGGTATTTACTAAATATGTAGGTCAATTATCTCCTGGACTTTTTTATGGAGTTACAGGTGTTTTATCAAACAAAAACATTCTTGTTGCTCAAGAAGAACAAGTAGATGTTAATACTGTTAGCTCTCCGACAAATCCTTATCAAACTGAAATCAATACTATTGGATACGATTGGAAATCGTATTCTGGTGGTGGGTATGTTTTGGAAAGTGACTTGTGTTACTTTATTAAAGATGCTAACGATGATATTTGGAAAATCTTTTTTACTGGTTTTGAAGGAGGAAGCACTGGGAAGATTGTTTTTGGAAAAGAAGCTTTAACATCTACCAACACTTCAGAAATTGATGCAATAACTACATTTGCTGTATATCCTAATCCTACAACCGACAATAGAATTACTGTTTTATATGATGTTAATTCAATTTCAGATAACGATAATCTTTTCATATATAACCTTAATGGTGAGTTGCTACAGTCTCATAGATTATCTCAATATGGATTTAATCAAAAAACACTTTCTTTAGCAGACTTTTCCAAGGGTGTTTACTTAATTTCTTTAAGAGTTGGAAATGATATTGTTACTGAAAAATTAATTATCCAGTAGATGTATGTTTAAATACCTACCTATAGCTTTATTTTCTTTTACGGTTTCAGTCGTTTTTTCACAGGAATCTACTGAGTTAGAAACCTTTGTTGTAACGGCTGAATATGAAAAAACAACTAAGGAAAAGGCAGTTAATAAAATAAAAGTTATTGACAGAGAAAAAATTGAAGCTATAGGTGCGGTGAATCTTAGAGATGTATTAGTAAATGAAAATAATATTCGTTTAAGCCAAGATAATGTACTTGGTTCGTTTATGTCTTTGCAAGGGATTTCTGGTCAAAATGTTAAGATTCTAATTGATGGTATCCCGATTATTGGAAGGCTTAATGGCGGTATTGATGTTTCTCAAATCAACTTAAATGATATTGAACGTATAGAAATTGTTGAAGGCCCCTTGTCTGTTAACTATGGAACAGATGCATTAGCAGGTACTATCAATTTAATTTCTAAGAAAAAATCTAAGGATGGATTTTCTTTTGATGTTAATTCTTATTATGAAACTGTAGGTCAGTATAATTTAGATGGTAATATTTCTTATAAGTTTAACAATAGTCAACTGAAATTCTCAGGAGGAAGAAATTTCTTTGATGGGTGGAATCCCTCTGATCCTTTTATTCAATTTCCTAAATCTAGACTTGCCGACACCTCAAGAGCAAAACAGTGGAACCCTAAAGAACAATTGTTTTCTAAAATTGCATACTCCTATGTTAAAGATAGTGTTTCTATAAGGTCTTATTTTAATTATTTTGATGAGCAAATTACTAATAGAGGCTATCCAAAAGCTCCTTATTATGAATCTGCTTTTGATGATTACTATAATACATGGAGAAAAGACGTTGGTATTGACTTTAGTAAACAATTAAGTTCTGGGGGAGAGCTTAGAATTATCGCTGCATACAATCACTATAAGAGGATTAAAAATACATTTATAAAGGACCTAACTACTCTTGAACAGCAAATCACACCATCACAAGATGATCAGGATACTACTAAGTTTGATTTGTTGGTTAGTAGGGGTACCATAAGCAAGGTAAAAGGTAAATTTAATTATCAGCTAGGATATGATGTAAATCTTGAAAGCTCTTTAGGCAGAAGAATAGAAGGAGATGTGCAAAGGCAATCTGATCTAGCAATCTTTGGAAGTGCTCAATGGTTACCTGTTGATGGTTTGGTAATTAAGCCAGCATTACGATTGGCATACAATACGAGCTATCAAGCACCACCTATTCCCTCATTAAATATAAAATATAGTTTCAGTAACTTCAATTTAAGGGGTTCTTATGCTAAAGGATTTAGGGCGCCAAGTTTAAAAGAGTTGTATTTTTATTTTGTTGATATTAACCACAATATTGTAGGTAATACAGATTTAATTCAAGAACAATCGGATAATTTTATTGTTGATGCTGTTTGGAAAAAAGTATATGAAAATTACGTAGTTACAATTGATGCCGGAGGATTTTTTAACGATATTACTAATTTAATTACCCTTGCTCAATCTGAACAAAATCCTCAACAGTATACTTATGTGAATATCGGTAAATTCAAAACTCTAGGTGGACAGGTTAACTCAAGTATAAAATTTGACAATTTAAAGTTGAATCTTGGTTTTGTTCATGTTGGAAGATACAATAACTTATCTGAAAATTTTAGTGTTCCTTCATTTAGTTTTAGTCCTGAAATCAGATCAAATATCATTTATAATTGGACCAAATATAAGCTGCGTTTTTCTGCTTTTTATAAGTATACTGGATCTGCTACTGGCTTTTTTGTAAATGGAAATAATGATGTTTCAGAATCCTTTTTAGCAAGCTATAGTATGCTTGATGCTAATATTTCAAAATCATTTAATGAAAAATCTATACAATTGACTTTAGGAGTTAAAAATATTTTAAATGTTCAATCTGTTAATAACGCTGGTCCTTCAGGTGTTCACTCTACTGGAGCAGGGCAGGTTCCAATGAGCTGGGGAAGAAGTATATTCACATCCATTAAATACAACTTTAATTAATGATAAAGGAATTTAATTTTATACTATTGATTTTATGTATTTCTGCTTTGACAGGATGTTTAAAAGAAGAACTCCCCATAGAGCCCCATCAGCAAGGTGAAGTATTAACCAGTCAAGTTGATATGGGTTCTGATTATGGTAGTCAGATCTATTTTAATTTAAATGACAATTCAGTTGTTGGTCAAAACTTAAGAACAGATTGGGACATTGCTTTTGAAGCTAGAACAAGTGGTTGGCATGTGCTTTTAAACTCATCTTTAGGAGGAAAGGCAGCTAATACAGGTGAAACTGATTTTAATTTAGTAGTTGGGCTTACTGGAAATGAAAATTGGAATGTAGATAATCCAACAGGTAATTTAGACAGCACTGCAGTTGGTGATTATTTATCAACTGGTGAGGTTTTTATTATTGATAGAGGCTATGATATTTCGGGTAATCCATTAGGGTATAAAAAAGTGCAAATTGATTATTTATCAACAAGCGATTCTTATCAATTTAGGTGCTCGTCTTTTGATGGCAGTTCAGATACCAATTTAAGTATTTCGAAAGATACCAATTATAATTTTATTGCTTTTTCATTTAATTCAAACTCATTGATTGATATTGAACCTGTTAAAACTAGTTGGGATCTGTTGTTTACCAAGTATTTAGAGATTTTTCCTGGTTTTGGTCCATATGGTGTTTCCGGTGTTCTAACGAATAACTTTCAAACTACTCAGGTAGCTATTGATACCGTTAATGACTTTGAATCTATTTCCTACGATTTAATTCAACAATATGAATTTTCATTGGATATGAATGCTATAGGTTGGGATTGGAAGCAGTACGATATGTCTTCAGGAACGTATACTGTTGATGTTACCAAAAACTATATTGTTAAGAATCAAAATGGTCTTTACTTTAAGCTTCGCTTCATTGACTTTTATGATGATATTGGTGAAAAAGGTGCACCAAAATTTGAACTACAAAAATTATAATTCATGGTTTTATTAAATGCCTCTGCTTTAAAAAAATATCAACTTAAAAAGATTATTGCAAGTTGTTTTTTTATTCATATTGTTTTTTTTGGAACTTGTCAATCAGCTAATGTTTTTTTAGAAAGAGATTTTTGGAAAAAAAATCCTGGTATTGAAAAAATTGATTCCCTTATTGCTATAGGTAATGATATTACTGAATTGAATAATTATAAGTTTGATCCTATATGCTGGGCAATTTTAGAAAAAGTTAACAACAGTACTATTCAATATCTTTTATCAATTAAGGGAAATGAAGTAAATAAAAAGACTCATGATGGAAGAACCTATATTTTTTGGGCTGCATACAAGAACAATGTTGATTTAATGAATTATTTAATTGAAAAAGGAGCTAATCTAGATATTATAGATAGTCATGGTTATTCTTTGATGAATTTTTCAGCTACTACTGGGCAGCTTAATTTTAAGATATACGATATATGTCTTGAACAAGGTGCTGATATAAATAATCAATTCAATAATGATGGAGCTAATCCATTTTTATTACTAATGCCATATGTTAAACAACCTAACCAATTAACTTATTTTTTAGAAAAAGGCTTGTCCATAAATAGTATTGATAAGTATGGAAATAATGCATTTTCATACGCATGTAAGACGGGTAATTTAACAATGATGAACTATTTACTGGATAAAGGAATTGACCCCAATGCTAATAATGGTAATTCAGTGATTTTTGCATGTAAAGGAACCAGAAAGTCTTCCAACTCAATTCAAGTTTTTCAATTTCTTGATAGTTTGAAAGTAAATATGTTGGCTAAAAACCAAGAAAATCAAAATGCCCTTCATCTTCTTTCCTATCGATCAAAAGATAAAGGTATAATCGATTTCTTTGTTGGAAAAGGTCTTTCAGTTAATGCACTTGACTTAGATGGTAATAGTCCGTTATCTAATTCTGTGAAAAGAAATACCACAGAAATGATTAGTTATTTTATTACTAACGGTGGAGATGTTTCATATGTAGATAAAAAGGGCAATACGTTAGTTCATTTAGCTGTTAATCGTTCTGATCAAGAAGTTATTCAATTGTTGCATGATCAATCATGTGATTTGAACATCTATAATGATGATGGATTAACCCCCCTTCATTTGGCCGTTATGAAATCTAATGATGATCAGCTAATTAAGTTTCTAATTAGTTCTGGGGCAAAACAGCATTTAAAAACTAGCTTTGGAGAATCTGTTTATGAATTGGCTATTGAGAATGAATTGTTAAAAGAAGCTAAGGTTAACATTGAATTTTTGAAATGATGAAAAAAATAGTTGCTACAGTTTTAGTTCTACCGTTTTTATTGATGCTTTTTTCATATGTTGCCAATCAAAATAGTATGAAGTATAAATGCTTGATTCAGATGAAAAATTATTCTGGAGAAGGTGCCTATATTGTTATTTCAATTATAAACCCTGAAGGAGATTATGAAAAAACAGTATATGTTCAGGGCGATGATCCTGAATGGTATTATGAAATTACCTCTTGGTGGAAGTTTTATGGTAAAAAAAGAAATAACATTGATGCCATTTCTGGAGAAACACTCAGTGGTGGAGAGCGGTCAATGAATGTGCTTTCCTTAGAAAAATCAAAATTTGATATTGGTTATAAATTAAGATTTGAATCTGCAGTAGAAAGTGATAATTACTTTGAAAAAGACATTGAGTTTGAAATTACCAAATCAAATTTTGAAAACAAACATACAGGTAAAGGGTTTATACGTTACATTCGCTTTGTTGAGCTATAAAACTTAAATGATTTTTTCTGTATGGAGATATAGCCATTTATTTCTTGCATTAAGTTCTGCCTTGTTTTTACTTGTTGCAGCTATTACTGGAATTGTACTTTCTTTTTCACCAATAAATAATAAGCTAAGTAGCAATTACCAGCCAGAAGCTTCTACCATTTATCTAGCTACATTTTTAGATTCTCTTTCTTCTAATTTTTCAGAAGTTATTGAGATAAAAAAAGATAATAAAGAATTTTTTCAAGTTTCAGCTATTAATTTCAATGGTGATTTAGAAACATTTTATGTGGATCTTTTATCGGGTAAAAAAATTGGATCTATTCAGAAGGAATCTAAATGGTTTAGTTTATCAAGAGACATTCATCGTTCATTGCTCTTAAAAAAAACAGGAAGAATTCTTATTGGAGTGGTTTCCTTTTTTCTTTTTCTTATTGCTTTTTCAGGTTGTTTTCTAATTGCAAAAAGACAACTTTCTATAAAACGTTTTTATTCTAAAGTAGTATTCGATGATTTTTATCGCTTTTGGCACTTAATGGTGGGTAGGTATTCACTTTTTTTTGTAGTAATTATTGCAATTACCGGTACTTATTTGTCTTTAGAAAGGTTTGAATTACTCCCTTCTAGTAGTTCGAATCATGATTTCAATGAGAATCAATTGATAGATTATCCAAAGATGGAATGGAATAGCTTTTCTATTTTTAAAAGTACCTTAATGAGTGATGTTGAGTCACTTCAATTTCCTTTTTCTCCATTTGTTGAAGATTATTTTACACTAATCCTTAAAGATGAAGAACTACTTGTGAATCAATTTAATGGAGATATTATAAGTAGATTTGATTTTGGTACAATTTCTAAAATTTCAAGGTGGAGCTATAATTTACATACTGGAAAGGGAAGTATTTTATGGTCCTTACTATTGTGTTTTACTTGTTTTTGTATCCTGTTTTTTATTTTTTCAGGATTTTCAATTTTCTTAAGTAGAGTAAAGAGTAAACGGTCCAATAAATTCTCCAAAAGTCAAAGCAGTATTCTAATTCTTGTTGGAACTGAAAATGGAAGCACCAATAGATTTGCGGGTCAATTTTATGACTCCCTTATTCAATCAGGTCATTCTGCTTTTATTGATCAAATGAATAATTATAAACCCATTAAAGGATTGTCACATTTACTTATTTTCACTTCAACTTATGGAAGCGGAGAAGCACCATCAAGTGCTGTTCGTTTTTTTAAAAAGTTTAAGAAAAACCCTTTGTCTAATCCATTTCAGTTTTCTGTAGTTGGTTTTGGTTCTTCTTTTTATCCTGAATTCTGCAAGTATGCTATTGATGTCCAAGCATTTCTGGAATCATTTTCACTTTCAAGTTGTGCCCATCCAATTCAGTTGATTGATAATCAATCTGAAGTTCAATATAGTGGTTGGTTTAAAAGCTGGGTGGTAAAAAATAAATTGACTGTTGATTTTAACTTGGAAAAGAAAAATGAAAACTCTATTTTTTCAGTTGTTAATAATCCCAATCAAAACAATCATCCAGAAGGTCATTTTTTACTTTATTTACACCCCGTTGAAAATGCAATAGAATTTTGTTCTGGAGATTTATTAGCAATTACTCCTCCAAATTCAACCTATGAAAGAATGTACTCTATCGCTAGTTTATATCAACGAAATACAATTTTATTAACGGTAAAAAAACAATCTAACGGACTATGCTCCAACTTCTTAAGCGGCCTTAAAAGTGGAGATCTTTTGAATGCAAGGATAGTTCGAAATACTAAATTTCATGTTCCTGTTAACTTTCAGAAGCTTTTATTTATAAGCAATGGAACTGGAATAGCTCCTTTCATTGGTATGGCCACTGAAAATAAACACTCTAAATCAATTACTTTTCTTTGGGGTGGTAGAACAGAAAGTTCATTTTCACTATATAAACCACTTGTTGAGCCTTTGTTAGAACATCAAAAAATAGCTTCTTTTTCAATTGCTTTTTCAAATGATGCTAACCATCCTAGTGAACATGTTCAAGATTTACTTATTCAACAAAAAGCTTTAATCCAGAAGCATTTAGCTAGTGATTCAGCAATAATGATTTGTGGGGCTAAACAGATGGGGGAAGATGTTTTGAAAATAATAGAGGATTCATTAACTGAATTTACAGAACAATCTATTGATTACTTCATTGATTCGGGTAAGATAAAAGTAGATACCTATTGAATTTAATCAATAACATAGGAGGAAATAGTTTTGTGAATTTTCTTTTTAGAGGTTTTAATATCCATTGAAAAAAGCACTTCATATAACCTCTTGCCTTCTACTTTTTCTGCTAGTTTAAGATCTTTGTTTTTAGAATAAATTTCGTCCCAAGCGCTGCGTACATTGCTCCAGAAATCCTTATTTTCTTCCCACCATTTAACAGCAGCTTCACATTTTGAATCTTCTACTTTATTGTAAAAGTTTATGCCTTTTTCCTGAGCAATTACAACATCTTTGGTGTTGGTTTCTCTAATAATCTTATCATTATCTTGATCGTGAATCCATCCTTCTTCAACTATTTCATGTCTGTTTCCTCTTTTGGTAACATTGTAGTCACTTCTTTTGGTGTATTCCCTTCTTGGTAAAGGAGCATCTGTTGTGTTTTCCCAATAATTTTTTCCATCTACATGAATCCAAGAAGAAGAACCTTCATATCTAGGGCTATCATCTACTTGATATACTTTTTGAGTCCATTGTCCTTTAACTTGATCATTAGTCAATTTTTTGTAGTTCCATTTATTGTCTGCGTAAAATTCGTATAAATTGGTGTTTTGGTATAGCCAATCTTGTCTCCAGTGTTTTATAATCATTGGATTTTCGGGATTTCCAACTACCAAAAGATGTTGAATAACTAGTTTGTTGTCACTTTCTGAAACTAGTTGAGCCCATTCTAGAGCTCCTGCATGTTTTACTTTTGAAGGTAAATAGGAAGAGTCTTCAGAATAGGAAAAAGTTTCTGCAAAATTAAATTCAACTTCGAAGCATCCACACATGCTTTTTATTGACTGCTTATCTTGATTGGTGTTTTGCGCTTGAGAAATTAGTGCAAAATGAAAGCTGAAAGATAAAATTAGATATTTAAAGGTTGAATTTTTCATTATTATTTTTTTGCAAACCTAATTTATACTGCTTTAATTTTTTGTAATATAACTCATAAATAGGTTGATGCAAATTAAAAATACCCTAAAAAGGGTATAGTTAACCTTCTAAGGGTAAATGCAGATTTACCCTTAGAAGGAAAGATAAGAATACTTAATTGGAGTATTATTTTGGATTGTTTACTACTACTAGTATTTCTTCATTATTTTCATCTATACTTGGCATGTAATAA
>MDTA01063359.1_pt1 | contig 10017 bp, 8 predicted proteins | sample 811151 | NCBI WGS metagenome assembly MDTA01 (sample SAMN05326648, study PRJNA326480) | marine metagenome | isolation source: seawater | place: Indian Ocean: South | collected 2010 | reverse complement strand
GAACCTCCTGATCCGAAGTCAGGCGCTCTATCCAGTTGAGCTACAAGCGCATATGATATTAATATATCATTTTATGGAAAAAAAAATAAATTTGATTGTTAAAGAAAGTGTTAAAAATGTTCGTGTTGACGTTTTTATCAGTAACATTGAAAATAACATTAGCAGAAGTAGGATTAAGAATTTAATTTTAACTAAAAAATTAAAGATAAATAATAAAGTAATTACTGATCCGGCTAAAAAAATTTCTTTCAATGATGATATTGTTTTAACGATACCAGAGCCAAAAAAGGCTTCACTCAAACCCTATAAATATAAATTAGATATTATTTTTGAAGATGATGATTTAATAGTTCTAAATAAACCTGCGGGAATCGTTATACATCCAGGTGCAGGAAATTTTGATAAAACAATTGTTAATGCTTTAATGAATTATGATAAAAATTCTTTATCAAACATAGGTGATGAGCTTAGACCGGGTATAGTGCACAGAATTGATAAAAATACCTCAGGTTTAATTGTGGTTGCAAAAAATAATAAAACTCATGAGAATCTCTCAAAACAATTTAATCAACATACTATTACAAGAGTCTATCAAACATTGATATGGGGAAAGATTAGACCATCAAAAGGAAAGGTTGAGACACTAATTACTCGAAGTTCCAGAAATAGACAAATGATGGAAGTAAGTCAATTTAAGGGGAAAAAAGCTATTACAAATTACAAAACAATAGAAACTTTTGATACCAAAAATACTCCAACTCTTAGTTTAGTAGAATGTAAATTAGAAACTGGACGAACACATCAAATAAGAGTTCATATGAATTATTTAGGTAACAGCATAGTAGGGGATGATAAATATAAAAAAAAATTTAAAAAAATTAAAAATATTGACTCAGAGTTGGAAAAAAAACTTATGAACCTGAAAAGACAATTTCTCCATGCTAAAACAATAGGATTCATTCATCCTAAAAATAATAAAGAAATGATTTTTAACTCAATTTTGCCGCAGGAACTTGAAATAATTTTAAAAATGCTAAGAAATGCTAGTAAATAAAATATTGAAAAAAAAAAAATATTAATTAGATAAACTGGGTATGAGTAGTGTTATAAATAATAATCTTCCAATACTAAATAGTGAAGGTGGTTTGTCTGCTTATTTGGAACAGATCAAAAAGTTTCCAATGCTAGATGCAGAGGAAGAATATATGCTTGCAAAAAATTGGAAAACTACTGGTAACATTAAAGCTGCAGAGAAATTAGTAACAAGTCACTTAAGATTAGTTGCTAAGATTGCGATGGGATACAAAGGTTATGGATTGCCAGTTAATGAAATGATTTCAGAAGGAAACATTGGACTAATGCAAGCTGTAAAAAAATTTGAGCCTGAAAAAGGTTTTCGACTAGCAACATATGCAATGTGGTGGATTAAGGCTTCAATACAAGAATATATACTAAGGTCTTGGAGTTTAGTAAAAATTGGAACTACTACTGCTCAAAAAAAATTATTTTTTAATTTAAAAAAATTAAAAAACCAAATTGCACCTCAAGCTGAAGGTGACTTAAGAAATGAACATGTAGATGAAATTGCAAATAAACTTGATGTAAGCAAAGAAGAAGTTGTTTCAATGAATCGAAGATTGTCAGGAAAAGAATTCTCACTAAACGCTCAAGTTGGTGAAGATGGAGATGAGTGGCAAGATTGGTTAGTAGATAAAGAATTAGATCATGATTTAAAGTTTGCGCATCAAGAGGAAATGGAGCAAAGGAAAGATTTATTAAAAGATTCTATTAAAGTGTTAAATGATAGAGAAAAAGAAATTTTATATTCTAGAAGATTGAATGATGATCCAATAACACTTGATGACCTTAGTAAAAAATATAAAATTAGTAGAGAAAGAGTTAGACAAATTGAAAATAAGGCTTTTGAAAAATTACAAAAACATATGTTACTACTAGCAAAATCGAAAAATCTTCTGCCAGCAAATTAAATTTCAAAAGGATTTTCAATCAAAATGGTGTCATCTCTTTCAGGGCTAGTAGAAATACTAGATATTTTAGATCCAACAAAATCTTCTATTGCATAGATGTAATTTTTAGCATTTTCAGGAAGTTCATCTATATTTTTAATTCCATTTGTAGATGATTTCCATCCTGGAAAGATCTTATAAATTGGCTTGATTTTAAGTTGATCTTCTACAGCAGCAGGTAAATAATCAATTTTTTTTCCATCAAGATCGTACTGTATGCACATCTTTATTTCATCTAACTCATCCAATACATCTAGTTTGGTTAAAGCAATACCGTTAATACCTGAGATCTTAATTGTTTGTCTAACTAAAACTCCATCGAACCATCCACATCTTCTTTTACGGCTTGTTACAGTTCCAAATTCTTTTCCTTTGGTTCCCAACAATTCACCAATATTATCCAACAGTTCTGTTGGAAATGGTCCCTCTCCTACTCTTGTTGTGTATGCTTTAGTTATTCCTAATACATAATTTATAGAGTTAGGTCCGCATCCTGAACCTGTAGCTGCACTTGAAGCGACAGTATTTGAAGAAGTTACAAACGGATAAGTACCATGATCAACATCTAGTAAAATACCCTGGGCTCCTTCAAATAATATTTTTTTTTTTGTCTTTTAAACTCATCAATCTTTAACCATACCGGTTGAGAAAATTTTAAAATTTCAGGAGCTATATTTAATAAATCTTTTTTTAATTGATTTTTTTCAAATATTTTTTTACCCAAACCTTTTCTAACTGCATTGTGATGTTGTAAAACAGAGTCTAACCTTTGATCTAAGTTTTTTTCAGACCTTAAGTCCATAACCCTTATAGACCTTCTACCAACTTTATCCTCATAAGCAGGACCAATACCCCTTCTAGTTGTTCCAATTTTTGCATCACCGGCGCTATCTTCTCTTATTTCATCCATTTCTTTATGGAATGGTAATATTAAATTAGCAGACTCAGAAATTATAAAATTTTCAACATCGACATTTACACCCTTTGATTTTATTTCCTTTATTTCATCCAATAAAGCCCAAGGATCAACTACAACTCCATTTCCAATAATAGAAATTTTATTCTTTCTTACTATTCCTGATGGAAGCAGCCTTAGTTTAAAAGTTGTGCCATCGATTACCAGAGTATGCCCTGCATTATGACCACCTTGGAATCTAATAACAATATCAGCTTGTTCTGAAAGCCAATCTACTATTTTGCCCTTCCCTTCGTCTCCCCATTGGGAACCAACTACAGCTATATTTTTCATTAGTTAAATTTTTTTTTTAGATTCATTGAAATAAGATGATTTATTGGACCATGACCTTTTCCATATTTTGGATTAGTTAATATTGCTGAATTTACATATTTAATACCTAGCTCACAAGCCTTCTTAAGACTTTTTCCACATGAGAAAAAAGTTGTAATAGCGCTTGATAAAGTGCATCCTGTCCCGTGAGTATTTTTTGTTTTATGCCTCAAACTATAAAAAACTTTAAAATCTTTTTTATTCAAAAAAATGTCCTCTACTTTTTTTGATTTGAGATGTCCTCCTTTAATCAGTACATTCTTAGCACCCAAGTCTAATAATTTATTAGCTGCAAATATCATATCTTCTTTATTTGAAATTCTAATACCACTTAAAATTTCTGCTTCAGGAATATTTGGTGTAATTAAAAAAACTTTTTTTATAAGATTTTTTTTTAAAACTCTTATTGCCTTATTATCAATTAATTTGGCACCACCTTTGGCAACCATGACAGGATCTAAAATTATTTTTTTAACCTTAATTTTATTTAAAGACTCAATTACTTTTTCAATAACTTTAGAGGAATGCAGCATTCCAATTTTAATAGCATCAGGCTTTATATCTCTTGATGTGTATAATATCTGATTTTTTATATCATCAGGAGTTATCGGTATTACTGATTTTACACCCTTTGTATTTTGAACTGTTAAAGCTGTGATAGCTGTCATTGCATATGATCCAAGACTTGTTACTGTTTTGATATCAGCCTGTATACCTGCACCACCAGATGAATCTGATCCAGCAATAATTAAAATTTTTGATTTTGGTCTCAAGTTATTTGATAGCCTTTGAAATCATATTAATACATTTTTTTAATAAAACTTTATTTTTACTTTCACCCATAATTCTTATTTTGGGCTCAGTTCCTGATTTTCTAACAAGTATCCGACCTTTACCTTTAATAAAACTTTTAGCAATTTTTATAGATTTTCTTACAGATGGTTTCATTAATATTCTAGTATCCTTGATCTTAACATTTTCTAAAATCTGAGGAGTTTTCTCAAAAACATTGAAAAAGTTACTAGCTTTCATATCTTTATTTAAAGCTTGAATTGACTCTAATGCTACGAGTAGTCCATCACCAGTGGTTGCAAATTTACCCAGTATTATGTGACCTGATTGCTCACCGCCCAGATTAAATTTTTTCTTTTGCATAATCTCTTTAACATATCTATCACCAACATTTGATCTAATAAAATTTATGCCTTTAAGTTTAAAAAATTTCTCTAAACCATAATTAGACATTAACGTTCCAACAACACCTCCTTTAAGTATTCCTTTCTTTTTCCATCTTAGGGCTAGCGCTGCAATAATTTGATCTCCATCTATTATATCTCCATTCTCATCACACATGATAATTCTATCAGCATCTCCATCTAATGAAATACCTAAATCTGCTCTATATTTTTTTACGATTTTTTGTAATTTACTTGGAAAGGTTGAGCCACAATTTTTATTAATATTAAATCCATTCGGTTTATCACCAACAACTATTAATTTTGCACCAAGTTGTTTTAATAACTTTGGTGCAGATTTATAGCCTGCGCCATTAGCACAATCCAAAACTATCTTAATATTTTTTAATTTCAAATTTTTTGGAATTTTTTTTTTTAGAATCTTTATATATTCATCAGTTCCAGTCTCTAACCTTTTTACTCTTCCTAAAAGTTTTGGCTTTGATAAATGATATTGAACATTACTATCAATTAGACGTTCAATTCTTTTTTGGATTTTATCAGATAATTTTAATCCATCAGGACCAAACAATTTAAGACCATTATCATAAAACAAATTATGTGAGGCTGTTATCATTATACCCAGATTTGCATTCATAGATTTAGTTAACATAGCTAAACCATTGGTTGGTAGCGGTCCTAAGGTGTAAACATGCATACCTGCTGAAGCTAAGCCTGAAACTAATGCTGGCTCTAATGCATACCCTGAAAGTCTTGTGTCTTTTGCGATTATGGCAGTTTGTTTTTTTTTTTTCAAATTTGTAAAATATTTGCCTGCAGCTAATCCAAATTTAAAAAACATGTCACCATTAATATTTTCGCTATTTACTTGACCCCTAATACCGTCTGTACCAAAATATTTCATATTATTTTATAAGCTCTTTAAATACTTTGATGCTTTGTTTTATTTCATTAACATCATGAACTCTAATTATTTGAATACCTTGAGTCATTGCAAAGATACTCGTGCTAACTGTTCCTCCAATTCTTGACAAACTATCATTTTTTCCTGACAACTCTCTAATATATTTTTTTCTAGAAATCCCTAGCAATATAGGCAATCCTAAAGAATGGTAAATGGAAATATTCTTTAATATCGTCATATTATGTTTCAAATTTTTTCCAAAACCTATTCCAGGATCTAAGATAATATTGTTATGTTTAATTCCTATTTTTCTTAAAAATTTAATTTTTTCCTCAAAGAAATCATAAATATCTAATAATACATTTTGATATTTTGGATTTTTTTGCATTACATCAGGATTACCAAGCGAATGTTGAAGTACAAAAGGCACTTTGTGTCTTTTTAATACATTAACTGAATTATAATCAAAGTTAAGACCTGAAACATCATTAATTAAAAATACTCCAAGTTTTATTCCCTTTTCCATAATATCTGACTTTCTTGTATCGAGAGATATAAGTTTTTTTTTATCGATTTTATTTAAAATATTTTTAATCCTATTCCATTCAATTTTTGAACTTATTGGTTGAGATCCTGGCCTAGTAGACTCTCCACCTATATCAACGAGATTTGCACCACTTCTAAAAAGATAATCTAAATGTTTTTTTGCAAGATTAATTTTGTTATATTTTCCCCCATCAGAAAAACTATCAGGTGTAACATTTAAAACACCCATTATTTGTGGTATTGATTTAAAACTTAAACTTTTAATATTTTTTTTAATATTAGTAATTAGTTTTAAGTCTTTATTAATCTTTTTCTTTAAGTTGATGTGTAATTTATGTATCTTATTTATAGATATTATTTTTTTGATTTTCTTGAGATTATTTCAATTTTATCAAATGAAATTTCATTGTTGCCATTGAGTGGCAAGGTCTGTTTTTTCTCAACTAAATCTTTTGATTTTTTTCCGTAGTAGAAATTACACGCCCTAGTGTAATATTTGGGCATGAAGATTAATGAACAATTTTTGGTTTTAGGCCCATAGCGCTCAAAGCAGAACCTTTATCATCATCAACTTTCAAATCTTGCTTATCTGCAGGATAAATATTTTTATTAATTAAATTTTCGATTTCTTCACCTGATAAAGTTTCATAAGTTAAAAGAGCTTTTGCCAATTTATGTAAATCATCAATTTTTTCAGTTAAAACTTTTCTTGCTCTTTCATAACCTTTATCAACAATTTTTCTAATCTCAGAATCCACTTTTCTTGCTGTTTCCTCTGACATGTTTTGCTGTCTCGCTACTGATCTTCCTAAGAAAACCTCCTCTTCGTTTTCTCCATAAGCAACGGGACCCAATTCTTTACTTAAGCCGGCTCTCATAACCATTGCTCTAGCCCTTTTAGTTGCTTGCTCAATATCACTTGCCGCACCAGTGGTTACTTTTTCTTCACCAAAAATTATTTCCTCAGCTACTCTGCCTCCCATTGCAATAGCCAATTGTGCATGTAGTTGTTCTCTTGTTTGAGATAATTCATCTCTTTCTGGTAGTTGCATTACCATTCCAAGTGCTCTTCCTCTTGGAATTATTGTAGCTTTATGAATAGGATATGCTGCGCTTTCATTGATTGTAACAATTGCATGACCAGCTTCATGGTAAGCTGTCAAAGTTTTTTCCTCTTCAGTCATAACCATTGATCTTCTTTCAGATCCCATCATAACTTTATCTTTAGCTTCCTCAAATTCATTTAAAGTAACTATTCTTTTGTTTTTTCTTGCAGCTAGTAAAGCAGCCTCATTTACTAAATTAGCTAGATCAGCACCAGAAAAACCAGGTGTCCCTCTTGCAATAGTTCTCAAATTAACATCAGGAGCCATCTTAATCTTTTTAACATGAACTTTTAATATTTTTTCTCTTCCAATAATATCTGGATTTGAAACAACTACTTGTCTATCAAATCTTCCTGGTCTCAATAAAGCTGGGTCTAAAACATCTGGTCTGTTTGTGGCTGCAATTATTATTACTCCTTCATTAGTGTCAAAACCATCCATCTCTACTAAAAGTTGATTAAGTGTTTGTTCTCTTTCATCATTGCCACCACCTAGTCCTGCACCTCTGCTACGTCCTACTGCATCAATTTCATCAATAAAAATAATACAAGGTGAATTTTTTTTACCTTGTTCAAACATGTCCCTGACTCTTGATGCTCCAACTCCAACAAACATTTCAACAAAGTCTGAACCTGAGATTGTAAAAAAAGGAACTCCAGCTTCACCTGCGATTGCTCTAGCTAATAAAGTTTTACCTGTTCCAGGAGGTCCAACCAATAAAGCACCTCTTGGTATTTTTCCACCAAGCCTACTAAATTTTTTAGGGTCTTTTAAAAACTCGACTATTTCTTCAACTTCTTCTTTTGCTTCCTCAACACCTGCAACATCATTAAACGTAACTTTTCCTTTAAGTTCATTCATCATCTTTGCTTTGGATCTTCCAAAGCCCATAGCGCCACCTTTTCCACCTTGCATTTGTCTCATAAAGAAAATCCAAACTGCGATTAATAGTAACATTGGGAACCATGAAAGTAATACACCAAATAATGATGGCATTTTTTCCTCGGTTGGTGCTGCAGAAATACTGACTCCTTTGTCTGACAGCTTCTCTATTAGATTTGGATCATTTGGAGAATAAGTTGTAAAATTATTTCCATTAGAATAAACACCCTTGATGTTGTTACCTTGAATTTCTACTTTTAATACCTCTCCATTTTCCACTGACTCTAAAAATTCCGAAAATATAACTGTACTTCCTCTTTTAATATTTGCTTGAGGAGTTTTGAACATATTATAAAGGCCAATAGTCAAAAATACTATTATTGCCCACATTGCTATATTTTTCATATTCATGAGTATAAAATAAGAATTATTACTAATTTAACAAGTGGCAATTTGAACAATGTGCCAATTATTTAACCCTCTTTTGAAATAATTACTGTTTGTTTAACTTTTTCAACAATACAACCGCCTAGAGTTTGTTTAAATTCATTATTATTCCTTATTTTTTCTATCATATTTTCTAATTTTTTTCCTCTTACTGAGTAATATTTCATTCCTATTAATCTTATGGCTTCAGAGAAAGATCTAAATATTACTTCATAAGGCTGCTTAAAAAAATCTTTATTAACAATTAATCTATTATCTTTAGATGAAAAAAAAGTATTTTTTTTTAAATTTTCATTTATATAAAAATTCACAGTAGTATCTGAATGTTTCAAATTTTTGATAGTTTTAAAAAACTTTTTTTTATCTAAACCCTCTTTCTCAAGAACTTTAATTAAATTTCTAACTTTTATTCTTAAATATTTTTCATTTTTGTTTGATGGGTCTTTTACATAAAAATTAAAAACTTTTTCCGAGATAAATTCAAGATCCTTTTTTTTTAGCTCCAAAAAGGGTCTTAATATATTTACATTATTAATCATCGTTTTCTTATCTAAAGAAACTAATCCTTTAAGACCACTGCCTCTTAATAATCTTATAAAAAAATTTTCAAATAAGTCATCAAGATGATGCCCTAACAAAATATTATCAATTTTAAGTTTTTTGCACCTTTTAAATAATAATTCATATCTTTTTTGTCGTGCTTTTGATTGAATATTGCTAAGTGGCTTTTTTCCTTTCCAGGTTAAAATTTCTGTATTAATAAATTTTTTTTTTAATATATTCTTTATAAATTTTGCTTCTTTCGTAGATTCAGGTCTTAGTTTATGATCAACAATAATACATTTCATAGAAATTTTTTTTTTAATTGAATAAATTTTACTTAAGAAAGCAAGCGCCAGACTATCTGACCCACCAGATACTGCTACTATAAATTCTTTATTTAAATCAATTGATTTTTCAAATTTTTTATAAATTTGATTTATTCTGGTATTTTTTAACTTATCTTTTAAAAGTTTAGGAATTTTGATTGTTGCACTCAAATTTTTGAGACTCATATTTAGCTTTTTGGATCACTGATTGATTTGCTTTAGGATATTGTTTTTCTACTCCATTTATCATTTTACAACCTTGATCTTTTTCTCCAATCTGAACCATGGATACACCAAGCTTTAATAAATTTATAGGTGCTTTTTCACCTTTAGGATATTTTTGGTATCCTTCTAAATATGCTGATGCAGCATCTGTATATAATTGTCTTATTCTAAACGTTTCTGCATACCAATATTGAGCATTACCAGCTAAGTCATGATCTGGATTACTTGTTACAAATTCCCTAAAAGCTCTTTCTGCTGTAGTGTAATCACCCACTTTTAATAAACTTGTAGCAAATTCATATTGTTTATTTGGACTCTCGTTCGGTAAAATTTTTTCCTCGGCTTGAAAATTTTCTGTGATAATTGTCGCCGTTGTGTCTATTGATTGAGTTTGTTGCGTTGTCTCTTTGGTAGCTGTGTCTTTATATGAAATTGAACCTAAATCTTGTGGCTGAGAACTTCCAGGTAAGTCTACATTGTTATTTTTATCAAGTTTTTTCGAAATCTTTTTATCTCCACTTTCAGTT
>MDTA01179026.1_pt1 | contig 10018 bp, 11 predicted proteins | sample 811151 | NCBI WGS metagenome assembly MDTA01 (sample SAMN05326648, study PRJNA326480) | marine metagenome | isolation source: seawater | place: Indian Ocean: South | collected 2010 | reverse complement strand
TTTATAGAAATTTACCTCTTTGTCTAAATAAATAGAGGAATCATTAAATCGTGGAAACTCTGAAACCAATCTTTCAATTAACCCTTCTCCTTCTGAATAAAGTTTTTTTGGTCCTTGATTTATAAATTTTAACCAATCGCCTTCATAACTATCTATAAGTTTTATTCCTACCTCATTTAATATTTCTGTACGCTCTTTCAGCATTGGCATTTCAATGTTTCCCTTGAAAATTTTTTCTAAATCTTCAATTGTTAAATTTGCCATTACTTGACCGCTAAGTAGGTTTATACCGGAGTCTATTGCTTCATGAACTTGAGTAAACATAGCTTCACTGTCTGAAAGTCTCTGACCATCTCTTTCTATTTCATACTTAATAGAAGTATCGAAGTCAGTAAAAGCAAAGTTTAAAGTGTTAATAAGCATCGTCGTTCTAATAAAGTTATCAGGATCTTTATTTGTTTTATTATTTTTAGGAAGTCCGAACTCTTCGTAGGCTAACCAATCAGCAACCATTTCTATATTATGTTCACTTACTGATAGATGTTGGGCGTTGTCAATAACATTTATTACTGAACTCAAAACCTTAGATTCCCAGTTAACCCCCATAAATCAAATCATAGTAGATAAAACAATAAAATATTTTTATAATTCTTGCATGACAGCAAAAATCTGTGTTGTAGGCAGCTCTAATATTGATCAAATTGCATATGTGGAAAGTACCCCAGCCGATGGAGAGACTGTTTTTGGTAACGAATACAAAATGGGTTTTGGTGGTAAGGGAGCAAATCAAGCAGTTATGTCAGGGCTAATGGGTGCTGATACATATATGATTACTTGTTTAGGTGATGACGTATATGCAGATATGACCATTGACAACTATAAAAGAAATGGGGTTAACGTTGACTACATTCAAAGAGTTCCTGGGTCAAGTGGGGTCGCTCCTATATGGGTTGATAGCTCAGGTCAAAATAGAATTATTGTAGTTTCTGGTGCGAACGATTTAATTAATGGAGATGATGCTGTTGAGTCTTTAAAAAAAATAGATGGTTTAAATGCAGTTATTGGACAGTTTGAAATTCCACTTGAAGTAACTGAAAAAGTTTTTGAGTATGCAAAATCCAATGGCATTACAACAATTTTAAATCCTGCTCCTGCAAAAATTCCTTCAGACACTCTCTTGGATGTCACGGATTGGTTTATACCTAATGAAGTCGAGTTTGAAACAATTTCTGGGTTAAGTGCTTTTGAAGACACTAATTTGGTTGATTACTCTAAAAAAATTAAATCAAACCTTATTGTAACTTTGGGTGAGAAAGGTGCGGCTTATATTGAAAATGGAGTTGTAAAAAAAATTAGTGCTCCAAAAGTTGTAGCAATTGATACTACTGGAGCTGGAGATGCTTTTGTTGGTGCATTTTCCTATGCTATAGCATCTAACTTTACAATAGAGGATTCCATTCAATCAGGTATAGAACGTGCCTCAGACTCTGTCACCAGAACTGGCACCCAATCGTCTTACTCCAAATAATGGTTGTATTACCTTTTAGAGAACAAATGATTCTCTTAATTACATTTGTAGTTATATTTATAGTTTTTTGGATAGATGAAAAAAGGTTGAAAGATAAAAATCATATCTTAAATAAGATTTTTTACTACTTACCTTCCTACAACAGTGATCAAAGAACTGGGTTTGCATTGCTTACTGTAGCTGCTGTAGGATCAATTTTCGGAATTTATTTGTACCTTTCTGTACTCGTATTAATTGCAGGACTTGCTTTTTTATACAAAGGAAGAAATTAAGAGTCTCTTGACCAAAATCGAATCTGGGGCAGTATTTTATTCTTCATATCAAATTTCATAATCAAAATACCAGCTAATGAAGAAGCCAATGAGGCAATTAGAAAAAAGTTTATATTTTCGACATTTACAAAATAAGCAAAAATAAAGGGACCTAAAAGTAATCCAGGCAGCCTAAAAGCTGTGAGCATTGCATTTGTATTCCCAGCATCTCCAACTGTGCCAATCTCAACTGAAATATTACTTTGGGAAGATATAAATGTTCCAGCCCCTAATCCAGCAAATATAAATATTAAATTTTGAAACATTAAAGGCGCCAATAAAAATAATCCGTTTGCAATAAAGTGAAATAGTAAACCAAAAATATATGTAATTTTAAATCCAAACTTAGATGCAACTATTGGGACGATAAAACTCCCTAAGCTTTGACTTATCAGTAACAATGTAACCCAGATTCCAATCTTACTTGGATCAATTGAATAAAAACCTATTAACCAAATTGTAAAAAATGGTGCGATTGATTCGGGAATAGAGCTTACTAAATTAGATTTAGCAACTACTTTTATATCTTTACTAGTAGATAAAATCTCATTCCAGTTATCTACCCTTTGTTTAATTAATTTGAAAGTTAATTTACTTCTTGAGCTTGTGTTAGATTTTGGTTCTTTAATCAGAATCAATGGAATAAGAGATATTGAAGTAATAACAATTACAACCAGTAGTCCATCTAAAAAACCTTCAATGAGTCCATTTTTTTGGATTTGATTGTCCACATAACGCGACACTAGAAATCCAGCCAATGAACCAGTTGTAAGGTTTGCTGCAAAAAATACTGCTCTATGTTTGTATAAAAGTCTTGAAACTAAGTCAAAATATGCTGGCAAAATAGCACCTGAGCTATAAACAAAGATTGCATAAGTACCTAAAAACAAAAATAGTATGTACTGAGAATCTAAAAAGTATTTTAAAGAGAAAAAAATTAATACAAAGCCAGCCCTTTCAAAAACTCCCCATTTTATAACATCTAGCTTTGAATCTTCTTCTTTCTGCCTGTTAGAAGAAGATACAAATTGACCAAAAATATTTAAAAAATAAAAGATAATTACCACAGACGGTGCGGCAAACCACGCTCCTGATATCTCAAATGCAATATCGGGTGAGTAGCTGAGGGGAATAAGTAAAGCAAAAGCTGAACCAAAACCAATACTGTCAAAAATAAACATTGTGTAATTAAACACAAAATTCTTTTTTATATATTCAGAACTTTTTTGTATCAATTAATTACTACTTCTTACCAAGTAGCCTAATGGCAAATGTAGCTCCAAATATTATTGATAAAAATGCAGTCCCGCAAAATAATACAATAAATGAACCAGCAAAAGGTGTTAGTGAAAAGCCGCTGATTGGAACAAAAGAATTTAAGCTTGCCCTTGCATAAAAAACCAAAATTATAGGTGTTAGAGCCAAAAGTGAAAGTATAGTTTCTTTTGATGTAAATTCTTTATACCTAAGTAAAGTTCTTTCTTTATTTGCTCCAAAAGCTCTTGTTTCTAAACTCATTGAAAGTTGCGATACTCTATCTATTGCACCGGCGAACACGGGAATAATAGATGGAAGTAAAGCCTTAAAACCTTGTGCTTGCATGGCTCTAGATTTTTGAGCAGATAAGATGATTCCAAATTCTCTTTGCAATATTGGTATTAACTGTAATGTTGTTGTAATCATGAAGTTTACTGTATAAGGTACTCTTGCTTTTTGTAGAGCTGAAGATAACTCGCCTGGATGTAAGGTCATCAACATTAATATTGACCATGTTGTTATGCATAATATACGACTACTAAACAGCATTCCATAAATTATCGACTCTGTATATAAAGACAGAGGGCCGATTTCAGCAAGTAACGTTGGGTCGTCGAATACTGCTGGAGGTACAATTGATTGCAAAAAAATCATTGCAAAAGCTGCAGGAAAGAATATAACCATTGCTCTTACGTAGCTCGGAAATGTTTTTGTTAGAAAAACAAAAACTAAACCAACCAAAGTTAAGGAATAATTTACATATGGATTTTTATTAAAAAAACAAAATATGACAAATGATGCTACCCAGTAAAACTTTACAAATGGATGTGCTCTATGAAAAAAAGAGTCTCCAGGAACGTAAGCGCCAACAGGTACTCTTGCCATTATGTACCCTCCTCTATTTCAAGACTCGATTCAAGAATCATATTTATAGACTCTGTCATGTTTTCTTTGTATTCCTCTTTAGATAATGATTCTTGTCTTGCTTGATCTCCAGCTACAAGTAATACTTCTCCTGTTCTAACTTTCCTAAAGGAACCTACAACAAATAGAGTTGCTGCTTCCATTTCTGAGCAGAGGACTCCTCCTTTAACCCAAGCATCCCACTTCTGCAATAACTCTGCAGCTATTGGCATTCCCTCTGGATTGTGTTGTCCGTAAAAAGAGTCTTTGGATTGTACTATGCCAATGTGATGGCTTAGATTTGAATTTTTAGCTGATGTAATCAATGCAGAGACCATGTCGTGAGAGGCAACAGCAGGAAATTCTATTGGCATATATTGAACTGAAGTACCTTCATATCTAACAGCTCCAGTTGCAATAATTTTTTCACCAACTCTTGTATATTCCTGCATAGCTCCAGAAGTTCCCAATCTAACAAAAGTTTTTGCACCTACATTAGCCAACTCCTCGACAGCTATTGCGGTTGATGGGCACCCGATACCGGTTGACGTTACAGAAACAGATCGACCTTTATACTTTCCAGTCATAGTTTTATACTCTCTGTTGTCAGCAACTAAAGTTGCGGAGTCGAAATGTTCTGCAATGAATTCAACCCTTCCAGGGTCGCCTGGCATAATAACAAAATCAGAGACGTCACCTTTTTTTAACTGAACATGGTATTGAAGATCATCATCAAGCAAACCACCCTTATTTTCCTGATCTTTACTATTCGACATTTCTGTTTCCCTCCATATAATTTATACTTTCTAAAACTATTTTTGTCATATTTTGAACAATTTCTTTGTCTGAAGTCTCAATTGCTAGTATTGCTCCTGCTTGAATGTTTTTTATTTGACTAAGAGTGAATAATGTTGCTGCTTCCATCTCTGATGCACCCACACCACCCTTTTGCCATGATGACCATTTGTAATTTAAGTAAGGTGATATTGGCATTCTCTCAGGCTCGGTCTCACCAAAAAAAGAGTCTTTGGATTGGCATATACCTACTTTTGTTTGAATGCTTAAGTCTTTTGAAGCATTAATTAAATTATCAACAACATTGTGTGAAGCTACTGCTGGAAACTCAATTGGTATATATTGTTTTGATGTACCATCATCTCGAACAGCTGCGGTCGCAATAAATATATCTCCTTTTTTTGCTGATTTATCAACTGATCCTGAAGTACCTATTCTTATGAATACTTCAGCTCCTATATGAGCCAACTCTTCGACAGCTATTGCGGTTGATGGGCACCCTATACCGGTTGACACTACAGAAACTTCTATACCCTTATAAGTTCCTTTATATGCATTAAATTCCCTTTTCTGCCCTTGATGAATTGGATTATCTAAAGACTCTGCAATTAATGGAACTCTATTTGGATCGCCCGGTACTATTACATACCGGGCGACTTCACCAAATTTTATAGGTAAATGTTTAACTTGTTCAACTTTTTGAACAGTATCCATTTACTCTTTTTACTAGTCTTTTTGTCTTAATACAGCTAATCCACAGAGCACTGTTAAAAGACTTGCTACCAAACAAAGTCCTGACAACATACCGAAAGCAGCATCTCCTGCCATTTCAGATGATGCCCATGGATAAATAGCATACATTATACCTAGGCCGATAATACCAGCACCAAGACCATCCTTAGATGTTACTTCTCTCATACTATCCTCCTACTATAAATTCATAGATACAACTGTTAGGATGACTCCTACAACTGTACCTGCTGTTATTAGGACTGCTTTGCCCATATTTTCAGCTTTCATTATTGGACCTGTTACCTGTAAGTTTGTAGGTAACGCACCGATAATTGCTAGTGCCAAGAATGACGACAAGATTTTATCAGCTGAAGAAACAATAATGTTACTTGAAAACACTGCTGCCCACATGTCATTACCAGCTGCTAGTAAACCAGCAGTTAATACATCTGAAGCGTGTCCTGTAGCACCACCAAATACAAATATAACAATTGGTGCTGCCATTAGTGATACAAAGACAGCTGATGCTACTGAAAGTCCAAAAAATTTCAACTTATCATTAGCCCAACCCCATCTTGTTCCATAACCCCAAACTAGAGCACCAACTACGTTACATGCTGCAAATGGAATAGAAACTGGACCTGAAATAAAGCCCATAGTTAGGTTTGTAATCACTCCTACTAATGCTCCCCACCATGGACCGATCGTCATAGCAACAACTGCTGTTCCAATCATATCCAAGAAGATAGGTAGCTTTAGTGCTCCTGCGACAGTTCCACCAATTACGTTCAACACAGAAGCAACTGGTACTAATGCAATCACATAAGTTAACGGAACTCCACCGCCTGTGGAGCTACTTAGTTTTTCGCCTTGAGTGGCTTGTTCATTCATTTACTCTCCCCCTTGAAATAAATGAAATTGGGAGCGGTTTTTAACCACCACCAATTTATAGGTTTTTTGACAATGGTTATCCTTCTGAACATTGTTATTTTTATTCTATAAAATTTTTGCTAACCATGCGTTAAAAAAACAAATTTTAAAGATAGTTTATGGAAAAAGTCAGTATTTATAGGACTTCCAAGGCTTCATTTACTGAAAGTAGGCTTTCACCGTCTCTTGATTTACCAATTTTTTGTGTAAAACTTGTTATCTGGGGTGGGAGTAGGTTAGTTTTTTTCAATATTGATTCATCAGCAAAAAGTTTTGAAGGGGTTCCATCAAAAATTAATTCTGTATCACACATTACTAAAACTCTATCGGTATCTTCGGCAACAAGCGGCATGTCGTGGGACACAACTATTACAGTCTTTCCTTCATCTTTTAATTTTTTTATTGATGATCTTATTGCTTTAATACCAAGATAATCTTGCCCAGTCGTAGGTTCATCAAGCACAATTACATCTGGTTCCATCGCAATAATAGAAGCCATTCCGACTGATTTTCTTAGTGAAAAACCTAATCTGTAAGGGTTTGTTTCTAAATATTCAACTAATCCAAATTCTTCAGATATTAAATCTACTCTTCTTTTAATTTCCTCTTCCTCTACTCCAATGTTTTTCAATCCGAATTCAAGTTCATCTCTTACTGAAGCAGCAAATATTTGGTGATTGGGGTTTTGAAAAACATAACAAACTTTTCTAGCTAAAACATTAACAGAGTGTTCTCCTGTATCTAGCTCTCCAACATATACATTTCCTTTAGTTGGTTTTAATAGACCGTTCCAGTGCTTAACTAATGTAGTTTTCCCTGAACCATTTTGCCCAACTACTGATATTTGTTCTCCTTGTTGAATTTCTACATTTACATTACTGACAGCCACTACACCGTTTGGATAAGTATGTTGTAAATCTGAAACTTTTAAAGTTGTCATTGTTTAAACATTCTCACAGACTCTTCTAGGGTTACTGGTATATCACTAAATAGTTCGTATTTTCTTGATGCTAGCTCGGTGACTTGAGGGACTCTTACGCCAACGTCTTGCTGGTGGTCAACAAATTTTGGAAATATTTCTTGAGGGGTGCCAGTTTCATTTATTTTCCCTCCATCCAAAAGAATGAGAGTATCAGCAAACTCTGCAATAACTTCTACTTCATGTTCTGCAATTATTACTGTTAACCCCTCTTCTTGGTTTAAGCTTCTTGTTACTGAAAATACTTCTTCTTTTCCAATAGGATCGAGGTTTGATGTTGGTTCATCTAAAATAAGAATTTCTGGTTTCATTGCAAGCGCAGATGCCATAGCTAGCCTTTGCTGCTGGCCTCCAGATATTTCAAATGGAGATCTTTCTTCAAAGCCTTCTAGCCCTACTAGTTTTAAAGATTCCTTTATGTTTTTTTCGATAGTTGATTTTTCTACACCTAAGTTTTGTAATCCAAGAGCAACCTCTTCAAAAACGGTGAGCTGGCTCATTTGAAATTCAGGGTTATCAAAAATGCTTCCAACTTTTGTTGCAAGCTGTCTAACAGGAATTTTTGGTGGTACCTCTCCTAAGACCTCAATTGAACCATACATGTCTGCACTTATCATATTTGGAACTATCCCATTTAATGACAAACAAAGTGTGGTTTTTCCAGCTCCATGAGCTCCTAAAAGAGCTACAAACTCGCCTTTTTGTACTTCAAGAGAAACTCCATCAAGTGCATTGGTTTCTTCACCAGCATATTGGACAGTTAAATTTTCAACTTTAATTACTGACACAAAACCTCTTTTCTTTAAGGTTTTTTGACAATGGTTACCTTTAAAACATTGTATGTGTATCTAAAAATATTTTACACAATTGAGTATAGAGTTTCATATTTAATTGCTATATATTGTCCAAAGTGAGTTTCAAGTCAAAGATGATGAGAATATAATAAATCCATGAGCATTCCAAAACTACATCTTCCAACTGAAGAGTCTAGTTTTATAGAAAACCCTTACTTAAAAATGGGTGAGTTCAGGGAAGAGACTCCTGTCTTTTGGGATGAATTAAATGGTTTATATTTTTTTACTAGATATGAAGATGTTAGAACTATTCAATCCACAAAAACGTTCGGAACCACATTTAACCATATTGATGGTTTTGAACAGGAAATGGAAAACAGTGATATTCCACTAACTTTTGTTGGATATAAAAGGTCTGATAAATACACTACTTATGATAATTTTTGGAAATCAGAAGAGTTTTCACTTTTAAATCTTGAAGGACAACTCCATAAGGAATTACGTGGATTAGTTGCAAAAGCTTTTTTACCAAGATCTGTGCAAAAGCTTGTTCCATACATGGAAATGAAATCTAAAGAACTATTTGAGAACACTAAAGGCAAAGAGTTTGACATGCTAAAAGACTATGCCCAACCCTACTCAGTGAGCATCATTGGAAAACTATTGGGTGTACCAGAGAGTGACTATTCAAGATTTTTAGATTGGTCACATAAAATTGTCAAAATGTATGACTTTGAAGTTACAGAAGAAAATGCAAATAAAGCAGAAGAAGCAGCAAAAGAGTTTATTGAGTACACGCAAGATTTACTAGATAAAAGAAGAACAAATCCAGAAGATGATATGATCACAAGGCTCTCACAAGTATCTGAAGACAACAACTACCTAACAGATGATCAAATAATTTGTACTGTAATTTTATTGTTAAATGCTGGCCATGAGGCCACTGTTAACACACTGGGAAATGGACTTCATGCATTGTTAACTCTTAATAGATCATTTGAAGAAATTAAAAGTGAAATCGAAGACATAAATGATGTTGTAGAAGAGTTAATTAGATATGACAGTCCTTTACAGTTTTTTCAAAGATACGCTTTAGAGGATATACAGATAGGTGGTCACGAAATACATAAAGGCTCAAAAGTAGCTATTCTGCTAGGGTCAGCAAACAGAGATCCTAGAGTTTTTGATAAACCAGAACAAATAAATTTTAAGCGTGAAATGAAAGACCACAGTAGTTGGGGAGGTGGTATTCATTTTTGTATAGGAACTCATTTAGCAAAATTAGAATTAGGAGTTTCTTTCAACCATATTCTTGAGAATGAATTTAATTTAATTGAAGAACCAACAAGAACAGGGGCTTTTGGCATTAGGGGTTTTAAAAATCTTCTAGTTTCAGTTTAACTTTTCAATCTCAGGAATTAATTGATCAATATTATTCACGGTCACGGTCACCATTCCTTCAACAAATAAGTTTCTATATCTTCTTTCATTGGCATTTATGCCAATCACAGGTTTCCCCTTGGCAAAAGTATGCCCTATCTCTGCCGAGGTTCCGGAGTCAATATCTTGGCCAGTTAAAAGTGCAACGGTAAGGTCTGCGGCATCAAGTGCATCGAGGTCTGTCTTAAAAATTATATCCTTGATTTCTTGAGACATGTCTGTACCTTTTAGGTCAGACTCTGTAACTTCTGGAGGCTGGTCCCTGTGTGGAAGAAAACAATCATATCCTTTTCCCTCTAGTTCTTTAGCAATATCTTCTAAATACATTTGCTCGTGTTTGTTAAATAGT
>MDTA01086611.1_pt1 | contig 10018 bp, 8 predicted proteins | sample 811151 | NCBI WGS metagenome assembly MDTA01 (sample SAMN05326648, study PRJNA326480) | marine metagenome | isolation source: seawater | place: Indian Ocean: South | collected 2010 | reverse complement strand
CGTTGTAGGAGACCGTGCCCAGAAACGGCATGCCCCGGAAGAACACCGCCTCCACATAGGGGACGGCCACGTCCACCAGGAAGGTGAGACCCGCCTCCGGCGGAAGAATCCACACGGACTCACCACCCACCTCGACCTCGTAGTTGATGGGATTGCCCGCTGCCGTGACCAACCCATCGCGGATGTGATGCACCACATCGAGCACACAGGCCACTTCACCGATGCGGTATCGGCGTGCCAGATCAATGAAAATGTCGCTCATCACCCGCCAGAACAGACCGAGGGCGTAGATGGTGGTCATCGAGCGGATGGCCTCGGGTGCGAAGCCCGGATAGAGCGCATTGACAAGGCGCAGCAGCGGATCACGCTTCGAACGCAGCGCAATCACGCGACGGCAGACATCCTGAAAGGGCTCTGAATCGAAATAGGCATCCATTCCACCGGTGCCATGCCAGAACATCGCCTTCTGGCAGTACTCGGCGTACTCGAAGTTGATGCGATCACCCATCAGGTGCTCCCAGAACCTGGCGAAGGTGAACCCCTCGTGGAAAAAGCGAAACACCGGAAACGGATTCAGCAGCTGTGTCTTGCCCTGGTGAACAAGGTTGCGGCTGTAGGCATCGAGCACAACGCCGTAACTCTCCAGCACATTGACCACCTGCAGCAGATGATCCGGCGTGTCTGCCAGGAGAGGTGTATCCGAAAGCAGGCGACTGGTGAGCTCCTCCAGATCAGGAAGAGCGGCTTGCGTTGACTGCGGTCTGGCGGTGGTGGTCATGAGAGCCCTCCAGGCTGCACCAGTGTGGCGAGTTCACTGAGCTGAGCGGTTGCCGTCTGGCTGAGACCCACGAGCAGGTGTGGAGCAACGCCGAGCAGAAGAATCAGCAGAGACATCGACAAGGCAGGAACCTGCTGGGCAAAGGGCACCTGGGCGAGAATCCTTGGATTCTGATCCGCCCCGGAGGCCACTGCCAGACGCCCGAAAAAGGCACGGTTGACGAGCAGGAGGAAGTACACGGCAGTGAGTCCGGACCCCACCATGGACAGCAACGTTGCCACCGGGAACAGTTCAAAGCTGCCCTTGAAGATTAGGAACTCGGAGATGAAACCCGCCATGCCGGGAATGCCGGCACTGGCCATCACTCCGATGATCATCAGGGTTCCCGTCAGAGGCAGGCCCCGCTGAGGATTGAGCAGGCCTCTGAGCACATTCAGATCGCGAGTGCCCGTGCGTTCATAGACAACCCCCACAGCAAGGAAGAGCACAGCCGAGATCAGCCCGTGGCTGACCATCTGGAACAACGCGCCGATCAGCCCGAGCGGTGTGGCTGCGGCGGCGGCAAGCAGCACATAGCCCATGTGACCGACGGAGCTGTAGGCCACCATTCGCTTCATGTCGGTCTGAGCGATGGCTGCCAGGGACCCGTAAAGCACCGACACCGCCGCCCAGCCGGCCAGCCAGGGAGCTGCGACGGACCAGGCTTCAGGGAACAGCCCGAGGCAGAAGCGCAGCAGGCCATAGGTGCCCAGTTTGAGCAGCACTCCCGCGAGCAGAACCGACACCGGCGTGGAGGCTTCGGTGTGGGCGTCTGGCAACCAGGTGTGAAAGGGAAAGAGAGGGATCTTGATTCCGAAGCCGATCAGCAGTGCTCCCATCAGCACCAGCTGGGTGGCCAGTCCCATCTGAGCGGTCAGGATCGGGCGGATCCCGAAATCAACGCTTCCGGTGACCAGCGCGATGCCGAGGAAGGCAGCGAGAATGAGCACCCCGGACACCGCCGTCACGATCAGGAATTTCGTGGAGGCATAGGCCCGGTTGGCTCCCCCCCAGACAGCGATCAGCAGCCAGAGGGGAATGAGCTCGAGTTCGTAGAAGATGAAAAAGAGCAGGAGGTTCTGGGCCAGGAATGCTCCGTTCACTGCACCGCTGATCACCAGAAGCAGCGCGAAATACAGACGGGGACGGTTGTCGATGGAGCGGGAGGCAGCAGCCGCCACCAGACAGAGCACCCCATTCATGAGCACAAGCGGAAGCGAGAGCCCATCGAGCGCCAGACTGAACTCGAGGCCCACCTGAGGAAGCCAGGGCAGGGTCTCCAGCAGTTGCATGTCTGGTTCTGCAGCGTTGAAGGGAATCAGCAGCGCAAAACTGAGCACGCATTGCAGGGCCAGGGTGACCAGGGTGAGGTCTCGCGTGCGTTCCGGGTTGTCGGAACTGGGCAGAACACTGATCAGCAGAGCGCCCAGGAATGGAATCAGAAGAAGAATTGTCAGCATCATGACCTCACTGCAGAACCCAGCTCAGGGACATGAGCAGAAGCACGATGGCGCCGATCACCGTCAGCACGTAGGACTGGCTCTGACCGCTGATGCTCAGTTTCAGCCCTTCGGCACTCGAGAGGGAGAAACGGGCCAGTCCGTGAAGCACGCCATCGACAGCATTGCGGTCGAACCACCCGGCCAGCCGGGAGAACGTGGCCACCACGTTGACAATGGTGACCCTGTAGAAGCGCTCGGTGTAGAAGTCATAGGCGAGCAGATCCTGGAACCAGCGCAGGAGTGGATTGAGTGATCGCGACCACGCCTTGTTGAGGGGAACCACAGCACCGGCAATCACGCCGGCAGCCCCACTCGACACCACCAGAGCCGCCGCCCAGAAGGGGAAGGCCAGCAGTCCATCCAGGGACTCCAGACGAATCAGCAGGAAGGGGGTGAGCAGAACGATCACCGTGAGAGCAACCATCGGCAGGGCCATCTGCCAGTTGACCTCAGCCGAGCGGCGGGTCTTGGCGAGGGACGGCCCGAGAAACACCTGGCGGAACACGCGGGTGAGATTCAGAGCGGTGAGGGCATTGGTGATCAGAAACACCGGAACGAACACAACAGCCCTCGCACCCACCAGCTCGACGGCCTGTGCCAGGCAGAGGAAGCCCCCGAGCGGCAGCAGACCGACAAGCCCGGCACCACCGATCAGGAAGGATCCTGTGGTGGCGGGCATCCGACTGCCGAGACCTCCGAGTTCGGTGATGTCCTGACAGTTGGTGGAGGCGATCACACCGCCCACACTCATCGACAGCAGCGCCTTCGACACGGCGTGTGCGTAGAGCAGCAGAAGTGCCAGCACCGGCACCTGCAGGGAGATGGCGATGAACACCAGGCCCAGATAGGCGGTGGTCGAATACGACAGCGTGCGCTTGATGTCCACCTGGGCGATGGACACCAGGGACCCCCCGATGGCACTGATGGTGCCGATCACCTGCAGCACCACCAGGGTGACCGGCGCGTGCTGCAGCAGCGGCATCACCTTGAGCAGAACGATGGCACCGCAGGTGACCACCACCGAGTTGCGCAGAATCGAGGCCGGATTGGGACCCTCCATCGCCTCATCAAGCCAGAGGTGCATCGGGAACTGGGCACATTTGCCGGTGGGACCGGCGATCAGCCCAAGGCCGAGCAGCGTTGCGGCAAGGGGTGTGAGCGTGTCCTGGGCTGACCAGCTGTAGAGATCCTCGAAGGCCGTGACGCCTGACCAGGCCGTGAGAGCCACCACGCTCATCAGCAGCATCACATCCCCCACGCGCTTGGTGAGGAACGCATCCCTTGCTGCCGTGACCACAAGGGGCTGGGCATACCAGAAACCCACGAGCAGGTAGGTGGAGAGGGTGAGCATCTCCAGCAGGAAATAGCTCTGAAAGAGCGAATCGCTCAGCACAACCCCAGACATGGCGCCCTCGAAGAAGCCGAGCAGGGCGAAGAATCGGGCCAGCGCCCACTCCTTGTCGAGGTATCCCAGTGAATAGATCTGGGAGAGGAGGCTCAGACCGGTGATCAGCTCGAGTGCCGACACGTTGGTGAGCGACAGGCCGAAGCTGATGTTGAGATCAAGATCGCCGACGGAGAGCCAGGGCATGCCGATCACGGCGGGCCCTGTGGCCATGACATCCCTCAGCACCAGGCTGCCGTGGATCACGGCGAGCAGAGTAAGCAGGATGTTGAGGTAGGCGGGAGGGCGATGGGCGTCGCGACGAAACCAGCCGAAGGCCCAGGGGAGGGACACCAGCATTCCTGCGAATCCATACAGAGGGATCAGCCAGGCGGTCTGAAGAGGCAGCGATAGGGCTGTAGTCAAAAGCAACGAGACCTGAAGGGCCGTCAAGGTTCGTGTTGGCCGCGGAATCTAATCTGAAACCGCGCATCAAGTGGTTGATCATCAACTGCGTCGTCGCACATTGGTGGCAACGAGCACCGGTTCGACCTCCTGATGAGGGCGGGCAATGATGTGGGCTGCCACCAGTCCGTCCCCCACCCGCTCACAGGCATCAGCACCGGCACGCACAGCGGCGTTGACCGCACCGGTTTCCCCGCGAACCATGACGGTGACATACCCGCCACCGACATATTCGCGGCAGATCAGCTGCACTTCAGCAGCCTTCGTCATGGCATCGGCAGCCTCGATGGCCGGCACCATGCCACGGGTTTCGATCATGCCTAGCGCGATGCCCTGCACGGAGGGTTCAGGGGTGGCTGTCCCAGCCTTGGACACCCCTCCCCCGGGACCGGAACCGGTGGAGGACGTGGACGCGCGACGGCTGCTGGCGGTTCTTCGTGGGGTCAGTGCCCGGGTTCCGCCGCTGCGGCCGGTGGAGCTGCGCCGGGTGGTGGTGGAACGGCCACTCACCACAGGTGTGACATCCACAGTGGCGGAGGCAGCTGCAGAGGATGCAGGCGACGCAGCCGGCTTCGCTGCCGAGTCCTGTTTGGCGCTGGACGAACCGGTTCCTGAAGCCTTGGCTGCGCCAGCAGAGGAAGCGGAGGAACGTCGACGGGGAGCAGGTGTGGCCATGGGAGAGCGATGAAGTGGATGGAACAGAAGCGGAGGGCGGTTCAGTTATCCATCCGGCGTCCAGTGGTCGATGATCCCCCCGATCGTGAGATCGGTGAGCACCGTGCTGTCAGGGCAGGCATGACGGGCGGCGGATCCACTGGCCGTGAACACCCAGTTCCCTTCCCTTGCACCGACCGGGTCCACAGCGCAGAGCTGCTTCCCCTTGTTGTTTTTGAGAATGCGCAGGTGCATGTGATCGATCCCAGCCGACCGATGCGTGCAAACCAGCGTCCCCATCACCTGCATGATTTCCATCAGCTGGACCCTCCGCTTTGGGGAGAGGTCGGAGGCTTGGTGGGTGTGGGTGCTGCAGGAGCGGACGATGAGGTCTTCGGCGGATCAGGATCCCAGTGATCAATGATGCCGACGATGGTGAGATCACTGGGATAGGACTTGCTTCCGGCCGCTTCACGGGCGGCGGAACTGCTCACACAGATCACCCAGTCGCCCGGCTTGGCACCGACTGCATCGACGGCCACTTTCTTGGTGCTCCCATCGAGCACCACCTGGAGGTGCTTGTGCTCGAAATCCGGAATCCGATTGGTGGATACGAGCGGCTTCAGGACCTTGACGATCAGCATGGTCAGTGGGCCTCCTGCTGGACTGGATCGAGTGTGGAACCTACCGCCACAGCAGGCAGGGGCTGATCACGGTCGCGGACGGTGAGAAGCGTGTGCAGAAGCCCGTCATTGACCAGGGTTGCGTAACGCTCGGCGATGGCCCTCTGGATGCGATGGCAATCGGCGATCGCACGCTCACGAGCCCCGGGGACCTTGCCGGAATAGTCAAAACGAACCACCACAGGGATCGGCAGATCCCTGGAGACGTTGAGCCCCTTGAAAATCTTCACACCGACATCGAGATCTGGAGCACCCTGCTCCACCGTGTCGAGATGGGCGAAATACGTGAGGTTGCGCAGGTGCACCTCCTTGAAACCGATTCCGACACCGATGAACCGCTCGGCATGCCCCGCATCCGGATAGGGACCGTGATGGAGCGAACGCACGTAATCCTGCTGGGAGATGTTGTTGACCAGGATTCGGGTGATGAAGCGCACCATGCCGTCATCGGGGGCCGCTGACACATGGGTCTTCACTGCGGCTAGCACCGCCTCCTGCGCCTGCTGCGGAGACAGTGGAGCCGTGCTGTCGTAAAGCGCGTTCGCACACAGCCACTGATCCAATCGGATCTCACCGTCCCGATCGGGAACATGAACGCGAATGGCGTCTGTGTCGGTGTCGAGGCCGATGAGCAACAGGTCAACGGAAGCCCCGCAACAGAAGCTGTTCTCAACCGCTTCCCGGAAGTCATGAAGCCGCTTCAGTCCCGAAGCAGCCGCGAGGGCATCGTCGCTGCCGTGGGCAGCACACCCCTGATGGGTCGGATCGAGGGAACTGAAGTGGTAGGCGACCACCTTGAGATAACGGGTCGGAGCGTGGGCGTCATTGGGAACCTGCTCACGGAAGCGGCGGTGCTCCGTCTTCACCCAGCGATTGACTGTGGTCTCGATGTCGAACATCGCACCAGCGTGGGAGCGACGACGCACTGCGCTGAAGGGAATGCGCAGGGCGTAGGCGATCGTGTGCGCCAGCCGGCCATCAGCGCAGGGCGTCACGTCCAGAAGATGGAAGCCGCATTCAAGGAGAAAGGCATTGAAGTCCTCGGAGGCCTGACTGCCTGAGGCGCCCTGCAGCGGATCGTCCTGGAAGAAGCGCTCGCTGAACAGCTGATGAGACTGGAACACACACCAGGCAAACAGCCCACGCATGTCCAGAGGGCGCACCCAGGACTTCTCAAGGATGTGGTCGGGCAGATCAAAGCCGAGCTCCGCCCTGGCAAGCCTCTGCGCCTGTGGAATGAAGTCGGGCTCGTGCTGAAGCGCTGACACCTGCTTGAGCAGGGGAACGATCCGATCGAACCGTCCCTTGACCTCCAGCTCATAGGCCTGCAGATGACGGTTGGCCTGCTGATCGGTCAGTGGATGGGTCTCAACCGACCAGGGAAGGGTGGTTCTGCTGAGGTTGACAGCTGCGGGGGTGCCGGATTCACGGCGCTTCACCCAGCCGGGCTGCTGCGGGGTCGGTCGACGACGGTCGCTCTGGGAGCGGATGCGACCGCTGGCGGACGAACCGGCTTTCAGCAGCGCGGTCTTCCCGGATGTGGTCAATGCCCGACGGCGTTGACGAGCTGCCGCTCGTGTGGTCCCTCCGACCACGGTGTTGGGGACATCCGCCGCTGACAGCTCAGCGGCGGCGGACTCGCTCTGGAGCGAGGCCAACAGCTGACGCCTGCTGGGGGCCGTGGGCGTGAGAGGTCGCCCGCCACGGGAAGGCATGGAGCGAACCATTCTTGGATCAGCCCCGTGCGCCGCCTGAGACGGTGATCAGGGATCCCTTTTCGGTGTTGCCACTCGAACCGGTGACGCGACTGACGGGCCACTCACTCTCTTCGTTGCGCTTGCGCTCGTAGGGAGCCATCGCGCTCATGGGGCCGGGACGGCTGGGGTTGCGACGACGGGCCGAAGCACCTTCAGTGCCGGTGACATGCTCACCACGATCCCAGTCGTCACCAGTGATCTTTGTGGACGAACCCTCGCCGGTCACGCGGGATGCGGGCTTGTCGGCAGGTTCACTGACGACGGCAACAGTGGGCTGGAACTGTCGACGCTGGAAATCGCTGTTGTCGAAGCGGAACTGTTCGGTGCCGGTCACCTTGCCCCCGGCCATGTCAAAAGGGCCGGTGATGCGGTTGCCCTGCTCGTAGGAGGTGCCGGTGACTGAACCCTGGGCGCCCCTCTGCTGCTGGGCGGCACGGGCCGGGGACATGACACTGAAGCGTGTCCAGGCCGCTCCTTCCGGTGACTGACCATGGGTCTCGGTGCCAGCGGGAGCATCAGCGCCGCAGGCGGCAGCCAGTTGATCCGCACCGACGTAGGGGGTTCCGGTGACGGCCTCACAGGCGCCACGTTCATCACCGGTCATCACACCGCCCACCCCGGGCTGGATGCCTGTCATGGATGCCGAAGGGGTTCCAGGCCGAACAGGGGTGCGCTCGCGAATGGCCTGCACCGCAGGGGTTCCGCAGTGCTGACCGGCTTCCTCCAGCCCTGCATAGGGGGTGCCGGTGACGGCCTTGCAGGTTCCCGGTTCATCGCCGGTCACCCGTTCCGAGCGACCCGTGCGCGTGCCGCTGACCACCTGGTTGCGGTTGGTGATGCTGAAGCCGACCTTGGCAGCCTCGGGATCAGGGTTGGCGCCGCAGAAGGTGTTCACCTGCTCTGAGCTGACGTACTGATCGCCTGTGACCCGGTGGCAGGAGCCGAATTCGTCTCCGGTCACCTGGGAGGAGCGGCCCACCATGGTTCCGGTCACGCCGGTTCCCGAGAGCGTGGCTGACAGTCCAACCTTGGTTGCCGGCCTGCCTTCAGGCAAGGGATCAGCACCCAGATACTGATCACCGGTGAGGTTCCTTTGCGCTCCGGCTTCATCACCGGTGACGCTGGATGAGCGACCAACCATCACGCCGCTGACGGGACGTCCCTCGAGCGTGAGGCTGTGGCCGACCTTGCGTGGAGAGGGTGTCGAGCCACCGCAATAGGCTGCAGATTGGTTGGCGGAGATGTATTCGGTGCCGGTCACGCTCTTGCAGGTGCCCGGCTCATCACCGGTGACCTTGCCGGAACGACCCACTTCGTTGCCGGTGACTCGGTTGCCGTGGCTGGTGGAGGTCACACGCACCTTGGCCGGAGTGGTGGGCTCAGGTGCTTGCTGACAGAACGTCTTGAACACCTCGGAGCCGAGGTACTCGGTTCCGGTGATTGAACGGCAGGTGCTGGCTTCGTTGCCCGTGGTCTTCACCGAACGGTTGGCCTGGGTGCCGGTCACGGTCTGTCCACCCGATGTGGTGCTTTCGCCCACCTTCCAGTGCGCATCAGCGGAAGCAGCCTGTTTTGCACCGTGGCGGTTGGGGCCTGTCGGACGGGTCACGCCAGCGCTCTGCTTGTTGCGGGCGCCTGCCTTGGCACGCAGCTCACGAACCTGCTGAGCGAGCTCACGGCTGGTGAGATCGGGATTGGCCTGACGGGCGACGGCGGCCGCGCTGGTGGGTTGCTTGCCCGCGGTCTTGCCGTGTTTGGACATGGCATCCCGACGCGCGAGCACCAGGGCTCGACTTGGATTCTCGATGGCCCGGCGCTTGGGGGAGGCGGTACGTCGGTCACCGGAGCGATTCGTCAGCTCAACGGAGACAACTGGACGACCTGCCTTCTCCGCAGAACGCTGCCCACCGCATCCACATGACTTGGTCTCCGTTGCGGTTGCCGGTGTTGAGGTCACGGGTTGGGCCGCAGCCGTTTCTCGAGCGACATCGGCGCGGTTGCGGTCGCTGCTGGAGGCAGCGGTCTTGCCACGACGGGACAGGGCTTCACGACGGGAGAGCACCAGTTCGCGACTGGGGTGGCGCTGGGGCTTCATCTGGGTGCTGCGGGAGGGGGCCGCAGCTGTGAAGGACATCGACCTTGACGGAGACGACACGACGGAAGCGGGCGCAACGGCCTCGGCTGAAGGCGTGACATCCGTGCGCGTGGGACGGGCGTCGGTGGCGGTGCGCACTCGATTGTTTCCACCGGCAGCCGCAGCCTTCTTGCCGGAGGTGGTCAGAGCCTTGCGGCGCTCGAGTGCGAGTTCTCGACTGGAAAGTCTTGCCATGTCCGCCCGTTGAAGTCGACGTGAAACTGGGATGCAAAGCCCAGAGGAAATGCTGGAGCCCTGATGGTGATCAGGGCTCTGAACCAGATGCTCGAAGGATCAGCGGCCTTCGAAAACCACGAAGCAGGCACCCTGGCTCTGGGTGTAGGCGTCGTAACCGACGATGCGCACGTGATGGTCGGGGTAGGCGCGATGGCAGGCCTCGAGCTCACTCACAACGACGTTGAGATCCTTCTCACCGAAGAAGGGGAGTTTCCAATAGGACCAGTAGGTGGCCATGGAGTTGCTGGGATGGACGTGCTCGATGAGCGGGCTCCAACCCTGGGCGATGATGTAGGCGATCTGGTCGTAGATCTCGTCCTGGGTCATCGGCGGGAGGAAGCCGAAGGTCTCCAGGGTGGCGACTGTTTGATAGTCACCCACGGTG
>MDTA01025195.1_pt1 | contig 10018 bp, 7 predicted proteins | sample 811151 | NCBI WGS metagenome assembly MDTA01 (sample SAMN05326648, study PRJNA326480) | marine metagenome | isolation source: seawater | place: Indian Ocean: South | collected 2010 | reverse complement strand
GATTATTTTAATGGTGAACAACATCTGATTTTTGATGCTTATTCAAATTTTAACATTAAATCTGCAGAATTTTACGCTGAGAGCCCAAAGTTAATTACTTTTGAATTAAGAAATAGTAATGGTGTTGTAATTGACGATACGACTCATTTTGTGTCCTCAGGAAATCAAACACTTGAGTTGAATTTTGAAGTTCCAATCTCTAATAATTTACAATTAGGTTTATCATCAGGAAACAGTGGTCTTTATAGGAATGATCAGGGAGCTTCTTATCCATATAATATTGGTTCAGTTATGTCAATCACTGGTTCTAGTGCTAGTCAACCTGGTTATTATTATTTTTACTATAATATTGAATTAGATATACCATGTGAGTACAATATAACGAGTTTGGAAAATTTTAACAATAATAAAAATCTTTTAAGAATTGTTGATATTCTTGGAAGAGAAGTAACACCAAATTCAAATAACACTTATTTTTATATTTATGATGATGGAAGCGTTATTAAAAAAGTAATTATTAATTAATTTTTAGTAAAATAAGTGTTGGTTGTAATCCTGCTACCCGACTTTTTTTCTTTTAATTGAGATATTAAATTATTTTAAATCCTTTTGGAGCTTTTTGTGATATTTTCCAATGATATGGGGATATGTAAATAGTAGAAATTTTATTACCTGATGAATCAAAGATGTTGTAGACATCTATATTACCCCAAATCTCATTTATCTCTCTAGATCCATCTCTTTTCCAAGTAATATTTTCTCCATCAATAGTTCTTAATCTTTTTAGATATATTTCATTTCCTGGGATAGTTTTTACTGGCACAGGATTTTTAATATCTAATCCAAACTCTCCAGATCCTTGTGGAATTTCATCAGATTTACATGCTTGAGGATTCTGTTCAATATATTCAATCATCATTTGCATCACCGCATCCATTGGTGATTTGTCTTTTTTTGGTTTTAAGAAGTCAAATATTCCCATAACAGTATTTTTTCTAATGCTAATTTACTAAAATATAGATATTTACAATAATTTATGGAATACTATTTTAAAGATAATTGAATAATCAAGAAATCCAATTAATTTTTTAATTTTGTTTTAGTAGATTGATTAGCCGTATAAAAAACGGAGCAGATCCTTATGAGTAAATTTTCTAAAATAAATTTAAATAAGCAGTTGCAAAATGCAATTTCTGATTTAGGGTTTACTAATCAAACACCTATACAAGAGCAGACTTATTCTAAAATACTTGGAGGTAAAGATTTGGTAGGTATTGCTCAAACAGGTACAGGTAAAACCTTAGCTTATTGCTTGCCACTGCTGCAAGAGTTAAGTTATTCCAATCAAAGTAATCCAAGAATATTGATATTGGTTCCCACTAGGGAGTTAGTTACTCAAGTTGTACAATCCATAGAAAGTTTGACAGAATATATATCATGTAGAATTATTGGGGTTTATGGAGGAACAAACATTAATACTCAGAAGATATTGTTACAAGATGGAGCAGATATTGTTGTGTCTACACCAGGAAGATTGTATGATTTGGCTTTATGTAGAGCATTACAACTTAAAGGAATTAAGAAGTTAGTAATTGATGAGGTAGATATAATGTTAGATTTAGGATTTCGTCCACAACTGATTAATATATTTGATTTATTACCCGAAAAAAGACAAAACATAATGTTTTCTGCAACTATGACAGAGGAAGTAGATACTTTAATTACTTCCAATTTTAATAGGTCGGAAAAGGTTCAGATAGCATTAAGTGGTACTCCACTAGAAAATATATCTCAAACTAAATATAGTGTTCCTAATTACCAAACTAAAGTAAATTTATTATCGTATTTATTAAGAGATATAGAAGAAATGAAGAAGGTTTTAGTATTTGTAACCTCAAAGAAAATTGCAGATAGATTATTCGAACAGCTAGAAGAATTTTTTGTGTCGGATGTAGTGGTTATTCATTCTAATAAATCACAGAATTATAGGTTTAAATCTATAAAAAAATTTAATGAAGGAAGTTGTAGAATATTAGTAGCTACAGATATTATAGCTAGAGGATTAGATTTAGATAAAATATCACATGTAATAAACTTTGATACTCCTGCCTATCCTGAAAATTACATGCATCGAATTGGAAGAACTGGAAGAGCTAAAGAAAAGGGTAAGTCAATTCTATTTTTTACGGAAAGAGAAGAAAAATATAAAGGATATATTGAGCATTTAATGAAATATGAAATTACTGAATTAGATTTTCCTGAGCATGTGCAGATTTCACAGCAATTAACAGAAGAAGAACACAGAGCAAATGGAAAGAATTTTTATAGAAATATAAAAAAGGAAGAAAAAAATCCCGCTTTTCATAAAAAGAAAGATAAAAATCTAAAAGTAAATGATAGGAATAAATGGAGAAGAGAAAGAAGAGCGAAATATAAGAAACCTAAAAGTAGAGGAGATAAAGGGGTGAACAGAAGAAAATAAATTACTAACTTTAACAAAAATTATTAAATAAAACCACATTCGGTTTTTTGATCTATGAATTTACTTTCAGTTAAAAAAATCTCTAAAGATTATGGTTCTCGTGTATTATTTTCTAATTTAAGTTTTGGGCTTAGAAGAGGAGATAAAATGGCTCTTGTAGCTAATAATGGTACGGGTAAATCTTCATTACTTAAAATTATCGCAGGAAAAGATGTTTCCTCCTCTGGAGAGGTGGTCTTTCGTAAAGGTGTACAAGTAGGTTATCTGTCTCAAGATTCTCATTTTGATGAAAGTCTTTCCATTCAGCAACTAGTAGATAGCGCACAAAGTAGAGTGAGTAAACTAATTGTAGAGTACGAAAAAGCAGTAGCAAAACAAACAGAGGATTTTTCGGAAATAAATCAAAAGAAAGTAGAGGAGCTTAGCTTACTAATGGATCAGTATTCCGCATGGGATTACAAAAGAAGAATAGAACAAATACTTAGTAAATTCAACATTATAGATTTAAATCAAAAAGTTGGGGATTTATCTGGAGGACAAAAGAAAAGACTGGCTCTTTCCCTTTTGTTAATTGATGAAGCAGATATCTTATTATTAGACGAACCAACCAACCACTTAGATGTGGAAATGATAGAGTGGTTAGAAAAATACCTTTCTCAACAGAAAATAACACTACTAATGGTTACCCACGATAGGTATTTCTTAGAAAATGTTTGTAATCACATCTTGGAACTGGAAAATGGGCAGCTCTATCACCATAAAGGAAATTATTCCTACTTTTTAGAGAAAAGAGAGGAAAGAGAAACTAATTTTGATGTAGAGATACAAAAGGCGAATAAACTCATGAAAAAGGAGTTAGAATGGGTGAGGAGGTCTCCTAAAGCCAGAACTACCAAATCAAAATCCAGGTTACAGAGTTTTGAGAGAATAAAAGAAAAAGCAAAGTCTGGTAAAAAGAAATCAGACTTAAAGTTAGAGGTGAAAATGAGTAGGTTGGGAGGTAAAATACTAGAGCTAAAGAACATCCGTAAATCTTATGGGGATCTGTGTATTTTAGATGGATTCAGCTACACCTTTAAAAAAGGGGAGAGAATAGGGATACTAGGTAACAATGGGGTAGGGAAAAGTACTTTCCTAAACATCTTAACAGGCAAAGAATCGGTAGATAGCGGAAAAGTAAATGTAGGAGAAACCATTGTGTACGGACACTTCTCTCAAGGAGGTATAAAACTTAAGGAGGATAAAAGGGTAATTGAATCATTAAAAGAGATTGCAGATGTGGTAGTTCTTGCAAATGGAAGTAAAATATCAGCTTCACAGATGTTAGAACATTTTATGTTTCCTCCAGAAATGCAATATACTTATGTAAGTAAATTGAGTGGAGGGGAAAAAAGAAGACTTTATCTACTTACTGTTCTGATGAAGAATCCAAACTTTCTGATACTAGATGAGCCTACAAACGATATGGATTTACTTACTCTAACTAAGTTAGAAGAGTTTCTGATGGATTTTAAAGGTTGTTTGATTATCGTTTCTCACGATAGGTATTTTATGGATAAGTTAAGTGACCATATGTTTGTTTTTAAAGGTGATGGACTTATAAAAGATTTCTATGGAAATTATTCAGAATTCAGAGAACTACAAAAAGAAGAGGAAAAACAATTAAAATCTGTAGAGAAAAAGAAGAATATTTCGATTGAAAAAACAGACAAAAGAAAAGTTTCTTACAAAGAAAAGTACGAATACGGAGAACTAGAAAAAGAAATAGAGCAGTTGGAAAATGAGAAAGAAGAGCTAGAAAAATCTTTATTAAATCCTAACTTAGAAGTAAATAAAATTGTAGAAAATTCTAAACGATTATCTGAAGTTATTTCTATGATAGATGAAAAGAGTTTCAGATGGATAGAACTAGATGAATTAATGTAATATGAAAGATTTACAATACAGAGTAAAAGGAAGTAATTCTAAAGAAATGTTAGTAGACCTAACTTATAAAGGGAGTTCAGAACACAGAAAGATCGTCATCTTTTCTCATGGATTTAAAGGATTTAAAGATTGGGGATGTTTTCCTTTAGTTTCCAAATGTTTTGCAGAACAGAACTTTGTGTTTGTTAAGTTTAATTTTTCTCATAACGGAACAACATTAGAAAGTCCCTCAGATTTTAAGGATTTAGAATCTTTTGGAAATAACAATTTCTCTAAAGAATTATACGATCTAGATAAAGTTATATCCTGGATTTGTAGTAAGTTTAAAAGTCCTGAAATAACATTATTAGGACATAGTAGAGGAGGAGGAATTTCTATGTTAAAAGCATCTTCTGATACAAGAATAAAAAATGTAGTGAGTTGGGCTTCCCCTTCTAATTTTCTGAACAGAATACCAAAAGATAGAATCAATTTATGGAAAGATAAGGGTGTTACATTTGTATACAATGGAAGAACCAAACAAAACATGCCTTTGTATATTCAGTTTTATACCGATTGTATAGAGCATAAAGAAAGATTAGATATACAAAAAGCCGTAAGTAACTTATCTATTCCACAGTTAATTATTCATGGAGATTTAGATCCTACTGTTTTGGTAAAAGAAGCGAAAGACTTACATAAATGGAATCCGAAATCTGAATTATTTATACTGAAAGATGCAAATCATGTATTTGGTGCCTCTCACCCATACAATGCCGAAAAATTACCTACTGATTTACAGCTTGTGGTAGACAAAACGATCTTCTTTATTAATCAATAACTACAAACTGATTATTGTTGTAGATTGCAAGAGCTTTTCCTTTGAGTTTTTCCCCAATAAATGGTGTGTTTTTGGATTTTGATTTAATATCTTTTTTTCTTACTTCCCATTCTAATTTTGGATCAAACAAGGTTATATTTGCTACTTCTCCCTCTTCAATTTTTAGAACTTCTTTTAACGCAATCTTCCTAGGATTAGTAGAAATCTTTTCAATGATTTCTTCAATACTTAAATCTTTACTTACATGCTTTCCTAATAGTCCGAATAAAGTTTCTAATCCGAGGATTCCGAAAGCTGCATTGTCAAATTCTGTTTTTTTATTTTCTTCATCTTCAGGAGAGTGGTCTGAGCAAATCACATCTATTATTCCCTTTTTTAGTCCTTTTATAAGAGCAGAATTATCTTCTTTAGTTCTAAGTGGAGGAAGTACTTTATATCTAGTGTCAAAAGTTTTTAACTTTTCATCTGTCATTATTAAGTTGTTTATCGATACATCAGAAGTGATATGTATTCCATCAATCTTTGCTCTTTTAATCTTCTTTACCGAATCTTTTGTAGAAATGTAAGATAAGTGAAGATTTCCATTTGTATATTTAGCTAAAGAGATATCTCTATCTACCATTATTTCTTCAGATATGTGTGATATTCCTTTTAGACCTAAATGAGTGCTAGTAATTCCTTCATTCATTTTTCCATTATTAAAAATACTTTTATCATTTGGATAGTTCATAATTAATCCGTCAAAATCCTTGCTGTATAGAAGTGCTAATTTCATCACCTCATTTCTATTTAAAGATTTTTTATCATCTGTAAATATTCTGCATTTTGCAGAATTCATATCATGCATTTCCACCAATTCATCCCCATCTAAGTTTTTTGTTACACTTCCAGAGGTGTGTACATCTATTATACTTCCTATTGTATTGTTTTTTATGAATTCCACATGAGATTTACTATCAATCACAGGTTTAGTTTGAGGCATAAGTAAAACAGATGTATATCCTCCTTTTATTGCAGATTGTATACCAGATTTTAAATCATCTTTGTATTCGTATCCAGGTTCACGAAAATTACAATGCATATCCATCCATCCAGTAGAAACATGTAGATTTTTTTCTGAATACTCAGAAACTCCTTTCTTAGAAATTTTGTTTTCTATTTTTGTTATGATTCCATCTTCAATAAGTATATCTTTAACTTTGTTATGATGTTTGGAATTTACATCAATAATTCTTGTAGATTTTAGGATTACTTTCATGACTGTATTTTTTTAATAAGTAAAATTTCAATTAGTATAAATATTAAGGATAACAATATAAATAATTTCCAATATTCTTTATCTTTATCAAGTTTGTTTAAATTTTCACTAATATTTAGATCCGATAAAAAAATAGAGGTATTTTGAATGTTATTTAGTTTTATAAAGTTTTGTAATTCCCTTTCATTAAATTGTTCCGTATTGCTTTCTTTACGAGAGTAATTAAAAGATATATACGATAAAAACTCGTTCTCTTGAGTAATCTGATAATGATTAGCTTGTTCAATTAGATTATGTGTAGACAAATATTGATTTCTTTTTTCTATTAAATGTTCTGCTATAATATCTGTATTTTCTGACTTTATATGAAAAATATTTTCAAGATTAGGATTAGCTGTTTTTAATTTTATCTCATCCCCCTTATCAATAGTGTAATATAGTTTATCAGAACCTACTGATTGTAAGGCCATGTTATAAAAAGTTGTAACAAATAAGGCGTGTTTTGTAAAACTATTATCTTCAGAGATAGAAGATGTAAATAGATATATTTCTCCCTTTTGTTTATTGTATGAGTTGAGGAATTTATCTCCATTTTCAAAAGTAAATATATCTTCTTTAATAACCCTATTAGAGTTTTGTAATGAATAATGTTGATTTATACTAGGCAAATTAATATCTTTTCGAAGTTTTTTAGTCCTAAAAACATTATTGAATATTTTGTGATCTAAATTTATTTTAGAAATGTTTAATTGTGAATTAATATGACTTTTAAATAAATTGGTTTTAAGATTTTGTAGTAATAAGTTGTAGTGTTCAATATCAACTTCTTTAGCAGGTATAATGCATATGCTTCCCCCATTATCAACATATGTCTCTAAAAAATCTATTAATCCAGAACTAAAGTATAAGATATTGTTAAGTATTATAAGGTTCTGTGCATTAAGTAAGTTATAGTCTAACTGTTGAATGTTTTGATGAGTATAGACTATATTATCTTCATTTTCGTATAATTTTTTAATATTTGAATTTTCCAAATCAGAAATTTGACACACCTTAATTTCTGAACTAACATTGATACTAAAGTACAACTTGTCATCAAATGTAATTGGGTGATCTTCAATACTTATTACTCCATTAAGATGACTTTCATCTTTAGAAGTAAAACTAAGTTCTATTTCTTTTTTCTCGTTAGAAAAAAGGGAAGTTATTTGTTGTGTTTTATGTTTATCATTAATTTTTAGATTTATAGAAATATCTTCTTCATTTTTTGTTGAATTATTTTTGATTCTTGCACATATGATATTTGAATTACCACTATTATTAATTGGTGATTTTAAATAACAAGTATCAATACTAATATTATTATTTGTCTGTTTGCTTATTGGTATTAATATTCTCTTTGAAGTAGAATCATTATCAATTAAATCATTTAAATTGCAACTGATTTTTTGAAAGTCAGAGATGATAAATAGGGTGTATGGATCAGATGTAATACTTTCAACTTTTTGTAAAATATCTGAAGTTTTTCTGTTTTTAGAGGAACTTTTGATGTTTAAAATATAATCTTTTGATTCCTTTTTGTTTTTAATTAAATTCTCTGTAGAATTAAAATTATTTGTAATAATCCTAATGTTTTGATGGTTGAAATTTTCTAAAATTTCAATTCCTTTTTCTTTTGCAACATCTAATAATCTTCCTTTTTCCGATATATTATCCATACTAAAAGAGTTATCTATGTATATAAATAAATTGGATGACTCTTGATTTTCTTTACTTGGAATAAAAGGTTTTGCGAAGGCAAATACAATTGCTGAAATCGTTAAGATTCTACTAAATAAAATAAGTAATTGTTTTAGTTTGTTTTTCTTTCTTTTTTCAGATTTTACTTCTTTTAAAAATAAAATACTTGAAAAATAAACAGTCTTATGTTTTCTTAAATTAAATAAATGAATGATAATTGGTACTGCTATCGCAAATAGAAAATATAGAAACTGTGGGTTTTGATATCTCATCAAAGCGCTAAAATAAGAGAATTTTAAAAGTATTGAACTATTTTTTCTTTAAATTGTTATTTTTGATAACTCCATCTTTTATCTCAAATTTCTTTTGAGTAATATTTGCTAAGTCTTCATTATGAGTTACTACTATTATAGTTTGTTCTAGTTCTCCGTTTAATTTTAATAGTAAATCATGTATTATTTTTGAGTTTTTAGAGTCTAAGTTACCTGTTGGTTCGTCAGCAAGTAATATAGAAGGTTTGTTTATTAGAGCTCTTGCGATAGCAACTCTTTGTTGTTCTCCTCCAGAAAGTTGACTAGGTTTGTGATCTTTCCTTTCTTTTATATTTAGTATATTTAGTAATTCTAATGCTCTTTTTTCAACTTCAATTTTTTTCTTTTTTGCTATAAAACCAGGTATACATACATTTTCTAATGCTGTGAATTCATCTAAAAGATTGTGAAACTGGAAAACAAATCCTATATTCTCATTTCTGAATAGGGAAAGTTCTTTGTCAGATAAACTTGTTATATCAGTACCATTAATAATAATTGTTCCTTCAGTAGGAGTTTCTAAACTTCCTAATAAATTAAGAAGAGAAGTTTTTCCAGCTCCTGAAGATCCAATAATAGATACCAAATCTCCTTTTTGAATATGTAAATTAAGTCCTTTTAATACTTTTAATTTTTCATATTGTAGATGTATGTTTTTTGCAGTAATCATTTCTTACGAAGATATAGATAATCTAGATAATATACAATTTTAAAAGAAAAACTATTTTGAGGCATTGTATTAAATGTATTACTAATGTTACTAAACAAGTTTCGAATTAAAATATTTTTATCTTCTTGCATAATGTTTTTCCAAACAATACTCATCTGACTGCCGGGAGCAAACCACCAATTAAGAGACATGTCAATTGTCCATATATTAAAGTTGTCATCATGTTCTCCTGTGTAGTCACTTGAGTATAAATATCCATCCGGATTTAGTTGATTAAATTCATTATTATATTTTAATCCACTCCAATAGTGTCTTAGTTTGGTTGATAAGTCAATTTTATTATTTAAGATGTAGCTAGTCTCGAATACATTTGTTATCATATATACATTTCTAGTTCCATAGATCAATCTTGATTGCGTTTGAGTAGTATCATTATGAACCCATCCTATATCATTATATTTATTTTCAAGAGCCAAAACATATTTTAAAGATATCTGGTCATTAAATCTATATCTTGGAGAAATTCTTGTATAATAACTTATACCATTATACAACGGAGAGATTCCAACTGTGGATCCAATATCCAAAGCAAATTTCTTACGATAATCTGAAGATAAATACAGTCTTCCTTTATACATTTTTGATGTAATTACTGGATTATTGAAGTCATTTGTTCTAGATTCATAAAAGTCCATTCCTTCTAGTGGAAATGCTTGTATTTTTGCAAAAATTGATAAATAATTTTTTAATGTAATTCTTGTGTCTATACTCACATCAAGATTTATAAATCTCTGATCTCCATTTCCATCAT
>MDTA01120679.1_pt1 | contig 10019 bp, 6 predicted proteins | sample 811151 | NCBI WGS metagenome assembly MDTA01 (sample SAMN05326648, study PRJNA326480) | marine metagenome | isolation source: seawater | place: Indian Ocean: South | collected 2010 | reverse complement strand
CAGAAAAGGCTCGAGTGATAGCAGCTACAGCAAACATTGCCCAGGGAACAGGTACAGCTATCGATGCAGCAAAAATACTTAGAGTTGAACCTGGCAGATTATCTGAGCTGCCTCCTCGATCAACATTAGTAAGACAGGCAAGGGATCTTGTAAAACTAAGTGACGATGCTTTCGGATCTATCGTTAATGGTGTAATACCGCCAAACTATGGTGCTATAGTTGGTAGATTGATTGATGATCCTGACAAGCAACAAGCAGCTATCCAGGTTTTAGCTAAGTCTGATGCTGCTAACGCTTTCCAGGCAGAAACTATTGTTCGCCAGGTAAATGAACAAGATTTAGTAAATGAAGTACAAACTGGCTTGTTTGGTGATGAGGTGCTTGCGGAAAGTCTATTCCTAGAACGTGCCAGGGTATTAGACAGAACGTACAAAATACTTAGAGAAGATAAAACAGCATTTGAGAACTTAAGCAAAAATGCAGATCGCATTGAGGCTGAAGGGAACAAGTTAGAGAAAACTAGAAACCAGGAAAGGGCAAATCAAAATGGCAAAGCGATCACGCTCCTCCAGGCGCTTGCAACGAGAAAAGGAGAGCTTAGCGATGAACTCTCAGCGGCAGCAAGAACAGCCAGGGAAACAAACAACTATGCAAACGCAGCAAGAGGATTCGCCGAGTCTGTCAGAAGAGGAATTGAGCGAGGCGATTTTGATCGGGCAGAAGTTGGCGATGTTAGACGCACTTTCGATGATGCGCCGAAAAGCCGCCAAGACGCGATTGAAGATGAGCCAAGCTTAGAAGGGTTTGACGAGCCATCTGGTAAAGCAGCTGAAGATCAAACGAATCAACTTATACTAAATACGTTTAGAGAACTTGAAGATGTTCCTAGTGCAGAAGATGGGATAGCAATAGAAAGATCTTTTAAAGAGCGTCAGCCAGTAGAAACTGTTGATGATATTTATAAGGTAGCACAAGAGTCCCAAGATTTTATTGTAAATATTGGTCGTACTATTGAGAAAGATTTAGACGTAAAATTAGAAAACCCTGGTTTAAAATTAATTGAAACAGCCAGGGAAAAGATGGGAAGAAAAGGTTATGCTAGCGCAAACCAAATGACCGATATTTCAAGAGCTGGATTTGTTATTAACAAAGCAGAACAGGCTGATGAAATAGCAACAAGGCTTTCAAGAGAAGCTGAGATATTAGATGAGGGGTGGAATGTTTCTCCCTCTGGTTATTTTGATAGAAAAATTCTTGTAAGAACTCCAAACGGAATTGTATCTGAAATTCAAATATGGTCGCCTAGACTGCTCGATGCAAAAATGAATAAAGGCGGTTATAAGCTATATGAGCAAGCAAGATCTTTGCAAAGAACAAATCCCGAAAAAGCAAAAGAACTTGTTGAGGAGCAAAGGTTACTTTACGAAAAAGCTTTATCCGAAGAAGATGCCTCTTTCTTAAAAGTTTCCGGAACTTCAAAATCTCCAAAGCTGCGTTCGAACAGCGACATAAATGCTTTTTCATCAGGTATAACTCGACCAGTGTCAAAAACATCCAGGCCATCTACAGCTGTCCAGGAGCCGCCTGGTGTAAGTATGGCTAGAGCTTCTGTTGGAGAAAAAGAGATTGCAGGGCGACCATCCCAGTTAACTAGTATGCGATCTGACATTGCACAACCTCCTACTAGAGATATAGCAGATCCGGAGTTAGATATCAAGCCAGAGGACTTTGATATAGAAATTCCTGTTGATCTTAGAGTTGAAGGTGATGACATAGTTACTCAAACAAGAACTTTACGAGATATCAAAACTGAACTCGATGCAGAGGACGCTTTGATTAATAGATTAGGGGTTTGCTCAATATGACGTTTAAGAAGTGTATAAGCGATGGTGTAGCAGCCGGAGAGATTACCCAGGAAAAAGCCGATGAAGTATTAAACCTTTTTGATGAACTGTTTGAGCAATACAACAGGCAACTTGGCCCTGGTCCTGCAACATCTAAAGCAAGTATTGATGCTGCTAACGTAATGAAAAAACAGGTATTGGAGCGCAAACGTAGAATGATGCTCCAGGCACAAACTTGGAAAAGAATAACACTAGATTTAGAAAACTACAGAACAGCTGGAACTAAGCAACCAAGAAAAGATAAGGCTGCCCTGGCATTGTTCGAACAAGACGAAGGATCTAGGTTTCTTAGCATAGCGCAAATAGAAAAAGCTATTAACAGAAGTGCGACCAGGAAAATGGATAAAGTCCTGGCAACTTTCAGAAGAGATCTCACTGGTCGAGTAAGAAACAAAGCCAAGCTCGAAAACATGATACGAGAAACATTTGTTCCTGGAAGCACAAGAGATGCTTCAGCCAGGGAACTTGCCCAGGGCTGGCAAGAGGCAGCTGAGTATTTGCGTAAACGCTTCAACGCTGCCGGAGGTGCTATTCCAAAAAGATCTGATTGGGGTTTACCTCAACAGCACTCTAGCGTGAAAGTACGCCAGGCTGGATATGAAACCTGGAGAAACAAAATCACACCAATGCTTGACCTGGAAAAAATGGTTGATCAGCAAACAGGCCTGACGTTTTCTCCGCAAAAGCTAGAAATAGCATTAAGAGATGTTTACGAAACAATTAGCACTGACGGTATGAGTAAGATTAAGCCAAGTGGTAGACCGTCTGGGCAAAAGGCAATGGCTAATCAACACGCAGAACATCGATTCCTGGTATTTAAAGATGCTGATACCTGGATGAAATATAACGATGAGTTTGGTAACAGCAATCCGTTTGACGTTATGATTGGTCATATCAGTAATATGTCCAGGGATATTGCGTTTATGGAGCGTCTTGGACCTAATCCAATGGCAACCAAAAACTTTATAAAAGATACCTTGCTTAAAGAGGGAGCAGCTGATCCCAAGATTGCAGATCGCGCAAGAGTAGCCGGAAAAAAAGTAGATGAACTTTACAACATCCTTCGAGGAACTCATAACACACCAGTGCATGGATTTGTTGCTTCAGCCTTTGCCGGAACCAGGCAGTTATTACAATCAGCTCAACTAGGAGCTGCATCGATCTCAGCAATCACTGACGTAAACTTTCAGCGTATTGCCAGGGCAATGAACGGTTTACCACAAACCAACACGCTCAGAGCATACTTAAAAGCTTTGTCTCCACTAGGAGCTGAAGAAAAGGGAAGATTAGCGATACGCCTAGGATTAACTGCCGAAGGTTGGTCATCGATCGCTTCAGCGCAAATGAGATACACCGGAGATATATCAGGACCAGAAGTTACCAGGAGAGTAGCTGATTTTGTTATGAGGGCTTCTTTGCTGTCTCCAATGACACAAGCCGGAAGATGGTCATTTGGTATGGAGCTCCTGGGAACATTGGCTGACAATGTAGGAAAAACGATTGATGAGATAGATCCTAGATTAAAACAATCTATGGAAAGATATGGAATAGGATCTGAGAAATGGGATATCATGCGATCGACAGAGCTGTACGATCATAAAGGCGCAAAGTTTCTAAGAGCTGAAGATATCGAGTTTCGAGATGATATAGATCCAAAGCTTGCCAGGGAATTAGCTACTAATCTTATGGCGATGGTAGAAACAGAAACAAACTTTGCTGTTCCTTCTACATCTATCAGGGGTCGAGCTGCCTTAACTGGTGATTTACCTCCTGGCACTATTGGCGGTGAGCTTGTTCGATCGTTCGCAATGTATAAAAACTTTGGTGTTACCCTGGTTAATACTCACATTCTTAGATCAGCTGCTACGCCTGGAGCTATGGGAAAAGGTAAAGCTTTTACAAACCTAATTATAAGTACAACCTTGATGGGCGCTTTAGCCCTTCAACTAAAAGAAATGTCAAAAGGTAGAGACCCTAGGTCAATGGATACCGGAGAGTTTTGGGGAGCTGCCTTTCTTCAAGGTGGTGGTTTAGGTATTTATGGAGATTTTCTTTTTGCAGATCTTAATAGATTTGATCGAGGTTTGGGAACAACCATAGCTGGCCCAGTGGTTGGATTTGCTGATGACGTTAGAAAGCTTACAGTAGGTAATATCTTCGAAGCTATCCAGGGTGAAGATACAAAGGCAGCAAGCGAGTTAATTTCGTTTGCTCAACGATATACGCCTGGTGCAAGTATCTGGTATATGCGATTAGGGCTCGAGAGATTAATATTTGACCAGGCTAAATTATGGGCTGATCCGGAAGCCAGGACAAAAATGAGGCGTATTCAAAGAAAGTATCAAAGAGAGTACGGACAAGATTTCTGGTGGCAACAAGGGAAAACGCTACCGGATCGTAGACCGGATGTAACCGAAGCAAATGTCAATAGATTATTTGGAATGTAAATAAATGTATGGTATAAAACAAACAAATCAACGGAGTATATAGATGGCCGATATTCCAATTAACAATGTAGCAAGGCGTGTACAGTTTACTGGTAACACTGGTACTGGACCATTTGCTTTTAATTTCAACATCTTAACTAACAGTGATCTCGTTGTTTACAAGAACACTACTCAGCTCACACTAACAACTGACTACACTGTATCTACAAACTCAAACGGTACCGGAACTATAACACTGGTATCATCACTTGTGACATCGGATGTATTAACGCTAATCGGTGCAAGAAACTTAGAACGAACAACAGACTTCGTAACAGCTGGTGATTTGCTGGCGTCTAGTCTTAACGAACAGCTCGATAGCCTGGTTATTATGGCTCAACAGCTCGATGAAAAGATGGATCGAGCGCTCAAAGTAAATATTGGCGATGTTATTGATAGCTTAGAACTTCCGTTAAAAGCAGATCGGCTTGGAGGAGTGTTAGCCTTCAACGAGGTTACTGGTAATCCAGAAACAAAATCACTCACTGGTTTGGGTACGATTACTATTCCGGTGCCAGTATTGCAGGGTGGTACCAATGCGACTACTGCGGCGGCTGCTCGAACAAATTTAGGAACTACTGAGGAAGCTGAAGTTTTAGCTTTGGCCTTAACATAGGAGAAAAATATGGCAAATGATGCTTCAGTAACAATGACCGCTACGGTCTTACCTGATGAGATTGCGAAAGCTATCTCTGGTACAATCACTGTCAGTCCAGCGGATGCTAATGATAAGTGGTATTACAAACTAACTAGCGTATCAAACTCATCAACAGATTTGATCGCTGGTTATTTTACAGATTATACAGCGGTGGATGATGATACAGCCCCAACAGCTGTGGCTACTGGCGATAAGGTAAAGTTTTTGTTTATTAAAAACACAGATACTGCAAATGATATTCACTTTGTTATTGATGCTGGTACAGCGTCAACAAGCGTTGCTGATGGGATTAAAGTATCTGCTGGTAATTCAGTAGCACTTGAGCTTCCAAATACAACGGTAGCTGACATTCACGCTATCTCATCTACATCAACAGTAAATTGTGTTGTGGCTGCTTTGATAGACGATGTGTAAGGAGTTAGATAATGGCTAACACATTTACCAGACACGTTAATACAGATGTAGGAATGACAGAGGTTACTATGTACACGGTAGCCTCTAGCACAACAGCGGTTATTATGGGGTGTCACGTTTCTAACCTCACATCGAGCGCAATAACTGTTACTATAAAGGCAGCTGGTGCAACACTAGTCAAAGATGCTTCTATACCAGTAAGCTCAGGTTTAGATTTGCTTGATGGTAGTAGAATAAATCTTGTGGCTACTGATACGGTTACAGTTCAAAGCAGCGCACCAATTAGTGCGGACGCTCTTCTTAGCATAATGGAGAGGACTTAATGCCAACTAGATATATAGGCGCATCTCCAGCAGAAGCGACAGGTAGTTTTACTAGCTTAACTGCAACAACAATAACTACAAGCACAGCGGTTGCTGGCACAGAAACAAATGCAACTGCTACTGGCAATTTGACGTTAGACTTTAGTGCTAATCAAAACTTTATTTTAACACTGACTGGCAATCTTACTTTAGATAATCCAACAACTGAGATTGTCGGGCAGTCTGGTTTCATAGTGTTTATTCAGGATGGCACAGGAGGCCGCACAGTAAGCTTAGGCACAGATTATGAGACTGTAGGTGCTGGCGGTCTTACACTATCTTCAGCGGCCAGCACAACGGATATAGTGCCATACGTTACTATGGCCGATGCTCGTATTTTATTAGGCGCACCACAGTTAGCGTTTGCATAGGGGAAATATATGTCAGGCCCATTTGGTTCACAGCAATGGATGTACAATGCTAGCAGTGGGTTTTATCCCTTTGAGATAAATAACTCTCTGAAGTTTGAGGATGGTGATAGTCCGTATCTAAGCAGAACGCCAGCAAGTACTAGCGATAAAACAACATGGACATTTTCAACTTGGTTTAAAAGAGGAAATATTAATGCAGATTGTATGATTTTTTCTGCATCTTCTAATTCAACTAATTTATTTTATCTACAAGCAAGAAAAGATAGCAATAGTAATGTAGTAACTGTTACTTGGAGACAGGGAAGTAGCACCACAAGAGGGCTTACAACTACTGCAGTATTTAGAGATCCATCAAGTTATTATCATGTTGTTTTAGCTTGTGACACAACTCAAAGTTCAGCATCTGATAGATTAAAACTTTATATAAATGGTTCTGAAGTAACTTCATTTTCTCTTGATAATAGAAGCACCATTCCTCAAAGTTCAAATTTAATTGTAAACAGTTCAAACGCCCTACATACCATTGGGGCATATTCTTATTCATTAAGTGCTTATCATGATGGCTATTTAGCTGAAGTAAACTTTATTGATGGTACTGCCCTAGACCCATCTAGCTTTGGAGAAACCAAAGAAGGTATCTGGATACCCAAAGACCCAACAGGTTTGACCTACGGCACCAATGGTTTTCGTCTACCTTTTACAGCAACAACAACAGCTAACGGTTTTAATACAGTTACTTATTCTGGTAATGGTGCAACTCAAAGCGTAGAGGGTGTTGGGTTTCAGCCAGATTTAATGTGGATTAAAGAAAGATCGTCAACGAGTGTTGCAACACTTGTTGATACAGTTAGAGGTGCTACAGGTGCAGGGGCATATAAATATTTAGTACCAAGCTCAACTCAAGCTGAAGCTAATATAAGTGATATTCAAACTTCAATTGATCCTGACGGTTTTACCACTGGTAGCAATGGTGCTACTAATCAATCAGGTCAAACTTATGTTGCATGGTGCTGGGGTGGTGGCACTAACGATAAAACATACACTGTAACTGTTGTTGATGACAGTGGTAACAAATATAGATTTGATGGACATGGGACAAGTTCGATAGCTCTTAATCTTACTGAGGGCGCTACGTATACATTTAACTATCCATCTGCTCATCCGCTTAGATTTTCCACAACGTCCGATGGTACGCATGGCGGTGGATCAGAATATACCACTGGTGTTACTCACGTAAGCGATACTCAAACAACATTTACTGTACCTTCTGGTGCGCCAGTTTTATACTATTATTGTTCAATACATAGCGGCATGGGCGGTCAAGTAAACACCAACACAACAGATGGCCCCACTCATGCAGAGGGCACAATACTTTCAAGAGTAAAACCAAATGCTGACTATGGGTTTAGTATTGTTTCTTACACTGGTGATAACACTAATAACAATGCAAGAATTGCACACGGTCTTAATTCTGCACCAGAAATGATTATTGCAAAAAGGCGAGACAGTACGTCGAATTGGTGGGTTTATCACAAAGATTTAAATGGTGGTACAGATCCATACCATTATTATTTACTTTTAAATAGTGATGCTGCTGAAGCAAGTAGAGCTTCGTCAACAAATAAAGTATGGGGTACATCTAATCCAGATGCAGACACTTTTGGTGCAGGAATATTTGGCCCTAATGGAACAGGAACTAAAATAGCGTATTGTTTTCATGGTGTTGATGGCTATTCAAAGCTAGGAACTTATTCTGGTACTGGTTCTTCAGGTAATGCGATTACTGGTCTTGGTTTTAAGCCAGCTTTTCTGATGATAAAAGGAGTAAGTAACTCTGGAAGTTGGGTAGTTTTTGATAACACTAGAAGCCCTGATACTACTGGTGTGCATAAGGCACTTTTTTGGCACGTTACTAATGCAGAAGTTGATAATTCTAGCACTTACGATATTGAATTTACTTCAGACGGTTTTACACTGGATAGCACTGCTGGAAATCATAACGTTAGTGGAAGAGACTACATCTACCTAGCTATAGCAGACACAAGGGATGCACTCTTTACCTCAGATGCATCTGGCAATGGCAACAACTGGGATGCTAATAATTTACAGCATAGCGATATTATGCCTGACACTCCGACTGATGGGTTTGCTGTTTTAAACGGTATTACATCTGGAAGTAGTGTTGGTACTTTGACCGAAGGTAACTTGCAATATCAAGGAGCGTCTAGTCAATGGGAAAGTAAAGTATCTACTATTGGGGTAAGTTCTGGCAAGTGGTATTATGAAGTAAATCCAATATCTGGATCATCAACGCAAGGTATTTTTTATGGCATAATTAATATGTCTGATACTTACCTAGTCTCATATCTAGGAAACTATGGTAACTCTTGGGGTTACTATGGATTAAATGGTGCAAAATATAACAATGCGGTAGGATTAACTTACGGTGCTACTGTAGCTGATGGTGACATAGTAGGTGTTGCTCTTGATGTAGATGCTGGGACACTTACGTTTTATAAAAATGGTGTGTCTCAAGGCGTTGCTTATTCTGGTTTGTCTTTAGGTGGTAGTTACGACACAGAATGGTTTCTGGGTTTGTCTTGTTATGGAACAGCAAAGGCTGCTATAAACTTTGGACAAGACAGTAGTTTCTCAGGCAGACTTGTTGCTCAAGGCAATGCAGATGATAACGGCAAGGGTGACTTTTACTACGCACCACCGTCAGGACATTTAGCTCTTTGCAATGCTAACCTACCTGATCCAGCTATTGATCCTAATGCTGGTGAGAACCCAGCAGATCATTTTAATACTGTGTTATATAGTGGCAATGGATCTAGCCAAAGTATAACAGGCGTAGGTTTTCAACCTGATTGGGTTTGGACTAAACAGCGCAACGGTACAAATACACATGCTCTTTATGATGTTATTAGAGTACCCCCGAAGGTTTTGTATTCGTCTGAAACTAACAGCGAAGAAACTAGTTCTAATTACGTCAATCAATTTGATGCGGATGGTTTCACTGTCGGTGCTGCAAACTTGAGTAACGCATCTGGTGGTACTTACGTTGCATGGAACTGGAAAGCTGGTGGCACTGCTGTTCCAAATGACGATGGAGATATTGACACAAACGTATCTGTCAATGATGACGCTGGTATTTCTATAATTAGTTATACTGGTAATGGCTCAAGTTCTATACAAACAATAGGTCATGGTTTATCTACAAAACCAGATTTAGCGTTAATCAAAGCTAGAACTCAAAACTATAATTGGATGGCTCTTTTTGATTGTTTAAACGGTTCTTTTGATTACATCCAAGGTTTAAATACAACTGCTGTTGCTGCAAATTATTCAGGCACTTTTGCAAATGCAAGCACACTTACGTTGCTAGCTAGTAGTGGAAATGTAAACGGATCGGGTGAAGATTATATCTGTTATTGTTTTGCATCAAAAGATGGTTTTAGTAGAATGGGTCAGTACATTGGAAACGGTAGTTCAAATGGGCCGTTTATGTACACTGGGTTTAGGCCAGCATTTGTTATGGTAAAAGCAGCAACAGGGGCTGTTCAGCACTGGTGGATGTTTGATAATAAGAGAGAGGGTTATAACGTAGACAATGATCCTCTTTATGCAAACCTTCAAAGCTCAGAAGGCACATCAGACGTGATAAATTTTTATTCAAATGGTTTTAAGATAATAAATTCTTCAGCTGCAGTGAATGGTTCTAATGTTAACTATCTTGTTATGGCCTTTGCAGAACAACCTTTTAAATACAGTAACGCACGATAGGAGAGATCAATGCCTTGGAAATATAGTGGACGAGTTAT
>MDTA01153929.1_pt1 | contig 10020 bp, 8 predicted proteins | sample 811151 | NCBI WGS metagenome assembly MDTA01 (sample SAMN05326648, study PRJNA326480) | marine metagenome | isolation source: seawater | place: Indian Ocean: South | collected 2010 | reverse complement strand
ATTTAAGAAATGATAATTTATTTGTGGCTATTAAAGGTAGAAGAAATGACGGACATGATTTCTTAAGTGAAGCAATAAAAAATGGTGCTAATTGTTGTGTAGTATCAAAAAAAAATAAAAAAAATAATAAGTTTTTATATGTAAAAAATACTATGAGTTTTTTAAACAAGCTCGCAAGAATTAAAAGAGAACTTTCTTCCGCCAAATTCATAGCGGTCACGGGTAGTTCAGGGAAAACAACAGTAAAAACTATGATTGGAAATTTATTAAATGAATACTCAAACACATTTTTTTCACCAGAATCTTACAATAATCGATACGGTGTTCCTTTAAGTCTGTGCAATATAAATCCAAGTGATGATTTTGGTGTTTTTGAAGTAGGCATGAGCAGGTTTAAGGAAATTAACAAACTTTCAGCATTGGTTCAACCGCACATTGGGATAATAACAAATATTTCAGAGGCTCATTTAGAAAACTTTAGAAACATCAATGATATTGCAAAAGCAAAAAGTGAAATTATTTACAATATACAAAAAGGAGGAATTATAATTTTAAATAGAGATGATAAGTTTTTTCATTATTTTAAAAAAGTTGCAAAAAAAAATAAAATAAAAGTAAAGTCATTTGGCTACTCTAAACAATCTGATATTAGATTCTTAAAAATTAAAAAAAAATCGAATTACTTTTTATTAAAACTATGTATAAATAAAAAAACTTTTTTGCTAAAAGTTGATAACAAGAATAAGAGTTATATAATGAATATTTTAAGCTGTGTTGCAATTATTAATGAATTAAATTTACCTTTAAATAAAGCATATAATTTTTTTAAAAATCAGACTTTTTTGGATGGTAGAGGAAAAATTAGCAAGGTAAAAAAATATAAAAAAAACTTTTATCTGATTGATGAAAGCTATAACGCAAATCCATTATCTGTAAAATCTGCTATTGATAATTTATCGGCTATCCAGAGAAAAGGTAAAAAAAAATACTTTCTTTTTGGGGATATGTTAGAACTAGGCAAAAAATCAATTTTTTACCATAAAAAAATCTCTAAATTAATAAATAATAGTGATATTGATAAAACTTTCGTTTATGGAAAAAATGTTTCTGAGACTTTTAAGTTTTTAAAAAAGAAAAAAAAGGGAAAATTTTGAAGAATCTAAATTCATTTAATAATATAATTTCTAAAATTCTAAAAAACGGAGACTTATTAATGATTAAGGGTTCTAACGCTACAAAATTACATCAAGTCTCACAGGATATATTAAAAGGAGATAAAAATGCTATATAGTTTTTTAGTCTCTTTAACTGATAGTTTTTCGTTTTTAAATGTATTTAAGTACATTACTTTCAGGACAGGTCTTTCTGTGGTTACTTCATTGACAATTATTTTTTTAATTGGAAGTCCTTTAATTAGATATTTTTCAAAAAAACAAATTACAGGACCAATAAGACAAGATGGACCTATAGATCATATCGTAAAAAAAAGTGGCACACCTACAATGGGGGGATTAATGATACTTATTGGAATCATATTAAGTACCATTATGTGGGCAGATTTAGAAAATGTTTATATTTGGATTGTCCTTTTTGTATGTTTGAGCTTAGGATTACTGGGATTCTTAGACGACTATTTAAAAATCAAATTTAAAAATTCAACTGGAATTAATGCTAAATTAAAATTTCTTGGGCAATTATCAATTTCTTTAGTTGCCATTTTGTCTCTTATGTATTTTACCGAACATCAAATCATATCCAATTTATATTTTCCTTTTTTTAAAAATCTGGTTTTACATTTAGGTATATTTTTTATTCCGTTTGGTATTTTTGTAATCATAGGTTCTTCTAATGCTGTAAATTTGACTGATGGTTTAGATGGTTTAGCTACCGTTCCTGTAATGCTTGTAGCGTTATCTTTTTCATTAATTTGTTATGTTGTTGGAAATACAATTTTTTCAAACTATCTACAAATTGAATATATTCCAAACGTAGGAGAGTTATCAATTTTTTGTGGTTCAATCGTTGGATCTTGTTTGGGCTTTCTTTGGTACAATGCTCCACCAGCTAAAATTTTTATGGGTGACACAGGCTCACTATCATTAGGCGGTTCAATAGCATCTGTTGCGATAATAGTTAAGCACGAAATTGTTTTAGCGATTGTTGGTGGTTTGTTTGTTTTGGAAACAGTTTCTGTAATTATTCAAGTAATTTCTTTTAAGTTAACAGGCAAAAGAGTTTTTATGATGGCGCCTATACATCATCATTTTGAAAAAAAGGGCTGGGCAGAGTCAACTGTAGTAATAAGATTTTGGATAATTGCAATTATTTTAGCTTTAGTGGGTCTAGCAACTTTAAAATTACGTTAATACAAATGAAAAATTTATTGAATTTAAGCAAAAAAAGCTTTGCAGTTTATGGTTTAGGAACCACCGGTAAATCTGTAATTAACTATTTTAATAAATTTGGTTTTAAAAATTATACGATATGGGATGATAATAAATCTTTACAAAGATATTGGCATTTAAATAAAAAAAATGAAAAAGATTTTTTAGAATTAATTAAAATTATTGATTATATCGTAATTAGTCCCGGTATAAATATTAAAAAAACAAAACTAAAAAAAGTATTAAAAAAATATAATCATAAAATTATTACTGATCTAGATCTATTTTATATTTTAAATCCTAAAATTAAGTCTATCGTTGTAACGGGCACAAATGGTAAATCAACAACTTGTAAAATTATTGAGCATGTTCTTAAAAAAAATAAGATCGAAACTCAATTGGGAGGGAATATAGGTAGGCCTGTTCTTAGTTTAAATTTAAAAAAAAATCCATTAATAATAATAGAGGCTTCTTCTTTTCAGTTGGCTCATTCAAAGTATGTAAAGCCAGATTACAGCATGATACTTAATTTAACCAAAGACCATTTAGATTGGCATGGAACTATGGAAGATTATATCCAATCAAAATTAAAAATTTTTTCTTTACAAAACAAAAATAATTTTGCTTTTATCAATAATAAAAATTTATTAAAAAGGTTTAAAAATAAAGGTTACAAGGCAAGAATAAAATTTATAAAATTAAAAAATTATAAAAAATTAAAAAAAAGAATTGAAAATAATTATTTAAATTCTGAAGCAAATGAAGAAAATATGGGATTTGTTTACGAATTATCAAAAAAATTTAAAATAAGTGATAATAATTTTACCAAATCGCTAAAAAGTTTTAAGGGTTTAGAACATAGGCATGAGATATTTTACAGAAAAAAAAATGTTATTTTTATAAACGACTCAAAGGCTACTACTTTTCAAGCGAGTAAATTCGCATTGAAAAGTAATAAAAATATTTTTTGGGTAGTTGGTGGGTTGCCAAAATTAGGTGATAATTTTAAACTTGGTGCTCTAAGAAAAAATATAATTCAGTCTTATATTGTTGGAAAAAATATAAAATATTTTAAAAATCAATTAAAAGGGAAAATTAGTCATAGTTCGTCTTTTACACTTAAACGTGCATTTAAATCAATATTTAAAGATATAAAAAAAATAAAAAAAGGTTCACATATTACAATATTATTAAGTCCAGCTAGTGCATCTTTTGATCAATATAAAAATTTCGAAGAAAGGGGAAAACATTTTAAAAAATTAGCTAAATTTTATGCAAGAAAATTTTTCTGAAAAATCAAAATTGAAATTTTTTAAAACACAAAAATATTGGAGAAGTATAGATAAACACATACTATTCAGCTTTTTTCTTTTATTTATTTTGGGTTTGTTTTTTTCTTTTTCATCTACTTCATTTTTAGCTGATGAAAGATTAAATAAAGATTACTATTTCTTTTTTCAAAAACATCTTTTGTATGCTTCTGCATCTTTTATAATAATGATTTTTATATCTAATATAAATTTAGATTTATTGAACAAAAGTTTGTTACCAATTTTTTTAATTTTTTTTATTTCTTTAGTGCTTGTTCCATTTATTGGAGTGGAGGTTAAGGGGTCGAAAAGGTGGTTAGATTTTTTTTATTTTAGATTTCAGCCAATCGAATTTGTTAAGCCATTTTATGTATTAATGTTTGCAAAAATTATAACGTCAAATAACATTAAAAATTTAAATTTATCGTATTTATTTTCTTTTTTTCTACTTTCAGTAATAGTTTTTTTCCTTATTGGCCAGCCAGATTTAGGCCAGTCAGTTTTACTAATTTGCACATGGATTTCATTAATCTTTGTCTCTGGTGTAAATATCTATTTTCTAATCTTTTTTTTCATATCTATGATTTTTTTATTTTCTGGGCTCTTATATTTATTTCCAGAAAGATTTAGTTATATCTTTGAGAGAATCACTTCCTTTCTTGATCCTAAAACTGGTCAATACTCTCAATCTCAAAAAGCGATTGAAGCAATTAGACAAGGAAATCTCAAAGGGCAGGGCATGGGAGAAGGAATTTTAAAAGAAAGGGTTCCTGAGGCTCACACGGATTATATAATCTCTGTGATAAGTGAAGAATTTGGCTCAATAATTTCTATCTTTATAATTTTAATATTTTTATATATTGCTTTCAGAATAATTAAAAAAATTTTACAATTTTCAAATAGTTTTTATAAACTTTCACTTTGTGGTTTAACCTCATTATTAATTTTTCAAGCCTTTATACATGTAAGCGTAAATGTAAATCTTTTACCAACAACAGGAATGACCCTTCCATTTTTAAGCTATGGAGGTTCATCTATTCTATCTAGCGGTATAATTGCTGGTATAATTTTAAACTACACATCTTTAGGAGAAAAATAACTGTGGATTTAAAAAAAATTAAAAAGATTTCTATTATTGCTGGTGGTACTGGAGGCCATGTTTTTCCATCTTTGAGTTTGGCAGATTATTTAAAAAAAGATTATGAGATTCAATTAATATCTGACAAAAGAGGAAAGAAGTATTTAAAGCTCAATCATGATTTTGAAGTAAAAATAATAAGTTCTAGTACAATTTTTACTAAAAACTTACTTAAAGTTTTAATATCTTTAATAAGAATTTTCTTTTCTTTTTTGGTGTCTATGTTTGATTTTATTATCTCAAGACCAAAAATGGTTATTGGCATGGGGGGGTATCTGTCTTTTCCGGTTTGTTTCGCTGCTTTTTTTTTAAGAATTCCAATAATAATTTATGAAAATAATTTGATGATGGGAAGAACAAATAAATTTTTATCCCCTTTTGTAAAAAAAATTTTGGTATCAACACCTGACGTAAAAGGCATTCCTAAGAAATTTAATTATAAAGTATTTACTTGTGGTTATTTGTTAAGAAATGATATTTTTGAAATTAGTAGACAAGAATTTAAATCAAACAAGAGCGAGCTATCTATTTTAATTACTGGTGGCAGCCAATCAGCAAAAATTTTTGGAGAAAAAATTCCAAATATTATAAAAAAATGTTATGAAAATAAAATTAGATTTACAATCTTCCAACAATGCACGAAAGAGCAAACAGAAGATATTAAAAAGGTCTATGAAAATCTAAAACTAAATTTTGAATTGTTTAATTTTTCTGAGAATTTATTTGAATATTATAAAAAAGCAGATTTAGTAATAACGCGATCAGGTGCTTCCTCATTGGCAGAGTTAGTTAATTTAAAGATACCTTTTATTGCCATACCTTTGCCATCCTCAGCAGATAATCATCAATTTCAAAATGCGTTATATTTTAAAAATAAAAAATATTGCTTTCTTTTAGAAGAAAAATATATTTCTGAAAAACTCTACAATATTTTGAAAGATTTAAATGCAGATAGAAATCAATTGATAAAATTCAGACAAGAAATGAATAACCATTCAGACAAGTATACACTTACTAAAATTAATAAATTAATAACAGAAACTTTAAATGAACCAAACTGAGATTAGCATGAATGAAAGAATCCACTTTGTTGGTATCGGCGGTATAGGTATGAGTGGACTAGCAAAAATTATGAGAACAATGGGTTTTAAAGTTCAGGGAAGTGACCATGCAAAGGGCAAAAATGTAGAAGGATGTAAAAAAATTGGTATTAAAATTTTTTATAATCATAAAAGTAAAAATGTTAAAAATTGTAAAATAATTGTTAAATCTTCTGCAATAAATTCAGATAATCCTGAAATCATAGAGGCGAAAAAGAAAAAATTATTAATTTTAAAAAGAGCAGAGATGTTGGCGCATGTAGTTTCATTAAAAAAAAATATTATCATTACCGGATCGCATGGAAAAACAACCACCACTTCTCTGATTTCTAAAATTTTAACTGAAGCTAAATTAGATCCTACAATTATAAATGGTGGTGTAATAAATTCTTTCAAAAGCAATGCGAGATTAGGTAAAAGTGATTGGGCTGTTTTGGAGGCAGACGAGTCAGATGGAAGCTTCTTAAACTTGCCTATAAATTATTCAGTTGTCACTAATCTTGATAAGGAGCATTTAGATTTTTATAAAAGTTTTAGCAATTTAAAGAATAGCTTTGTTAAGTTTTTAAACAAAACCCCCTCAATTGGTAAATCTTTTGTTTGTATTGATGATTTTGAAATTAAAAAAATACTACCAAAAATAAACAGAAGAGTTTTTTTTACTTATGGTTTTTCTAAAAAATCTAATTTTCAAGCTTTTGATATTAAGTATAAAAAAAATTATTCGGTTTTTAGTTTAAGGGTATCAGTGCCCGGTATAAAAAAAGCTATATTTAAAAAAATTAAGTTAAACTTGATTGGAGCACACAATGTTCAAAATTCTTTAGCAGCTATATCTTTATGTTTACATATCGGTGTTAAAATAAATGTTATCAAGCAATCTTTAAAAAGATTCAGTGGCATTCAAAGAAGATTAACTAAAGTTTTTCAAATTAATAAAAAGGAATTCTATGATGATTATGCACATCATCCAACCGAAATAAAATCTGTTTTAAGAAGCTTAAAAAATACATCGGGCAATAGAAAAATTATAGCTGTTTTTCAACCTCATAGATACTCAAGACTGAGTTTATTAAAAAAAGATTTTTCCTTATCTTTTAAAGACTCTGACACAGTAATTTTATGTCCAGTTTATGCAGCTGGAGAAAAAACTGATAGAAAATATGATGAGGTTAAATTTTCTAAAATGATTGCTAAAAATTCAGATGTTCAGGTAATTATAATCAAAAATGAGATTAATTTAAAAAAGTATTTTATAAAAAATATTTTAAGAGATGAAATAGTAATTTGTATGGGCGCAGGGTCCATTTCAAAATGGATAAGGGAAATGAAGATAAAATGAAAAACTCTATTTATAAAAAAGAAAAGCTCTCAAAATATAGCTGGTTTAATTTAGGAGGACCCGCAGAAACTCTTTTTAAACCAGAGTCTGTTGAGGATTTAAAAAAATTTTTAAAAAATAATATAAATAATAAACAAATTCATGTATTGGGTGCGGGTTCAAATACTCTTTTTAGAGATTTGGGTTTTCCTGGAATTGTAATTAAATTAGGAAAAAATTTTTCATATACAAGGCTTTTAAAAAATAATCAAATAGAGGTTGGGGCAGCTACATTAGATAAAAAGGTTTCTGATTTTGCTAAAGAAAATTCTTTGTCTGGATTAGAATTTTTATCATGTATTCCCGGAAGTATTGGAGGAGCTATTACTATGAATAGCGGGTGTTACGGATATGATATATCACAGTCTCTTGTTTCATTAAATGCAATAAGTTTTGATGGAGAAATTATCTCTTATAATAAAGATCAAATTAATTTTTTTTATAGAGGAAATAGTTTAAAAAATAATTTAATATTTTTGAGTGCAATTTTTCAGTGTGAATATTCAAAAAAACAAATCATTGAAAAAAAACAAATAGATTTTAAAAGCCAAAAAGACAAAAGCCAACCAAGCAAAATTAAAACATGTGGAAGTACATTCAAAAACCCCCCAAACAAAAAGGCTTGGAAACTTATAGAGTCCTCAAGCTGTTCAGATTTAATTGTCGGAGGCGCAAGTATGTCACCTAAACATAGTAATTTTTTTATCAACAACGGAAAAGCAACTTCAGAAGACATTGAAAATTTAATTAAAAAAGTTAAGGAAAAGGTTTTTTTAAAAACCGGAATTAATCTTGAGCTAGAAATTAAAATAATAGGTAAAAAATAGATGTTGAAAAAAAAAGTTTTAGTTGTTTTAGGAGGAACCTCAAGAGAAAGGCAAATAAGCTTAAAAACCGCAAAGTTTTGTATTATAGCCATTAAAAAACTGGGTTACAAAGTACAAAAGTTTGATCCAAAATATTCGTCTTTTAACCAAATTAAAAAAGATAATATAGATTTTATTTTTAATGCTCTTCATGGAAAAGATGGAGAAGACGGAAAAATTCAAGCTTTTTTTGAATATTTAGGAATACCCTATACACATTCAGGTGTTTTATCTTCAATGGTAGCTATGAATAAATATTTATCAAAAAAAATCTTTATAAAAAATAAGATTATAACCCCTAATTATTTTTTTTTAGATAACAAAAATTTACATTATTCAGAATTAAAAAAAAATATTAAAAAAAATAAAATAAAATTTCCAGTAGTAATCAAACCAAACAACGAAGGATCTAGCATAGGTGTTAAAATATGTAAAAATTTTAAGAATTTAACAAAACAATTTAATAAACTAAAAAAAGATTATGAAAATTTAATTGTAGAAACATTTATACCAGGAAAAGAAATACAAGTAGCAGTAATAGGTGGTAAATCTATAGGGGCAATTGAACTTAAGCCAAAAAGAAAATTTTACGATTATGATGCTAAATACAAAAAATCATCGAAAACTTTACACATAATGCCTGCAGAAATATCCAGGAGAAGGTATAGTGAGGTTTTAAGAATTTCTAAAAAAGCAAATAAGATTTTAGGTTGCAAAGGGATAGTAAGATGCGATTTTAGATTTGACGGTAAAAAGTTTTATCTTTTAGAAGTGAACACTCAGCCAGGTATGACAAATTTATCGCTTGTTCCGGAAATCGCCAAATATTCAAATATTTCTTTTCAAAAACTAATTAAATGGATGATAAAGGACACCAGCATCAATAGATGAAAAGAAAAAAAAGTATTCTTTTGTGGTTAGTTTTGCTCGTTTTTTTAACTACATATAACTTTGATTTTGGTAAGAATAAATTTAACTCTTTTTTTTTAATCAAAAAGATAGATATAACTGGGACTAAATTTACAAAAAAAGATGTATTAGAAAATAAGCTTGAAAGTTTAAGAAATAAAAATTTAATATTTGTAAAAAAAAAAGATTTTACTGAAATATTAAAAGATTTATACTTTATAAAAGAAATCGAAATCAAAAAAATTTACCCAAATAAGATAAAAATCATAGTAAAAGAAGTTGAACCAATAGCTTATTTTATTGATAATAAAAAAAAATATCTTTTAACAACAGAAAAAAGAAAAATTATCAATTACAATAATCAAAAAATAGGTAAAATACCTTTGGTGGTTGGAAAAAATGCTGATGAAAAATTTGAAACTTTTTATTCAGCTCTTAATAATAATAATTTTAACATGAAACTAATAAAACAGTTCAGTTACTTTAATATAAACAGATGGGATATTATTTTAAATGATGGTAAGGTTATCAAATTACCATCAAAAAATTATGAAAAATCTATTATAAAATTTTTATCAATATATAAAAAAGGAAATTTTAATGATTATAAAGTTTTTGATTTTAGAATAGACAATCAACTTATATTAAAATAAATGGAAAATAATACTGCTAAAATTATTGCCGAATTAGATGATGAAATAATTAAGTACACTGTTTTTCAATTAAATGAAAAGTCAGATTATGAAATACTAATAAAAAAAATTTCAAGAAATCCAGGGGTTAAAAAAGGTAATGTAATAGATATTAATAATACTTCAAAATTTATTATAAAAGATTTAGAGGAAATAGAAAAAAAACTTGATAAAATTTTTAGTGGCATTTCGATAGTGGTTAATCAAAAAGAAATTTTATGTACCAACTGTTCGGGATTT
>MDTA01132727.1_pt1 | contig 10020 bp, 7 predicted proteins | sample 811151 | NCBI WGS metagenome assembly MDTA01 (sample SAMN05326648, study PRJNA326480) | marine metagenome | isolation source: seawater | place: Indian Ocean: South | collected 2010 | reverse complement strand
GCTCGCTCGGCTGAGAGCGGGGAAGATATCAGCGAGATCACGAAACGAACAACTGCGCAGTTTCACGAAGATATTGCCGCTTTGGGCGCTTTGCCGCCGGATGTTGAACCTCGGGCGACCGATCACGTTGCAGAGATGATCATGATGATCGAAGATCTTATCGACAAAGGGCATGCCTATGTTGTGGAAGGTCATGTCCTCTTTTATGTGCCTTCTTGGGAGGCCTACGGCCAACTTTCTGGGCATAGCCGGGACGAGTTGGTGGCTGGGGCGCGGATTGATGTCGCACCGTATAAAAAGGATCCTGCAGATTTCGTACTCTGGAAGCCTTCTAGCGAAGAGTTGCCGGGTTGGAGTAGCCCGTGGGGTCGCGGTCGGCCAGGTTGGCACATCGAATGCTCCGCAATGGCGACAAAATACTTTGGCAGTAAATTTGATATCCATGGCGGTGGGCAGGATTTAATTTTCCCGCACCATGAAAATGAGATGGCTCAATGTTTATGCAAAGCCCCGTCAGAAGGATTTGCCAAGTACTGGATGCATAATGGGTATTTGTTATCCGAAGGTGAAAAGATGTCGAAATCACTCGGAAACTTTTACACGATCAACGAGTTGCTGCAGGAATATCCAGGTGAGGCGATCCGGCTGTTATTGCTTAAGACGCACTATCGTCAGCCGCTAGATTTTAGTAAATCGGGTCTAGATGAGGCAAAACGGGAATTGGACCGATTTTATGGGGCTTTGCGTGGTGTGTTTGCTAGTACGGATACAGAAAGTTTAGACGCAGAAGTATCTGATGCGCTGAATGATGACCTGAATACCCCGTTGGCCCTATCGGCGCTGCACACCAAATTACGTAAACTGAACAATTCGGATGGCGAGCAAAGAGCTGCTGACGCTGTTGATTTGCGGAGAGCTGCAAAAGTCTTAGGCCTGTTAGAGCAGAACCCAGAGGATTGGTTCCGATGGGCACCGATGGGTCAGGGTGCCTTAGATGATGACCAAATCGGATTGTTGATCCAGAGGAGATCAGAGGCACGGTCAAAAAAAGATTTCGCGACATCAGATCGCATTCGCGATGATTTGATTGATGCTGGAATTATTTTAGAAGATAAGCCCGATGGTACAATCTGGCGCCGAGGCTAAAGCCAAAAGGGTAAAACGTTTTGCCGGTTTGAGTGTGTGGCCATTTCCCTTGTAGCTAGTGAAGTCATGATGAGCATATTGAAGTATCGACTCTCTTAACGCGTCGGCGTACCTTTAAGCTCCACCGTATTTCCGTCTGGATCTTGTATATAGATGGAGGGTCCGGTGCCGTCAGCGCCATACCGCTCCGATGTCTCGGGCGCATTGACACCATGTTTGGTCAAATGGGAGCGGATGGCTGCTTCGTTCCAGGGTTCAATTCGCAGGCAATAATGATCGAGATTTAAGGCGTCGGTACTCGGCGGTGGACCGCCCAGCTTTCCGAGCTCACCATCGGTATCGACGATATCTATCAGTGACCTGCCGGCACGGAGTTGGTAGAGACCAATCGAATCGACGGTCCGTTCGATTTTGCAGCCGATAACGGCTTCGTAGAAATAGATCATGTCCTGGAGTTTGGCAGTGCGGAGAACCAGATGATCAAGTTCTTTTGGAGTAATTGGATTTTTCATTTGATTTATTTAAAAATATCACTTCCAAATTTTCGTATCTTGGATACTAACCACTGAGCGCTTGGTCGACCATGTCATCCCCGTAGTCGCGCCGAGCTGTTTCCTCGTTAATCCGGCCATCTTCGAGGTCGTGAGTAAGTTCCTCGATGGGGCGCTCATGCGGTTGCCCTAGACCACCACCACCAGGTGTTTCCATACGAACTGTCTCGCCGGCTGACAACGTCAGCAACCGTTGTTTTGGAGACATCGCTTCTTCGCTTTTGGTTCCGTGGTTGCGAACGATGCGGCAGTTTCCGCCCGGGCGCCCGCCCGCATATCCCTCAGCCTTGGTGATATAACTATCAGCGCGTCCGGAGAAGGTCGTGCCGTCTTCAAGTATGCGGACATCGCGCGCGACACCCATTCCGCCACGATGCCGCCCAGCACCGCCCGAATTCGTGACTAATGTGTATTCTTCCACCATCAGCGGGTATTCATGTTCGACCGCCTCCACTGGCATGTTAAGCGAATTGGTGATGTGGCAATGCGCACCGTCCATGCCGTCTAGGGAGTGCCGTGCACCATTACCACCGGCAAGTGTCTCCAAATAAACGTATGTTCCTGAATGCTTCTTTGATTTGCCTGAAAATACCATTGCACCGAGGACGTCGTGACAAGATGCCATTGCTTTTTCCGGTGGGAGAAGACCGGCGAATGCGCCGAAGACTGCACCGGAAAGTTTTTGACAGGTTGTGGTGCGGGCGCCTACAGCGGCCGGATAATGCGGATTTACGATGGTACCTTCTGGCGCCGTGAACTCAATAGCATCGAATAGACCGCTGTTCGCCGGTAGTTCGGGGTCGAGAAGCGCTTTAATCGCATACGCAACGGTCGCCATGACGCCTGTCGGCATGATGTTGTAGCCGCCACGTGATTGTGGACCTGATCCGGTGAAGTCGAGATGCATGTGATCACCGTCGACGGTGACACTTGCTGTGAGTGGTAATTTTTCGCCACCGAACCCGTCATCATCCATCCAAGTTGTGAAGCTGTGGGTGCCGTCTTCCAACTCGGCAATCCGTGAACGGAGGCGGCGAGCTGTATAGGTCATCAAATCTTCTACCGCGCGATCAACTGCGGCGCTCCCCATACGCTTGATCAATGCCGTGATTTGTTCAGTGCCTAGCACGTTCGTCGCAATTTGCACTTTTAAGTCCAGCATTCGGTCTTCAGGCTCACGAGTATTCTGAATGATCAGCTGCATGATGCCATCGTCGAGAGTGCCTTCGCGCACCATCTTTACCGGCGGTATTCGGATGCCTTCCTCAAAAATGCTGGCTGCTGTTGGACTGATAGAACCCGGCACCGAGCCACCGACATCGGAATGATGCCCAAGGCAGGCTGCAAAGAATTTTAAATTACCTTCATAAAAGATTGGCGTGATAATCGAGATATCGGGCAGGTGGGTGCCGCCCGCAAGATAAGCGTCGTTGCACACAAAGGCATCACCCGCCTTAATATTCTCATGTGGGTAATCTCGCAGGATTGCTTCAACTCCACCCTTCAAAGAACCAAGATGGATCGGTATATGGGCAGCCTGGCCGATCGACCGGCCTGTGGCGTCGAAAAGTGCTACCGAACAATCTCGCCGTTCCTTGATGTTGGGTGAGAATGAGGAGCGTACGAGTTTAGCCCCCATTTCCTCAATAATCGCAAGTACGCGATTGTTGAAAACTTCAATTTCTATAGCGTCGATGGGGCGGTTAATGGAGGGTTCACTCATTTCGAAGGCTCTAACGTCAGATTTCCAACCGTATCGGTCATCACTTTGTAGTTTGGTGGAACGATGGTCGTTGAGCTCATTTCTTCAATAATCGCTGGCCCTTTTATGGTCTCACCGGTGCTGAGGCTGCGGCGTTCGTAAACTGCCGCTTCTTGCCACCCGCTATTGGTGCCAAAATGAACGTATCGCGTAGTCATCAATTTGTCTGCAACAGACCTGTCGTTTTCCATTGGCGGCTTTGGTGTTTGTCCAACAGCTTCAAGTCGGCAATTTACAATTTCGATGCAACGATCCGGGATGTCATAGCTGAACTGCGTTTTGTGTTCCGCGTGAAAAGCATTGATGAAATCGATCATTGAGACCTCTTCCAATGAAGTTTTGAATTCGACGCGTACTTCAAAACTTTGACCCTCGTAGCGGGCCTCGATATAGCGCCGATATTCTCGAGCGTCCTGCGGGACATCGTCGGCAATAAGCCATTTCGTTGCTTGTGTTTCGAGGTTGACGAAAGCTGCTTTCGCCTGCTGCCATCCATCTTCTTCGGCTCGGCATAATAATGTTTTGACGAAATCGAATGTCAGGTCGGAAAGCAAAATACCTCGCGCGCAAAGCGTCCCTGGCTCACGTGGTACTAATATTCTTTTGCATCCAACCTCATCGTTTACATCGCAGGCAAGCAGTGGTCCAGCACCACCGTAAGCGAATAGCGAGAAGTCTGCTGGGTTATGTCCTTTGGCGGAGGCAACCGAACGGATTGCCCGCGCGATACCGGAAGCAGCGACCCGTATGATACCAATTGCGGCCTCTTCAACCGAAAGATTAAGCGGGCCTGCAATTTTCAATTCAACGGCGTGCCGCGCTGCGTCTGCATCCATCATCATGCGTCCGGCGAGTAAGGCGGCAGGGTTGAGACGGCCGAGGACGATATTGGCATCGGTGAGGGTGACTTCTTCACCACCCCGACCGTAGGCTGCAGGGCCCGGTTCTGCGCCGGCACTTTGCGGGCCTACCTTGAGCGCACCGCCGCCGTCGATCCATGCGATACTTCCGCCTCCTGCGCCAATTGCATTAACATCCACGGCGGGTGATTTGATAGGATAACCCGCCACTGTCCGCTCAGATGTGAAGAGTGGTCGCCCGCCTAGCACTAATGAGACGTCAGTACTTGTGCCCCCGACGTCAAAAGCCAAAATGTCAGGGTAGCCGGAAGCTTTTGCGACTGCCGCCGCTCCGACGACGCCGGCAGCTGGGCCGGATAGGCACGTGCGAACTGGATACGTCGCCGCTGCATTTATATTCAAGAGGCCGCCATTGGAGTGAATAATGTAGGGGGAACGTTCGGCACCGATCCTTTTGATCCTATTCTCTAACTGGCCGATATAACCCTTCATCCGAGGTCCCACATATGCGTTTACAGCGGTGGTTGAACTCCTTTCGTACTCTCGAAATTCAGACAAGACATCGCTCGACAGGCTTACAAAGGCATCGGGCAAAATACGGCGTACGATTTCACCGGCTTGTCTTTCATGCTCGGGAAACCGATACGCATGGAGAAAGCAAATCGCGACCGCATCGACCCCTGCATCACGTAGTAACACAGCGGCCTCACCGACTGATGTAAGGTCGAGTGGTATTAATGTGCGACCGTCAACAGCGATACGTTCCGGAATTTCAATACGGTGGGCTCGGCGCGCCAAAGGTTCGGGCCGTGTGACTTCATAATCGTAGAGATTGGGGCGAACCTGACGCGCGATCTCTAATACGTCGCGAAACCCTTTTGTGGTAAGTAAACCGATGGTTTTAGCTCTCCGTTCCAGCAACATATTGAGCGCGACTGTTGTCCCATGGCCGAGGTAGACAATGTCTTTTGGGTCGATCCTTTGGGTTTTGACACATTCCGCTAAGCCAATTTCAACAGCCTCTGATGGATCGCCGGTTGTGGAAGGCGTTTTGTGGAAGTAAAGCTGCCCAGTGCTCTCATTGAGCAGGGTGAAATCTGTAAAAGTACCTCCGACATCAATGCCAATTCTATACATATTAGAGATCCATTTCTTGCTCAGCGGACGAGCCAGCCGCCATCAATCGTAAAGGCAGCGCCGCGCATGGCTGCGCCCGCGTCGCTACAAAGGTAAACGGCAGCTGCTGCTATTTCTTCAACTGTAATAAAACGTTTGAAGGCCTGGTGATAAGGCATCTTCTGTTCGAGGTATTCGTCGATAGCTTCTTCTTTCGATTTTCCGCGTTCCGCAGCGAATGTCTCGATGCGATGCTCGCTGAGATTGGTTCGTACCGTGCCTGGGCAAATTGCGTTGCAGGTTACACCGGTCATGATTGTTTCGAGCGCAACTGACTTAGTAAGGCCCATGATGGCGTGTTTGGAAGCAGTGTAGGCCGACGTATTCGGCGAAGTAATATGCGAGTTGACCGAAGCTGTATTAATAATGCGTCCCCAATCTCTATCGCGCATCTGTGGGAGAACCAATTGCGTTGTCAGCATTGCTGATGTGACGTTAACTGAAAATATGTCGTTCCAAATGTCTAATGGAAAAGATTCGATAGGGGCACGATGCTGCATGCCAGCGTTGTTAATCAGAATATCGATCTTGCCAAAGGCATCATTTGCGGTATTGATCATTGCCTTAATGGCTTTCGAATCACGCATGTCCGCCCCGTTAAAAACCGCCTTCACGCCGAAGTCGGCTTCGAGAGTGAGACGAACCGTTTCGATCTCTGCTTCGTCGCCGAAACCATTTAATAGAATATTGCAGCCTTCGGCTGCCAGAGCGCGTGCGTAGCCCAAACCGATCCCACTGGTCGACCCCGTTATGACCGCAGATTTGTCGTCAAGAAATCTAACCATCTATTTTTCCCTCGCTGAATTTGAGCACGACAGAAAAAGTTATATCGCTCGGGGCTCGGGAAAACCGCTTAAGGCTGTTACAATAGGGCACTTTGTAACTTAAGGATGCTGAGAATGGCTGATCGACCAATAACTGTTATAACGCACCGGGTGTTCTCGGAAACCATCTCCATCCTCCAGGATTGGACCGATCTTCGTTTAAATGAGGGGGAAACGAGCTGGCCGGGGGTTGAAGTGCGCCGCCTGTGTCGAGATGCCTCCGCGATGATGGCCTTCATGCCGGATACCGTGGATGAAACTTTTCTCAAGAATTGTCCAAATCTTAAAATTGTAGCTTGCGCTCTGAAGGGGTACGACAATTTTGATGTCGACGCGTGCACGCGCAGGGGCGTATGGATTACGATTGTCGATGATCTTTTGACGATCCCAACGGCGGAACTTGCAGTTGGTCTGCTGATTGGTATTGCCCGGCATGTCAAAACTGGTGACCATTTGATAAGAAATGGCGAGTTCAATGCGTGGCGCCCAAATCTATACGGAATGGGGTTGAGTAGTCGGACAGTGGGTATTATCGGAATGGGCAAGGTGGGACAAGCTATTGCCCAGCGCCTTCGTGGGTTTGAGGCCGAATTAATATATGCTGATGTCCAGGCTCTTAATCCAATAACTGAGGCCACACTTGGGGTTACACGCACGAGTTTTGAAGGACTCATTGGTCGTTCTGACTACACGATTATTGCGACTCCTTTGAATGCAGAGACCCTCCACCTAATTGATGCAAATGCAATTCGCATAATGAAGCCTGGCGCCATACTAGTGAACCCTGGTCGTGGCTCGGTTGTTGATGAAGAAGCGGTTTCGTCTGCGCTGTCGGACGGTTTGCTCGCCGGATATGCTGCGGATGTGTTTGAGTTCGAGGATTGGGCGCGTATCGATCGGCCAAAATCGATACCGGAAAGCCTTCTCAATCAATCGGAGTGTACCTTATTCACCCCGCATATTGGTTCTGCCGTTGTCGAAGTCCGAAAGGCAATCGAAGCCCAGGCTGCTGCGAGTATCTTGGAAGCATTACGAGGTAAACGACCGACTGGCGCCATTAACGACGTCGAAACCTGATCGCTTAGGTTGATTTTAAGAAATGGTAATGTCCGAGGTCTAGATTGAACGCATTGGCCTCTTCCTGCTCCTCGATGGCGTGTTTATTACCTATGATCAATTCGCACCGCTGATTCTGGGAATTATTGCGGTGGGCGTGGGATGGGGTAATTAACTCGATGATTTGCAGGAGTGTATCCCGTCAGACAATCTTAACGCACGGTGGAACAACGGCATTCCGAAACCGTAAAAGGTCCTTGAACACATCTGTGGAAGTGAAAATATTCGCGGCGTTGCGCCATATGAACTTTTTTCAATTCACGATATTTTTAGTTGTCGGAGAACGCGTGTTACTTAGATTTAAGATAAATGTATTCAAATCTTGTTGAAGGGAGAATGACGATGGCGAGTGGAGAAACAGCTTTAATCGTCGGTGTTGGAACGAAGTTGAGCGCATCAGTCGCGCGACTTTGCCATAAACAAGGCATGAAGGTGGCGCTCGCCGCGCGCAATGTTGATAAACTGGCGGACTTGGCTGCCCAAACCAATGCAAAGTCTTACGCTTGTGATGCCAGCCAACCGGATGACGTTGAGGAACTGTTCAAAAATGTCAATTCGGATATCGGCGAGCCTAATCTAGTGCTTTTTAATGCCAGCGCACGGGTTCGTGGAGGGGTGCACGAGATCGACCCGATCGAAGTTCAAAAGGCTATCATGATTACATGTTATGGCGGGTTTTTAGTTGGCCATCATGCATCAAAGCAAATGCGGGAGCGCGGCAGTGGGACGATTTTGTTCACGGGCGCATCGGCGAGTGTTAAGGGGTACCCGAACTCTTCTGCCTTTGCGATGGGAAAATTTGGTTTGCGCGGCCTTTGCCAAAGCATGGCGCGTGAATTGGCGCCGAAGAACGTTCACGTTGCGCATTTCGTAATTGATGGCGGAATTAATGCTGGCGAAGGTGACGAGCGGGCAGCAAGCCTCGGTGAAGACGGGACCCTAGAGCCAGATGCAATTGCTGAGACCTATCTTCATATTCATCATCAACACCGCAGTGCTTGGACGTGGGAGGTCGAACTCCGACCATGGGTCGAGAACTTTTAGTGGCCGTAGAACTCTACCTGCCATTTCATATCGTCTTCTGTTAGAGGAAATTCATTGCCGCCGCGTGCGCGCAGTATCGAGTTGGGCTGAACCTTTGCGACATTTCTCTGTATCTTAACAGCTGCCCGCATGCTGATGCCGGCTTCCCAGCAAAGCGACGTGACGGCTTTACCGCTGCCTGAACCGAGCATCTTGGTAACAATCTCCGAGGGCAAACCCGACATGTACGACATGGCATAACATGCAAAGTGGGTGTCTGATTGGTCGACCGCCTGCATGAGAATAGCCTCGTTAAGTTTGCCTTCCTTGTGTAATTGTTCGGCACGCATCATCGCTGTCGAGCGAGCCTTATCGTCATTTGTCTCCAGTAACTCGTCTGAATCGATCCGTTTGCGGACTTCCATCCGCATTTCCGCAACATCCGCTTCTGCGACATCGTTTTTGTCAATTAAACGTTCGAAGAGGGCGGCACTAACAAAACTAGCGATCCGTCGCACAGTTCTAACGGGCAGGCTGCCGCGGTCGACCAGGGTCGGATGCCATTCCACGTGGTTTTCTGCTTCGATGGCGATCAAGTCGATAGTTGTATCACTAATCTCAGCGCTTTCGTTCTGTAATAAGGCCGGGATCGCATTGTCGTCTTCACTTTCTATAATTGCGTCGACAACTTCTTCCGTTAGATCTTTCCGCCGGGCAATGGAGGTTATTGCGACGCTTTCGATGCCGAGTGCCACAATTTCAAGCAGGTCCCGGTCGCTCAGGAGCGGTGAATATTCCAATACCGGGGCTGAGACCACGGTCTCCGCATCCTGGGCAAGTTGGCGTACGATACTTCTTGGAACATTTTGGGCATGCTTAATTTGATCGGACACGATCGCGCGAACGTCGCGGATTTGGTCATGTGCAAGGGTATCAAGAATATCCAACGCCATCCTTGATAGTTTATCTTGCTGGTTGGTCGAAATGTCGGGCAAGAGGCGACCAAGCTTGTGGGCTAGTTCTTTGCGGACTTCTAGATCTGGATCCTTTGCTAGGATCATATCCGCCTGGAGGGGCGTACCGTCATTATCAGCGATTTCGCGCCGGACAATCGGATTCTCGTCGTTCGCAAGGTAGTATAGGATTTCTGGTTCGAAGTCCTCGTGCATGGCCAGCACGCGTCTCTCTTCGACGCTGCCATTCTGCAGAATCACTTTCGCCTGGTCGTAGCTAGGCCGTTCGCCCTTAGGTTTGTTTTGTTGTTTTTTGCGGCGCCTTTTGCCGAGGACCCAACCGAGCATGTTATCATTACCTAGCCGAAATTTTCCAATTTCTTATGCACTCCGATGCCTAAAAGTGGTTCGGCTTTCCTAAATATTTAAACGCTTTAACTAATTGATTGGCAACTAGCCCTTAATGGAAGCCATGACTTTGCCGATAAGACCATCAATGCTTCGTTGCTTGATCCAACGAAAAACAGCCACTAGACTGAGCTCCCGGTCGAGCCAAACTAGGTTTGAGCCAGCGCCAAGCGCGAAGAAGCTGGAATCGGGTGCACTCGG
>MDTA01002721.1_pt1 | contig 10020 bp, 8 predicted proteins | sample 811151 | NCBI WGS metagenome assembly MDTA01 (sample SAMN05326648, study PRJNA326480) | marine metagenome | isolation source: seawater | place: Indian Ocean: South | collected 2010 | reverse complement strand
GTTGTCCGGGGAATTTGGGTACTGGAAAACATGTTAGGAACGCCTCCTTCGCCACCTCCTCCAGATGTGGAGCCTCTGGAGCCCGATATAAGAGGGGCGACCACTATACGCGATCAGCTAATCAAGCACCGCAAAGTGGAAACTTGCGCCGACTGCCATAGGAAAATCGATCCTATCGGCTTCGCCCTGGAGAATTTTGATCCTATAGGAGTTCATCGTTCGTACTATCAAGACGATCAAGGAAAGATCACCAGTCCGGTGGATACAGCCGGAGCCTTAGCTAGTGGAGAGTCATTCGCCCATGTGGATGAGCTAAAGCAGCTCCTTCTGGAGAGGAAGGATCAGTTCGCTCGCTGCCTAACCGAGAAAATGCTTACCTACGCGCTCGGACGGGAACTCCATTTTTCGGATCGTCCAGCAGTGGAGGATATTGTTTCGAAATTGGGGGATCGAGGCTACGGGCTGAGGGATTTGGTGGAACTGATTGTCACCAGCGATACCTTCAGAGAAATCTAATATCTTTCCCCAAGGAAGATTCCTCGAGGCTTGGAGGCTGTTGAAAAAGGAGACACCGCGATGACAGTAGAGCACTGTTAGCGATTTCAGCCAACCGCATCAAAACGTAGTTCTCTGTAGCTCAGTGCTTTAGCCTGAGCAACCAATCGGCCAAAAATCAGGCTAAAGCACTGAGCTACTGATTCGAGTCTTTTTCAACACCCTCCAAGCTTTGTTGTTGAATGAAAAAGGTAGCGTAGGCTTCCAGTCGTACCGGGCATAGCTCGGAGAGCGACGACTGGCCTGTGTTATTCATCTTCCGTGCACAGGCAGGATGCCTGTGCTACTTTAGAAAATGGGCCGGAATTGGCGTACCCTGCCTTCTAACGAAATTTCTGGTCAGATCGAGAGCTGCCATTGATAGTTGTTAATACATGAACACGTGTCATCGCCTCCTACTGCTGCTCTCCCTGTTCGCTACTACCGCTGCTCACGCATTGGAACCGCTCATCGCTCGGAAAGGAGAATTGCTCTTCGAAGATCGATTTGAGGGATCGAAGGCCAAGCCAGAATGGCAGGCTCTCCACGGGACGCGCTGGACCCTCGAAAAGGGCTCCTTTCGGGGCATTCCCTCTACGAAGGAGTTTCAAGCCAGCCGCGACAATCACACGGGGGCCACGCCCAGTATGAATTTAAAAGCTGTCTCGAGAGATTGCATACTGGAAATGTCGGTGAAGATCAGTGGCGGTCTTAAGGCGGCCCATATCGGATTCAACGAGGGAAGTACTCGAGACACTTCTGGTCATATCTTTCGCCTCATCCTCAGCGTTGATGATGGGGTCGCTTTGAGAAAGGACCGCCACTCGCAGATTGAAGGCGACAAGGATCAGATTCTGGATCGGGCCGACTGGAATATCGAACGTGATAAATGGTATCGAGTAATGCTCGAGACGCGAGAAGATGAAGTTTTAGCCCAAATCGAAGGCGGCCCGATTCTAATTATGCGACATGCTCGACTGGATGTGCCCAAGGCTTCGGGCAACTTGAAATCGCGGGGCGGAGAAGGCTCGATCGCCTACGACGATGTCCGTTTGTGGAGAGCCCTCCCTCGAAACAAGCTAGCTCCCAATTGGAAGAAACACACCATCGTTCCATCCGGTTCCGGCGACATTAATTCGGCAATCACCTCTGATTTCGATGGAGATGGGCACCGCGACGTTATCGCTTCCTACGGCGGCAATGTCGTTCTACATCGTGGTCCTGACTGGAAATCGACCGTCATACACGAGTTTAAATCAGGACTGTCGCGAAACCGTCCACGAGACAATTGTATCCATTCCTGCCTCCTGGATGTCAATGGCGATGGAGACATGGATTTCGTAGGCTCAAACAACACGGTATTCTGGCTTGAATGTCCGGATGATCCTTTTTCGGGAGAGCCCTGGAAATATCGCACAGTGGACGACGTCATACTTGGCACCCATTGCCTCATTACAGGCGATGTAAACGGCGATGGTAAAAGAGATCTAATTGCCAATTCGGGTCGAGGTCCCAGCAATACCGAGATCCCGTTTTCCATTACCTGGCTCGAAACACCGAAGGACCTGAGTCGATCGGATGAATGGACGCGTCACGTATTCGCCCGCAACGATGCCCCAGGTGGGTCGCACTACATGGGAATTGGCGATGTGAACGGCGACGGACGACCGGAGATCGCAGCTGGTGCCAAAGGCGGGCCAGGGTTTCCAGATGGCGAATGGTTCGCCTATTGGATACAGCCTGAAAATCCGTCACAGCAGTGGGAGAAACGAATGCTGTCTGCCGTCGAACGAGGCGCCTCCAACATTCATCCCGGCGATCTGAATGGCGATGGCCACGTCGATTTTCTAGCGTCTCGCGGACATGGAGTGGGGCTTCTTTGGTTCAAGGGGCCGGATTTTCAGCCGATCGAGATCGACCCGAAAAACGTGGGACCCCATAGCCTGGTTCTTCAAGACCTCGATGGTGACGGCGATCTGGATGGGGCCACTTGCGGCCGCTTCCAAACGGGGGACATGCTTTGGTATGAAAACGATGGAGAAGGAAATTTCACCAAACATCTCGTGGGCGTGAATCAAGGCTCATACGATCTTAGAGCGGAAGACATGGATGGAGATGGCGATCTGGATTTCCTCGTAGCTGGCCATTGGTCCGGAAATGTAGTCTGGTATGAGAATCGTTGAAAGGTTGTCCTCTGCAGCCCGCTGTAAAAGTCAACCGGTAGGGAGGACTGGCTCAGTCCTCCAAAAATCCAAAAGAAACGGAGGACTGAGCGAGTCCTCCCTACCTGTTATTTCGGCTCCGTTATAAAATGATTCAGTTTCCCAATGCGATTAAACAGTCTAACCTGAATTTTCTTAAATCTGTTCCTATGCCTCAATCCTGCAAACCATCTATCTTACTGGGAGCTGCCGCATCTATCCTGCTTTCGAGCTGCTCCGATCAGCCAAACATCAAGACCGTCAAGGATCTCGACAACGATCACGATTGGGGAATCTATCGTGGAGACCAGCGCTCAAATCAGTTCTCTTCACTCGATCAAATTAACGCGGAGAATGTATCTGAACTGGAAGTCGCTTGGACCTACCAAACGGGCGACGCTACCACGAGTTCGGCCATTCAATCCAATCCCATCATCATCGACGGCTTGCTGTACTTCGTTTCCCCAGCCGGTCAGCTCACCGCTCTGGAAGCGACCACTGGAGCCCTTCAATGGAAGTACGATCCGAGATCCGAAGAGCAAAAAGGCGGAAATTACGCCGTTATCAGTCGGGGAGCCTCTTATTGGTCAGACGGCAAAGAACAGCGTATCCTCTTTTCCACTGACTCCTTTTTGTACGCAGTAGATGCCAAAGAGGGGACGCTTATCACTGAATTTGGCGAGAATGGGCGTATCGATTTTCGCAATAACCTAGGAATGGATCCCCAAACAGTGGATACATCCATGACCACTCCGTGCGCCATTTTTGAAGATTATCTTATTCTCGGAACCCGGGTGGGCGAGGGCTTTGGATCCTCTCCGGGGCATATTCGGGCCTATAATGTTCGCACAGGAGACTTTGAATGGATCTTTCATACCATTCCTAAGGAAGGCGAATTCGGATTCGACACGTGGGAATTCGTTGAAGGCGAAACCTATGGAGGAGCCAATCCCTGGGGCGGGCTAACGGTGGACGAAGAGCGCGGGTGGGTGTTTGCCGCGACCGGATCGCCGACCTATGATTTCTATGGGGCTAACCGGAAAGGAATGAACCTGTTCGGCAACTGCGTTCTCGCGCTCGATGCTCGTACAGGCGAACGCATCTGGCATTTTCAAACGGTGCATCATGACATCTGGGACATGGATAACCCTCCGGCCCCAATATTGGTGGAATTGGAAATCGAAGGAGCTCCTCGAGATGCGGTGATCCAGATGACTAAGATGGGATACATGTTCGTGTTGGATCGAGAAACCGGGGAACCTTTGTTTCCAGTTGAAGAACGGCCCGTGCCCGCGTCCGATGTTCCTGGAGAAGAATCCTGGCCAACACAGCCGTTCCCGCTAAAACCGCCTCCACTCACCCGGCAAGGCTTCACTAAAGACGATTTGACGGACCGCACTCCTGAAGCTCGAGCCAAGGCCTTGGAAGTCTTTGCCAATTTCGGTCCCTCTGAAATGTTTACGCCTCCCAGCCTTCGCGGCCACGTGCTCTTTCCGGGCATGTCAGGCGGCATGGAATACCACGGAGCCTCCTTTGATGCGGAAAGGAAATTGCTCTACGTAAACGTCAACGAGAGCTCGAATCTGATGAGGCTTAACCAAACGGTGATGCTGAAAGACGATTCGCTGCTTAACCAGTATGAGAGAGGGAAAGCCCTTTATCAGCTCAACTGCGCTTCTTGCCACGGGCTAGAATTGAAGGGATTGCCACCAGCGATACCGCCTTTAGTCGACTCAACTAAACCCGAAAGCGAATTGCGCTCCATTATTCTTAACGGAAAGGGACTCATGCAGCCGTACAAAAGTTTCTCGAAGGAGCAACTTGATGGATTACTGGAGTACATCAAAAATCCGGATACATCGCCTGCTAACTTTGAGGATAGGGAAACAAAAACCGTGTACTTGCTGGAAGGGTACATCCGTTTCATCGATGATGATGGAATGCCGCTCTTCTCGCCTCCTTATGGAAGTTTAGCCGCGGTTGACCTCAACGACGGATCGATTAAATGGAAAGCGCCTTTGGGCGAATACCCAGAACTCGTTGAAATGGGTATACGCAACACGGGCACCCGAAATTTTGGCGGGGCCGTGGCCACGCGTGGCGGAGTGATTTTCATAGGAGCTACTGCTGATGAAAAATTTCGCGCCTTCGATACGGAAACAGGCAACGTACTCTGGGAGTTTCAACTTCCTTTCGGCGGCTACGCAACGCCCTCAACCTACGAAATCGATGGTAAGCAATATGTCGTTATCTGCGCAGGAGGGGGACAGAAAGTGGCTCGCACCCAATCGGGCGATTTCGTTTACGCTTTCGCTCTCCCGGATTGAAAGTAGCTCGATGCTTGAGCCCGAGCGAAATCGCTTGCCGAGATGCGGTTCATATTGTTTTCGTGAGTGGTATTAGGGTAGGGCTGGTTCTCCGCAACCAGCCGCCAAAAAGCCCTTACTACCCGAAAAACGGGAACAGCTCCATGAGCTCGTCCCCGCTGGTTCGGAGGCCGTACTCGCACAGTTCGAAGGCTTCTGCGTATTTCACTTCCGAACCGATCTTCCGCCCATAAAGTTCGATGAGCTTGTCACGGAAGCGATTGGCGATGTTGCCATAACGCACTTTCATTCGTTGAGCCAACCCTGCTTTACGTGCCTCCCTCTCGGGTCCTGACGGTGGAACGGGAACAACCGATTCGAAATCTCGGGTGGCCCAATAGCTTTCGATTTGCGACTCGAGCTCCCAAAGAGCATCGATCTTTTGATCCATGACGGAATCGATGCTAACGACGATGTCCGGATCCATCGGGTTCGGCTTCTGAAAGCCGTCCTCGGTATAAAGAAAAACTGGATTCTTGGTAAGGTTTGGTACCAATGGCATGAACGATTTAACGATCAACATGAACGCTGCGTCCTGCACCAATATTCCCGTGTATCGATGATCTGGATGATAATCGTTAGGCCTATGAGCTATAACAACATCCGCCTTCCATTCGCGAATCGTCTTGGCGATCTTGCGACGGTTCTCCAATGTTGGCATAATCTCGCCATCGTGAATGTCATACACTTCGGTTGATTTAACTCCGAGAATGGCATCGGCTCGTTTCAACTCCTCGGTACGGCGGCGGGCGAGGGGAGCGCCAGCTTCCCGAGCGTGCCTAATGTCGCTATTGGTTGTGGAAACGAATTTAACATGATGCCCCGCAGCTGCCCAAAGAGCAGCCGTTCCACCAGCTTCCTATTCAGCATCATCAGGATGGGCCCCAAAAACGACAATTCTCATTTCCCCTCGTCGGGTGGAACGTCCTCAGCGTCAATTCGAGGGAGGTTCAAGGCAAGCGCGACGATCGTGGTCGCAGCGACGAACAAGAAGGAGCGATAGGGCTGAAAGCTCATAAAGGATATAGTTATCCGACGAACGGAATAATTCCAGCTCGAAAGTCGGCACCCGTTGCTCGATATTGCATTTCTTGCCCATCCACCCAAGGTATCGCCGTATGTTCTGGAACCGAATCAAGCAAATCTCTGTCGCGGACGCCATGAAGCTCATCAAGGAGGAGGGAGCTCTCCTTTACGACGTTCGCCGTCCTGTGGATTATGAGAAATCCCACGCAACCGGAGCTTTACTGGCCGACAAAGGGAAAATCGAGTATTTCGTGGAAACCAACGACAAGACCAAACCCATTGTTTGCTATTGCTACCGAGGCGTCTCCAGCCGCATAGCCTGCAAGCGCTTGATGAAAGCCGGATTTCAAAATGTCTGGAACTTGAAAGGCGGATACGCTGCCTGGCAGAAGGAGTCTGGCGACGTTACCCAGACTTGACTATGGCCACATTCATCACGGGAGCCAACCGAGGTCTAGGTCTGGAATTCGCCAGGGTCTTTGCCGCAGAGGGATTAGACGTGGTCGCGACTTGCCGCGATCCATCGAGGGCAGAAGCCTTGAAGGAGCTAGGGTTTGCATACTCGACTCTATCAATCGAGCCTCTGGATCTAACCTCCGATGATAGTATCTCGAACCTAGCATCCCATCTGGCCGAACAAAGTATCTCCATCGACCTCCTGATTTCCAATGCCGGCATTCTTGAGAATGAAGCTTACGGCGATTGGAGCCGTAAACGGTTTGCGGGTACCTTTCATACAAATGTGATTGGTCCTGCCCTCTTGGCCCAAGAGCTGGATCACGTTTTGACGGGCGGCGCCAAGATCGTTCAACTTTCCTCCGGTCTCGGTTCGCTAGAGTGGGGAGGCGAGGGCATGTCGGACGGTGATTCCTATTCTATGAGCAAAGCGGCCTTGAACATGCTGACCGTGCGATTGGCTCGTTCGTTCGAATCAAGCGATCGAGTCGTTGTATCCATGAGCCCAGGCTGGGTGGCTACCGACATGGGCGGAGCTGGAGCCGATCTCTCCGTAGAAGAATCCGTTTCCAAAATGGTGGGGACTATCGAATCGTTGACACGAGCCGACACAGGCCGCTTTATCGACAATCGAGGAAACTCGATACCCTGGTGAAACGAAGGAAACCCCAACTCTCCTTTAAGCGACGCGACGTATCTCATGTGCCCATGGCGCCCATGATCGATATGGTCTTCCTCCTACTCGTATTTTTCATGTGCGTAAGCTCGCTGTCACAGGCGGGTCACCGTGTAGAACTGGACTTGCCCGAATCGACATCCAGTGAGACGCCCAGAGATCTTTCCAATCGTCTGCTTTTATCGGTCCAAAAAGATGGAACGCTCTATCTAGGTGGTGCCCTCGTTCCAAAAACCGAGCTTGCTGAGCGCCTCTCAAGATTAAGCAAGCAAAGCCCAGGGATAAAACTTCGCATCCGGGCTGATCGGCAAACAGCCTTTGCCAATATCCGAGAAGCCATGACAGCTGCCAGCGAAGCAGGGATCAGCGACTACATTTACGGAGCCATTCAATGAGAATGAGATCGGGGAATAGAAAACGGGCAAAGCGAGGACTCGTCGCTGAGTTACCGATATCTCCATTGATAGACGTCGTCTTCCTGCTCCTATTTTATTTCTTGGTGAGCGCAACCATAGAAAAGCAGGAAACGGATATCAGTTTCAATTTGCCCGGAACGATCAAACAGTCGGAACCTCTGGAAATGCCTGACGAGCAAGTTGTCCAAGTCATGGAAGACGGACAGGCAGTTGTGAACGACTATTCATACGACAGCCCCGCCGCGCTTCGCTACCGGGAATTGGAAACGATGCTGCGCCGATTCCGACAGTCCAGCGAAGCGAATCTAGTCGAGCCGCGGATCACCATCGCTCCGAATGACAAAACGCCGCACGAAATGGTGGTAAAAGTCATGGATGCGTGCTCACACGCTGGCATCGAAAGCGTCACATTCGCCTTCGCTTCTATTCGTTAAAAAGTCTTTTTTGCCAACGTAGGTTCTCCGCTCGCGGCGACCGGTACTCGTATGCTCTAGCCAGTACTGCGGTCGTCGCAAGCAACGACCCTACAACCTAATGAATTTAAACGAGCTGCATGGACGATGTCGGCCCTACCAGTTATTTGTATTGCCTTGCTCAGGCCCATTGAAACCATCAGTCGGCATGGCAAAAAAATCTCAGGCTACATGGGGAGGACGATTTTCGAGAAGCCCGGCGGACTTGATGCTGACATTCAGCGAGTCCGTCTCATTCGACTATCGATTGGCTCCCTATGATATCGCTGTCAGCCGCGCTCATAGCGCCATGCTTCGGCATGTTGGATTAATTAGCCAACGCGAAATGCGGGCGATCCACAAGGGGTTGAATGCACTGGAAGCTAGAATTGCGGATGGCAAATTCAAGTGGAACCCCGCCTTGGAAGATGTTCACATGAATATCGAACAAGCCTTAACCAAGATCGCGCCAGAGGCGGCAAAGCTGCATACAGCGCGAAGCCGAAACGATCAAGTAGCTACTGACTCACGCTTGTTTCTGAAGGAGGCTTCCCGAAAGCTCATAGACTTGCTGCATCGGTTGCAACGAGCGATCCTTTCAATAGCCGATTCCAATCAGAATATATCAATTCCTGGATACACTCATCTGCAGCGGGCCCAGCCCGTTTCCGTGGCTCACCATTTGCTCGCTTATGTGGAAATGTTCGATCGGGATATCAATCGTTATGAACGGGTGGCTGAAGATGCTAACTGGTGCCCGTTGGGCTCAGGCGCGCTAGCCGGAACGACTTTGCCCATTGACCGGGAGTTCGTGGCTAGAGAGTTAGGATTTATCGATAAAAGAGGACGGGCTAGAGTGACAACCAATAGTATGGACGCTGTAGCTGATCGGGATCTCTTTCTCGACTTCGGTCATGCTTGCGCCCTTTCCTCCATCCACATCTCTCGCATTGCGGAGGATATTATTCTGTGGAACAGTTCAGAGTTTGGATACGTTGAGCTCCCGGACGCGTTTTGCACGGGTTCGAGTCTCATGCCGCAAAAAAAGAATCCAGACTCCCTGGAACTCCTGCGCGGAAAATCGGGCAGGATAGTGGGCTCCTTGCAGGCGCTGTACACTATGGTAAAAGGCCTGCCTCTCACTTACAATCGGGACCTCCAGGAAGACAAAGTGCAGACATTCGAGGCATTCGATCAATTAGAGCTCTGCTTGCAAGTGCTGGAAGGGACAATTGGTGGAGTTGTATTCAAAAAATCGAACTGTTCGAAAGCCGTAGCCGATCCCGCGTTGCTGGCGACCGACTTAGCCGATTGGCTTGTAAGCGAGGGCGTCGCATTCCGGGATGCCCACCATGTCGTCGGCGCCCTGGTGGCGAAAGCGGAAGAGCTGAATGTCAATCTAAACGCCGTCCCCGATTTGGAGGCCAAGGCTATCCATCCAAAGTTAAGAGGCGCCTGGCGTGAGGTTTTCGATTTGCAGCGGGCCTTAAAGAACAGAGAAGGTATAGGAATGCCAGGGCCAAAGCAGATTCGCAAGCAGTTGAATCGCTGGAAAAAGCGATACGCCGATTGAGACAAAGATCCCAGCATGGGTAAGATCAAGGTATTGCCGGATCAGGTCGCAAATCAGATTGCGGCTGGAGAGGTCGTGGAGAGGCCGGCTTCAATCGTAAAGGAGCTGGTTGAAAATAGTATCGATGCCGGAGCTACATCAATTCGAGTGGAATTCAAGAAGGGTGGTGCTAATTTAATTCGGATTGAAGATGATGGTTGCGGCATGAGCCAGGATGATGCCCTGCTTTCGCTGAAAAGGCATGCCACTAGTAAAATTTCCGATACCAAGGATCTAGATGAACTGACCTCAATGGGATTTCGTGGAGAAGCGCTTCCTTC
>MDTA01118760.1_pt1 | contig 10021 bp, 10 predicted proteins | sample 811151 | NCBI WGS metagenome assembly MDTA01 (sample SAMN05326648, study PRJNA326480) | marine metagenome | isolation source: seawater | place: Indian Ocean: South | collected 2010 | reverse complement strand
TGCCATATGCAATTTTCTTTTGAAACATAGGAAGTAAATGAAGATTCCAGTAACCTGCTCTAAAACCAGGGATATTTTTATTTTTCAAGTATCTTATAATTCTATTTCTATCTACTTTAAAATTTTTATTTAGAATAATTGGATACGTGTAATATACATTTGAAAAATCTGTATTAATTTTAGGAAGAATTAGCTCTGGAATATCACTTAGTTTACTTGTTAAATAATTTGCAATTTTTATTCTTTTTTGCACAATTTTTTTTAATTTTTTTAACTGTTCTATTGCTAATACTGCCTCTATTTCTCCAAGTCTGAAGTTGTAACCAACCATATTATTAAGTTTAAAATCTTTTCTATCTCTTAAAACAGCCTCTGCATGATTCCGTATCATCATCATTCTCTCCGCTAAAATTTTATTATTTGTAAAAATTATTCCACCTTCACCTGTGTGAATATGCTTATGATAATTCAAGCTCAATCCACCAATATCCGCAAGAGTTCCTGCAAATCTTTTATTATATTTTGCATGAGGGGACTGGGCACTATCTGAAATAATTTTTATTTTCTTCTTATTTACTATTTTTTTTAATTCACTTAATTCTGCAGGTTTGCCACATATATCAACAGCTAAGATTGCCCTGGTTTTATTGGATATATTTTTTTTTACAGAGTTAATGTCTATATTTAACGTAATTGGATCAATGTCTGCAAATACTGGAATTGCATTCCAATGTAATACTGCCGCAGCACAAGCCGACATAGTCCACGTGGGTAAAATAACTTCATCACCCGGCTCGATATCTAATGCTCCAATTGCACAAGTTAGTCCTGCAGTCCAAGAATTAACAGCAATAGCATGTTTAACTTTAAAGTAGTTTGCATATTTTATCTCCATTTTTTTCACCATTTCCCCGCCATAAAATTTTTGACCCCATTCGGCAATAAAATTAGATAAATTACCACTTTTAAGTACTTTAGTAGCCGCTTTGATCTCTTTAGAGTTATATGTATTAAATTTTTTAAACATTTTTAAAATTAATTATATTATTAATTATCAATTCTGTAACATAACTTTTGTTCAATCTGCAAAGATTAGATTTTTTTTTTTTAAAGAATTTCTCTAAGTTTTTAATTACATATAATTGATTATGTCTAATTATTTCTGATATTTCCTTTTTATTGTATACATTTTTTTTGTTATATCTAAAAATAATTTTGTCTTTATTACTCACAAAAAAAATTTTATTGCCGATACACGTCATTTGATTTGTACTTTGTGTATATCTAAATTTGATTAGACATTTTTTATATTTGATATCAAAATTTATTAGATAATCATTTTTATATTTTTTTAAATTTTGAGTTTTTAAAATTTTTAATGATCTTCCATAAACAGAAATTAAAAAAGTTAAAAAATGAGATGCATTATTGTAAATTCCTTTTGAATATTTGACAACTATTTCAGTTTTTTTTGATCTTTTTAATTTTTCTCTTAAATTTATAAACAAAGGGTTTGATTGTCTCTGGTAGTTTATAAATGCAACAATTTTTTTAGAATTTATAATTTTTAATATTTCTTGAAATTCTTCTTTTCGATAAGAGATAGGTTTTTCAATTAAAAGCTTTGGCTTTTTAATATAATTAAGTGTTTGATATATGGAAGTTTTATGCATTTTTGTTGGTGTACTAATCGCAATCAAGTGAATTTTTTTTCCCTTAAAAATCGATATTTTATTCGATACTTCTGTAGAAGGATTTTTTCTTTTAAATATGTTTCTTACCTTCTTTTTCTTTTCAACTCCAATTATTAAATTAAAAAATTTTTCTCTACTAAATGCTTTTGTTAAAGATAAAGTTTTGTTATTGTTATTCTTATCATAGTTAAAACCAATATTTCCTAATCCAATTATTCCAACATTCATGAAACTATTTATTATTTTCTTTTTTTAAATCTTTTCTTCAAGTCATTTAAATCAGAAATAGTATCGACATCTATTGATCTATTTTTTGGTATCTCCACTATTGAGGACTTTGACAAAAATGGATGCTTTTTTTTTAACCAAGATGAATTTTTTCCGAATGTAAAATGAGCGCTATCTAAATATACTTTTGGTAAATCTTGCGATCTGGTCATAATCCTATTTCTAAATATGGGTCTGATAGAATTATTCTTAATATAAACACCCCTTAAAAACCTATTATCTATTTCGTTCATAGATATTACAAAATCTAAATTTTTTTTACTTTTAATTAATTTATATCCTTTCTTTAAATCTTTATATAAAATAAACGGAGCAGTCGCATACAATAAACAATAATACTTATGGTAATAAAGTTTATTCATTTTTTTTATAACATGTATCATTACATCTTTTATGTTAGTCTGATCATCCGATAAATTTTTGGGTCTTAAGAAGGGTACTTCTGCACCATACTTTTTTGCAACATTAGCTATTTTAATACAATCAGTTGAAACAATTATTTTTTTAAAAATTTTTGATTTTTTTGCAGCTTCTATAGTCCAAGCAATAATTGGCTTTCCACCAATTAATTTTAAATTCTTATTTTTAATACGTTTGCTTTTAGATCTAGCTGGTATTACTGCAATCATTAATTTATATGAATACCTTCACGAATAATATTAATACTATTTCTACCCTCATTAAATATTAAATCTAGAATTGAGAGTTTAGGTATAAATTTATTACCTTTTTGATTGTATTGGACATCATTATATTGAAAAAATGAAATTTTTATATTTGTTCCTGGAACAAATTTGTGATCTTGCAGGTAATTTTTTGAACCAATAGTTGATAAATATTGAGTACATTTGCTGATTTTGCATAATTCAAATATTAAATTTTCTTTTTTAAAATTAAGAAAATATTTAGATGAAAAATCATAGTCAACTTTTATATCTAAGGATTTAGCAAAATATTTAATCAGTTCTACATTTAATTCTGACAAAAAAATAAACTTTTTATCAATTATGTTACAAATATCTTGATAATAGTTTTTAAAATAACGAGTTTTATTATATGCGTAATATAATTTTTTTTTAATCAATTCAAAATCTTTGTTATATAAAATTTCTACCTCTGATATTTTTTGATTAAATTTTCCTTTAGATTTTACTGAAATTGAAAGGAGATATTTTCGATTATCTAAATTAATATGGTTTCTTTGTTGCCAGCTTCTTTTTTCAAATTGAACATCATCCAAAAATATAAATTTTTGGACTTTGTCTAATAAAGCAAAATAACCTATCCAGGGCATGAATGTTGGTTGACTGATACCGACTAACATCTTCTAAATATTAATTTAGCAACTTTGCGCAGAATATTCCTTTTTCACCATAATTATTTCCATTATAAAATAATAAGGTTTCTCCATTCAATTTAACTAAGTTAGGATATGCGCGCATCTTGTCTTCACCTTTAAAATTACCAATAAATTGAATTTTATCATCTCTTCTTTTCCATCTTTTTCCATCGAGAGACTCTCCGTAACCAATTTTATATCCTTTTGTTTTTTTTTCATAACAATACCACATTTTGAATACATTTTTTTCATACATTACGAATGGTCTAGCTACCGCTCTTTCTCCTCTTTTTAACTTAATACAACTTATTCCTGTTTGGTCCCAATCTTTTAGATTTTTGGATTTGGCAAATTTAATATCATAAAATGGCAAATCTTTATTTTTCCACTTATTGCAAGACACGTACCACATATAATATTCCCTATTTTTTCTTATAACTGTAGGTGCGGTCAAAATTTGATAGGGTTCCTCATTATTCAGATTTAGAATTGGTGATCTCGAAAGTCTTTTAAATCGATTTAAATCTTTGGATATAGCAAGACCAGCAATCAATGAATACCTAGTAGTAACACTTGGTCTCCAACCAATATAAAATAAGTAAAATAATTTTTTCTTTTTAATAATGCATGATGGTAATACACCATTGTCGTCAAATGAACCTAGCAAACCTGGCGCTAAAATTGGCTTTTTTGAATATTTAATAACCTCAAATTTTTTTTTTTTGTAACTTATATCTACAAAACCAATTGAGGAGATGTTTTTAATATTTCTAGATCCATAGAAAATTCTGATCTTATTAGAATTTAATTTAATTACTGTTGGAAGCATACAATGACTTAAGGACCACTTAAGCGTCTTTTTTGGTTTAAAAATAATACCTAATGATTGAAACTTCATTCTAATTTTTAAAATATTTCTTTTTTAAAATTCTATTAATCTTACTTTTACTGTCATATATTTCAGTCGATCTATTTACTGATGTACTATCATTCCTTAAGTTTACATTTATTACTGAGCCCATTGTTATAAAACAATCATTTCCGATTTTTATAAAATCGGAAACGCATGAGCCAACTCCAAAAAAACATCTGTTTCCAATTTCACAATGACCGGAAATAGTTACATTTGAAGAAATGTATGTGTGACTTCCAATAGAAGAATTATGGCCTATGTGATTGTTTGACCAAATCATTACGTTATCACCAATTTTTACGCCAGTTTGAATTGATTGTTGTTCAAGAATAAACAGATTTCTGCCAAGGTTTTTTTTATCAGTCAATATGGTTGACTTATTTGATAAAAAACTTGCAAAATTATATTTTTTTTTTTCAAAGTATTTAAATTTTTCTTCTCTATTTTTGTTAAGATTTCTATATGACAAGGCAACATGAATTAAATATTTATCATTTGAATAATTATCTTCAAATTCTTGAGTAGAGATCAAAGGTAAATTTTGAAATTTTTCATCTTTTGGATCATCAGCAATAAATCCCTCAACATTATGTTCCGATTGATTTGAAAAATAATAAAAAGCTTGTTCGGCTATTTCTCCATTGCCAAAAATAAACAATTTTTTTTTCATTTAAAAAATTCTAATTTAAGTGGTTTGTTTTTTTTAACATCTTTTTTTAATTTTTTACCTAGAACTAACCTTAGCTCCTTTTTCCTTAAACCTAAAGCTGGCGCATCTATAAATATCTTTTTCTTCGTTAAAACTTCATTTTTTTTCAAATAATTTTTTGAATAAACCCCTTTTAGTCTTGCTACTTTTCTAACGCGTTTATCTATAGTTTTTTGATTGGTCCCTAAACATTTATAAGCTGAGTGTATGTTATCAACATACCTTTTAAATTCTTTTGGTTCATATGCATAAAAATGATCAGGACCTTTTAATTTTTTGTTTAAAGTTATATGTTTTTCAAAATATTTGGCACCTAAACCCACAGCGGTTATAGCTGATACATCAGAAATTGTGTGATCGGAAAATCCTAATTCTGCTGATTTGAAATTTCTTTTGAGAGATTTTAATACATTTAAATTAACATCTTCTAAATTAGTCGGATAAAGAGATGTGCATTGCATGATGACTGTTTGGCTTTTGTTAACCTTTTTGTATATATTTTTTAAATCGTCTAAATCACTCATTCCAGAGGAGATAAAAACCTTAAATTTTTTTTTATTCAAATTTTTGAAAATATGGAAATTTTCTACTTCACTTGATGCAATTTTATGCATTAAAACTCCTTTTTTTATTAAAAGGTCTTGCTTGAATTTATCAAAACAAGAAAAGAACAATCCTATTTTTTTTTTATTAGCATGCTTTAGAAGAATATCTATCCAATCTAAATCGAGTTCGATAGATTTGAAAATTTTTTGCATTTTTGGATTTTTTGGATACAAATTTTCTCCAGAAAATAGTTGAAACTTAACTGCATCTGCTCCACACTTTTTTGCTGTCTCAATATATTTTTTTGCTTTATTTAAAGATTGATCAAAATTAGATCCGACTTCTGCAATTATAAAAGGTCTACTCATATCTAAAAAAGTTGTTGATTAATCTATTATTATTTTTTAACAAATTTTGGTGTGGAAATTTAAAAGTTATTTTTTTTTCCAAAAACTTCCTAAGTTTAGAAATATCTATTTCAAAATTTCTTAAATAAGAGAAATGCAATTGTTTCCTTTTTTTAGTAAATAGTTTATCAATTTTTTGGCTATCTTTAGAATCTGAAAAAACTGCAATTTTTAAACCGTGGGAAATGGCTTCGTATTTAGTCAAGCCTGAATTTGTAATTAGATATCTACTTTTGTTTAAAAGATCACTAAAATTATTTGAAAAAGATATTATTTTATAATTTTTTTTACAAATGGAATGTATCTTTTTTTTATAACCATCTGTAAAATACTTTCCAGTCACAATAACAATTTTTTCTTTCACACTTAAGGATTTTAGCAATTTTAAGACGTAGAGTGTCCCTTTGTTGTTGTCGCTACCACCAAAACTTACGACTATATCATAAATTTTTTTTTTCTTTTTTAAATAAAAACTTGGATAAATAAAATATTTAAAACCTATTCTTTTATCTTTAATAAAAGATAATTCTTTTTTAATTTTATTTGTAACATCAAATGGTATCAAAGTTTTTATTTTATTTGATTTTAAAATTGTAGATAGGTTTCCAGATGTTGGGGAGTCTATTATAAAGACCTTACCATCATATTCTCTCATAAATAATTTTTTAAGTTTAAATACTGTTTTTCCATCTAAAAAATTTCTGTTTGAAATATCAAGTATTATATTTTTATTGTGTCTTAATTCTGATGAAATCTTTTCAATAAAGTCTCCTTTATTTTTATAATTTTTTTCAAAAGAAAAGTGATTTATTTGAATTTTTTTATCCTTAATTATTGAGATTAAATTTTTTGCTCTATTATAACTCCCATAACCAAATTTCTTAGACCCTATAGAAAATATTGAGTAATACTTATTTTTCTTTTTAGGATCTATATTCAACATCTGTATATTTGGTATAATCTGTAAATTGAATTATTGAGTAATTAAAAATAGGCAAAGCTCCGCACTCTGTAAAAGTTAAGTTTTACATTGTGCATAGCTTTTCAATTAAGCTGGAAAAAATAAATTATCTTTTCCAGTGATAACTAATTTAAAGTCTCCGATAAGACATTTTAAATTATTTTTATTTTCTCTTCTTATCAGATCAAAAATCATATTTGTAAAAGGACCTGATAAAAACTGAAACTTTTTTAAATTTTTGAAATTAAAAAAATCTTGAGATAAAAAACCATCATTATCTTCATATTTGTTGCATCGTTCTATAAAAAAACTTATCTCTTTTTGAGAACTCACAAAATCTTTAAGAATATATTTAAGCCCCCTCAAAAAATTAATTGAGTTTAAAAAGTTTAAGTTTTTAAAATTTGAATGATAACAGAATAAGTAGTCACTCAATAAAGGTTTTTTTAGATTTTTAATTTTGTTTTTTGAAAAAAATTTTAGATTAATCTTTGGTATATATACTTTAACATCTTTGCCAACTTTTTCTTTTAATTCTTTTAATAAATAATTTTGTTCTTTTCTTTTATATTTTAAGACAATCCACATTTATTAATCCTTCTTATCTATTTCTGATTTTAGTTCGTCGTATTCCTTCATTTTTCTTTGCATAAACTTGACAGTCAAGTTAATCCTGAAATCAATTCCTTTAGGAGTAAGAATGTACTTTTTAATATATGAAAGTTTTTTTTCTTTTTTTTTAAAATTTTCTATTTTAACAAGTCCCTTGCTATGTAGGGCCTTAAGACAATAATTTAATTTTCCTAAACTAAAACCTAAATCTTTCGCGAGTTCCCTTTGGGTTGACTCTGGCTTGCTTTGTATTTTTCTTAATACATTAAATTCGTCTAAGTTATTTTTCATATGTTCAAAAATTGAACATATATAGCGTTCAAAAGTTGAACGGTCAAGCTATATGTTAATTTTTTTGTTCGTCTAATTACCCTTCATTTCAGGTCTTTTTCTATGAAGAGGATATCAGTTTTTGATAATTTCAGTTTATTTTTGATTTTATAAAAAAAGTTTTAAAAAGATTTCTGACAACTTTTTTTGAGTTAAGCTTGTTAGTAAACACCTTGTTGTACTTTGCAAAATCATTTTTATAGTATTGATAGTTAGATAAAATTCTAATCAATTTTTTTTCAAGGTTTGATCGAGAGTAAGAAAAACCATATTTTTGAAGGAAATTTTTGTATTTATATTGAGGATATTTTTCTACTAAAGCAATACACCCAAGAGGTAAAGCTAAAGAAAATCTTTCATTAATCGTATAGGTGTGCATTGATGTATTAATTATCAATATTTTTGACCTACGTGCATATTGAATAACTTTTTCTTTATTTGCAAAAGGGATATATTTAATTGTACTACAATTAGGATCATACCCAATAGAATAAAATTTATATTTTGCAGATAAATATTTTAAACTTTTAAAAATTGAAACTCTTCTTAAATATTTAATTCTAGTTACCATTTTAGCAAAAAAATTGGGTTCTAAAAGATTTAAGAAATTATATTTTATATCCCTACGAAATTTTTTTCTAAAATCACCGAAAAAATTTAGAAAATTACTAGCCATACCATCAAATATTTTCATAGAATTTTCATTTTTTTGTGTGCCAATAAATAATACATCAATATCCTTCTTAATTTTCTTTTTTTTTAATTCTGTAAACAGAAAAAAAGGATCATTAATACAATGAGAATCTAAGTTATACGATTTGTCAGTCAGAAAAAAAATTTTATTACGATTTTCAAAACTTTTGAACTGTTTAAATTGTTTTTCCGAAAATTCATTGCTTCTAAATCGTTCATCTTGAACCAATATTGGAATATTTATTTTTTTCAAAATATTTGCTTTATAAGGTTTTCGGATCCAAATAAAACTTTGAGAGTTAATTTTTTTTATAATTGAGTCATTGATTTTTTCAATAAAAATTAAATTCATTTTTGGAAAAATTTTTTTATAATGTAGATATACAAGTCCAGCAATTTGTTGGAATTCATCTTTTCTAATTAAGAAAGAGCAACGATATTTTTCAAAATTTTTCATTATTTACTTTAATAAAAAAAATAATTATAAATACTTTAATATGAAAATACAAGTTACTAGACCATCTGTTCCAAGTTCCAAAAAATTCAATTATTACCTAAAGGAAATTTATAAAAGTAGAATGCTAACAACTAATGGGAAATTAAACAAATTACTTGAAAAAAGATTAAAAAAAAAATTAAATGTAAAGTATTTGGTTTTAACATGTAATGGAACAGTATCTTTAGAGGTTGCTTTAAAAACATTGGGAGTTAAGAAAGGCGTTTTAACGACGCCATTTAGTTATGTTTCGACTCCTAATGCCTGTAAATGGTTGGGACTTAAAACTATCTTCAGTGATATTGAAACAAAATCATTTTCAATAGATATAAAAAAAATTGGTAGAAAAATTGATAAAGTAGATTGTATTATTCCTACACATGTATTTGGAATTGCAAAAGATTTAGAAAAAATTATTTCATTTTCAAAAAAAAATAATAAAAAAATAATTTTTGATGCAGCACACTGTTTTGGTATTAATTATAAAAAAAAAAGTATTTTAAATTATGGTGATGCGAGTATTCTAAGTTTTCAAGCGACAAAAGTATTTAATACATGTGAGGGTGGAGCTATAATATTTAGAAAGAAGAAAGAATATGAAAAAGCAAAAGTTTTAATAAACATCGGTTATGATTATAAAAAAAAATCACCTCTTCCATCAATGGGTATAAACGCAAAAATGAGTGAATTAAATGCCGCTTGGGGTTTAGCACTTTTAGAAAAATATGATGAAATTTTAAAACTTAAGAAAAAATCGTTTAAAGTATACAAGAAATATTTAAAAATTAAAATTATCAATGATAAGTTTGAATCAAATTTTAATTACATGCCAGTGTTATTTTCATCAAAATCAAAAAAGGATAGTGCGATAAGAGATTTAAACAGAAAAAACTATTATCCTAGAAAATATTTTTATCCATCTCTTAATACTCTAAAACACTTGAAAGATGAAAAAATGCCAATTTCAGGTAGTATTTCGTCAAGAATACTTTGTTTGCCAAATTACGAGAATTTGAGTAAATCTCACATAATG
>MDTA01105579.1_pt1 | contig 10022 bp, 5 predicted proteins | sample 811151 | NCBI WGS metagenome assembly MDTA01 (sample SAMN05326648, study PRJNA326480) | marine metagenome | isolation source: seawater | place: Indian Ocean: South | collected 2010 | reverse complement strand
GGGATCGTCGCGCGCTCGACGGGGGAAAATCCGGCGCGCGCCAAAACTGCGCGGCGCTCCCACCCGACGCACAGGTAAAATCAATGCTTTAAAAAAACACTCAACTTTTACAACTGCGCCTTCGCGACGTCGCTGGTTTTCTTGGACTCGGCGAAGTCCCTTTCCTCGGTCGATCGCCCGTGCTTCTCGGTGGTTCTGCGCCTTTCGTTTTTCGAGGACGAGGGCGAGTCCTAGGACGCGGTGAAAGGCGTTCCGAGTACCTCGACCGAGACGCGCTATCGGCGCCTTCCCCGCGCCTCGCACACGCTCCTCGCGCGCGCGCCGCTTCGGGACGACGCCGATAGCGCTCGCGGTCGTCACATGCCGCATCTTCCCGTCGTCTTCCCGCGGCAATCGTTCGTCGCGCCTCGCCCCGCGCGCGCCGCGCGAACGCGGTTCAAGGGAGGCGGAACTCGCCGCGACCCGCGAGCCTCGCCGAGCCCCGCCTCCGCTTCCTTTCGCAACGGCGCCTTTCGCAACGGGGGCTCGGGCGCGAACGGGAGACATCGCGAGGACGGCGCCGCGGAGAGGACCGCGCCGTCGCCCGGGTCCCATCGCCCCCCGTCGTCCTCCGCGTTCGAGGCGCCGCTCGGGGCTGGCGAGGCCAAGACCCCTTTCGCCAACCCCGAGACCGTACCCCTGTTCGACACGTACGACGGCGCCGAATACGTCCTCGACGGCGCTCTCCTGATGCCGCCGCCCCACCACCCCCGCGACTCCCCGACGACGCGCCGCGACGGTACCCGCGTCCCCAAGTACAGGTTCGACAGGGGCAAGGGCGTCAGCCGATGGCCCGCGTTCCTCTCCACGTCCTGGGAGTTTGACGAGGACTTGGCGATGGCTCGCGGCGCGATGGCCCCGCTGCTCGCCCCGCCGTGGCGCCTGATGCTCCTGAGCGACGGCAGCGTGACCAGACACCTGCAGCTCCTCACCGACGCCAAGGTGATCGTCGACGTCCTGTCCCACGACGCGGTGCGACTCGAGGACGTGGCGAGGGACCCGACCGTGCCCGTCGACGTCGCGAAGATCCTCGCGGCAAACATCTGGAACACTCCGGAACGCTCCGGCGAAGACCCAGACTTTTCCGACTTTTCCGGAACGGTCGGTTCGCCACGTCACGATGATTCGAATTCGGCCGAACCGAAAGGGACGATCGATTCGTGCGCCCACCTGCTGCACAGGGAGGTTGACCTGTGCGACGGCCGCGACGGCACGCCGCTGGTGTACGCGAGTTCGTGGTGGACTCCCGAGGCGGCGGAACGGTTCGGCATCCTGCGCCCCGACGGCGCCGCGACGGAGCGCGCGGTGTGGATGCACCTCTCGGAGCGACGCACGGAGCTGTTCCGAGAGGTGCGACGGCTGTACCGCGGCGCGTCGCCGGCGCTCGAGGAGGCGTGGGGCGAGGACGGCCCGTTCTGGGGCCGGCACTACGTGTTCTGGGCGGGCGAGGTTCCGTTGTGCGTCATCTACGAGGTCTTCAGCCCGAGGCTAGGCGGGTTCCTCGGCGGGTGCGAGGCGGACGGCGAGGTCGTCGCGGAGGGAAGGCGCGACGAGCGGCGGTCGCCCGCGCGAACGAAAGAGGAGGCGGCGTGACGACGACGATCGACCCGAAGATTGTTGGATGCGAAAGACAACGTTTGTTTTTTCTCGTCACTCGCTCAACCTAACCTCGCGCGCGAGTCGACGGATCAAACGCGGCGAACAGACTCACCAGTCCCCTGAGCGCCACCACCACGGCCAGCAAAACCCCGCACACCCCCGCGAGCGCGAGATCCGGGTGCGCCGCGACGCTCCCGAGGTGCCGAGCCCACCAAGCGCCGCCGAGGTTCGCGCCCTCCGTCCAGTTCTCGTCGATCCATCTGTGCGCCCGCAACTTCCACAGCGCGAGCTTGACCGGCACCCACGCCTTTGGATCCGTGCTCAACACCATGTCGTAGTACCGCTTCGCCAGGTGCAGGTCCTTGGGTAAACCCAGCCCGTGCTCGTGCATGGTGCCGAGGTTGAACATCGCCTGCGCGCTCCGCCTCTGCGACGCCTGCAGGTACACCGCGGCGGATTTATTCCTATCCGCCTCGCCGACGCCGACACCGTAGTAGTACGCGTCACCGATGCGAAGCAGACTGCCGACGTTCCCCTGATCCGCGGCGAGTCTGTGGTAGTGGACCGCGCGCCGTTCCCTGTCGCCGTCGTCCAACCAGTCTCGGTTTAACCGCCCGTCGTCCCGCCAATCCCGCGCCCCTTCCAGCACGTACGCCGCGTTGCTCTGCGCCACCTCCACGCCAGTCTCCGCCGCTTTCATGTACTTGACGAGCGCCTTTTGGTACGCGCGGGCCCTGTACGCGCCGTGCGCGGACTCGAGACGTCGGTTCCAGGGTCCGCGCTCCGCTAGGCCCTTCAGGAGCACCACGGCGTTTTTGCACGACGCCGGTAAACCCGCGCCGGCGAGTTGCATCATCGCCAGGTTGTACAGCGCGACGGCGTGACCCTGATGCGCGGCGAGGTTGAAGTTGTAAAACGCCTTGGTGTAATCGCGGCGCACGCCGACACCCTTGGCGTGCATCGCGCCGACGTGAAACTGCGCCTCGGCGCTGCCCTGCTCCGCCGCCTTGGTGAAGTAGTTCAGCGCCTTCTTCTCGTTTCGTTCCACGCCGAACCCGGCGAGGTGCATGTACCCGAGGCCAAACTGAGCGTTGGCGTTGCCCTTCTCCGCGGCCGCCTTGAACAGCCCGATCGCCGTCGCGTTGTTCGCCCGCACCCCCAACCCGTTGGCGAACAGGTGCCCCAGCTGCGACATGGCGTCCGCGTCTCCCTGCGCCGCCGCCTGGGTGAAGTACCTGTACGCGCGCCGCCTGTCCCGTCGAAGGCCCTTGGCGCCGACGGCGAAGATGCGTCCGATCGCCGTCGCCGCGTCCGCGTTTCCCATGTCCGCGCTGTACTGGTAGTACTGCACCACGTCGCGCTCCCTCGCTTGCCCGCCGTCGCCGCCCTCGGTGTCCGGCGTCAACCGCGTCTTCTCGACGTTTGGCGTCGGCCCCGCCGTCGGATCTCGGACGACGTCGATCAGCTTCGACGCCGGAGCCTCGTAATACAACGCCGCGGTGGCGCACGATTTGGGCGTCCCGAGGCCGTGCAGGTGCCTGTACCCCATGCCCATCTGACCCCGCGGGTCGCCGCCCATCGCGGCGAAGTACTGGTGCAGCACGGCCCTCGCGGTGTCCTCGGAGACGCCGGCCCATCCGGTGGAGTGCGCGAAACCGAGCTCCTCGTGCGCGCCCGGATCTCCGAGCGACGCGGCGCGGCGGAAGAGGTCCAGCGCGAGGGCGTCGTCGACGTCGACGCCCTCGCCCGCCTGATGCGCGCGGCCGAGCGCCGTGAGCGCGGCGCGATGGTTCGGGTCCAGCTCGAGCGCCTCGCGGAGGAAGGTCGCGGCGCGCCTCTGCGCGCGAGCCGAGTCCGGGCGGTCGTCGAGGAGGCGCGTCGCGGCGCGGAAGAGGCGCTCGGCGGGCGGGAGGGAGGGAACGTCGTCCGTCCCGGGATCGTCGGCATCCACGTCCGCCTCGACGACGCCCCCGCCCTCGGACGTCGTCGAGGCGTCGGAATCCGGCCCCGCCGACGCGGGCGCTGACGCGTCATCGTCGGGATGGGGGAGCAGCCCCTTCTCCTGAAGCGTCCGCTCCGCGGAACGGAACGCGGAGGCGAACGCGCCGCGCATCGCGAGGGTTCGCGGGACCGCGCCGGCCAACACGACGATGACGAGAAGCACCGTGCTAAGGCGGGCGCACCCGCGGGGCGCGCGTCCCCGGGGGACCCGCACCGCGCGCGTCATCGGTCGCGCCCCTCCGGAAAGTGAGGGAAACAGCGTTCGTTCGACGTGTGCTGCGTGAGATTCCTCCTCGGGACTGGCGGTTGTTAAAAGTTACTTCGGCCGCGCGTCTTGCTACCGGATAGCCAGTGAGACTCGCGACCAAACAAAATATGCGAAATGCGCAATCATCCTAAAAGATCACATTCACAACCTACTTTTCACGTGTGCGTCCGTTACTATTTACCGTTAATCATCATCACCACCCGCGCGTTCCCGATCGCGGCGCAGCACCGTCTCCAGGTCCCCCCGCAACTCCCCCCATCGCGACGCCGTAAGCTCCGCCCCGAGCACCTGGACCACCGCGGTTCCCACCGCGCACCCGCACGCGCAGCACGCCTGCAAGCTCCCGCCCCTCAGGTACGCCCACAGGAACGCCGCGGTGAAGGAATCGCCCGCGCCGGTGGTGTCCACGACGGCGCAGCGAACGCCCGGGGAGACGCCTCTGGATCCGTCCCGGTCGACGCTGACGCACCCGCGCGCGCCGAGCGAGACCGTCGCCACGCGGACGTACCGCAGCATCCACTCCATCGCGCGACCGGCGTCCTCGCGGGCGAACGCGTCGGGGGCGCGCGTCTCGCCGATCAACTCCGCGGCTTCGTCCTCGTTGCAGAAGAGGAGGTCCACCAGGCCCTCGTCGAGGAGCGAGCACAGCTGGGAGCGGCAGTTGCGGACAACCTCGAAGGACGCGAGGTCGAGGGAGACGAGCGCGCCCCTTCGCTTGGCGGCGGTCATCGCCGCGCGCGCCAGGTCGGGACGGTACAGCGTGTAACCCTCCACGTGCAGCAGCGACGCCCGATCGCGTCCCCCCGGAGCGGCGGCGTCGTCCGATTTGGATTTGGATTTGTTGGCGTTGGATTCGCCCGGTGCGTCGTCGTCGCCAAACGCGAGCCGCTCGACGTTTTCGTCGAAGTGGGAGGCGCCCATCTTGAGCGACGCGCCGAGGTAGGTTCGCATCGTTCGTTGCCCGCCCTTTTCCACGAGGCTCAGGCACTGCGCGCTCCTCGGCGTCGCCCCCGGCTCGTCGTCGTCGACGTCAACCTCGAGCAGCACCGGCGTCACCTTCTGCGATCGGAGGAGTTCGCGGTACCGAGCGCCGATGTCGTCCCTGCCGATCATCCCCACGAACGCGGCGTCGCCTCCGAGGTTAGCGACGCCCTTCGCGACGTTGGCGGCGGACCCGCCCGGGCAGTACGTGGGCTCGACGCCCTGCGACGGGACGTCCTCGCTGAAGGACTGCGACGGGGTCTCGAGCGCGCCCGCGCCGGTTATCCACTGCTCGCCGCACGCGGCGAGGAGCGACTTGATGTCCTCGTCGGAGTCCACGGGCACGCATCCGCCGGGTTCGGAGATGCCGCACGCATCGAAGACGCGGGCCGCGAGGCTCGGGTCGTCCAGACGCACCAGGATGTCGCTCACGGGGTCCCCGAGGCCGACGAGGAGCACCTCGCGCGCGTTGACGGAATCGTCGGCCGTCATGGACGCCGGTCGGAGGGCGACGGGCGCGGCGGGGGCCTGGTCGGCGGTCGCGGCGAGGGAGCCGCTGGAGGGACGGCGACGTAAGGGCGCGGTGAAGCCGCGACCGACGGGGGGCGAAGCCGAGAGGCGACTCGCCATGCAAGAGGCCGATTGCGCGCGACCGCCTGTGCCGGCGACCCGGTGCCACGTCAAACGCCGCCTTTTGGCGACGAGGGGGCGGGAGGGGTAAAACACTCGAAATATGATAGCTGTAAAAAGACTGCGTATGCCCATTTACAGTAATAAATCTTGATCTATTTACATAAAGAATATTCACGACGCAGCGGCTCCTCTGCTGCGTAACTCGGCTGCGGCTCCTCCTCCTCCTCCTCCTCCTCCTCTCACTGCAGGTGGGCGGGGGCGTCGAAGGGCTTTGGCGGGAACAGCGACATCAGCACCGGCAACAGCACCAGTCCGTGCCCCAGCCCAAACACGATGCACAGGAAGAGCTGCCTGAAGAACGTCATGAAGACGTACGACTTGGAGCTCGACAGCACGATGACGGCGAGGAAGGTGGATATCGCGCCGTTGAACACGGCGACGCCCATGTCCGCGAGAGAGTTCTTGAGCCTCTCGTCGGGGGTGCCGCGGTGCTCCATGAAAGCTCGACCGATGTGCGCGCTGTAGTCGACGCTCAGGCCGAGCGCGATGATGAGCATGATGATCGTCACCGAGTCCAGCGTCTGGCCCCAGAAGTGCATGTACCCCATGATGTTGATGATGATGAGGCAGAGGCAGAGGCAGACGATGAGCACAGCCTTGGGGGAGATGAGCAGGATAGCGATGATCACCACCATGCCCGCCATCGTGGACGAGATGTTACGCGTCGCCTCGGAGGCGATGGACTTGTACTGCTCGTAAGAGAGCCAAGAGTCGGAAAACGCAAACACGTTGCCGGCGCCGTTGCCGGGAACCGCCTCGAGCGAGTCGCGGAGCGAATCCATCGACTTGACCTTATCGTCGGACTTGTAGCTCTTCACGTGGTTACCCCGCATCCTGGTGGAGATGATGCCCTCGTTCGGCACGTTGTTCGTCTCGTTCCGCCACACGATGTCGCCCTTGAAGGGCATCCCGCTGCTGCCGACGGTGGTGGTCCACGCATGAAGATCGGCGAGAGCGAACGCGCCGGTGGCACCGCGGTGGGCGTTGAACGACTCGATCCAGGAGCTCACGGAAGACTCCGCGACGTACGGGTCCGCCTTGAAGGCCAACGACGCCGCCAGCATCAGCGCGGCGCCATCCGCGGTGTGAACGTCCACGTCGCGCGAGTACACGGCGATGGGATCTCCCAGCTTGGCAAAGTACGTATTGGTGTCGGCAAACCAGTCCTTGACGTACGAACCCGCCGGGATGAAGTCGTTGACGTCGGCGTCGATCTCGAGCTTGCTGCAGCCGATGAAACCCCCCACGGCGATGGCGGCGAACCCGACGCACACGGCGCCCTTGACCCACGGCTTGACGAGCTGCCCGCCGAGGCCCTCGCCAAACGCTCGCTCCATGCGGGTGCGCTTGTCCTCTCGCGGGGCGCAGCACGCGCAGCACGCCTGGTTCTTGGTGACGAAGCAGCAGATGACGTCGCCCTGGCTCCTCGCGCGTCGGCGCTCGTCGAGGACGAGGAACGCGACGAACCAAGTCACCATGAACACGAAGATGAACAGGATGCCGAAGGACGCGTAGAAGCAAAAGTTACGGAGCGCCGGAAGCGTGGTGTTGGAGCCGACGAGGAAGGCGAAGACGTCGGTGGCGGACGTGACGAGGATGGACGCGCCGGCGGACGCCAGCGCCTTGCCGATCCGCGTCGCCGGGTCGAGCGTGGGGTCCATGTGGTCGTACTGGTTCATGATGACGAACATGTCGTCCACGCCGATGCCCAGGAGCAGAAACGGTAAGACGTTCATCAGCGGGCTGAAGAAGAGCCCGATGTAGGAGCAGAACCCGTAGGATGCCGCGATGGCCATGCCGACGGCGACGACGCCGGAAAACGTCACCGCCACCCTGGACCCCACGCAGCCCTCGTCCCAACGCGAGAGCATCAGCGCCGCGTAGGCAAGGATGAGCATGAACGCCGCCTGGAGCAAGACGAGGTCGCTCTGGATCGCGGCGCCGAACTCGTCGCCGAAGGACCTCGAGACGATGAACGTGAGCTCGACGCCGGGGATGCCAGCCTCGAACACGTCCAGGAGCTTCCGCTCGAACTCCTCCCCGCGCTCGTCCACCTTTTCGCCGTCGACGATCGTCTCGTGAGTCTTGGTCAAAAAACCGACGCGAATCGCCGACGCGGAGGTCACCGCGCCGTTCGCGTCTAAAACCTGGCCGCCGATCGTGCCGTCGAGGTTGAGGGGCTGACCGGTGGCGAGGTTCTTGTACACTCCCGCGCCGCAGTTGACGGTTTGAACGATCTCGTCGCGGGTGTCGTAGTCGGCGGCGGATGCGAACGCCTGGATCGGGTGAGAGATGGCGCACGTGGCGCCGATCTTGAGGCACTGGTCCTGCCACCCGATCGTGGCGCCCTCCCACTGCACCGATGTGGCCTCGATGCGCTCGACGAGGGTGTTGACCGCGGCGAAGACGGCTGGGTCCAGGACGTCGCCGCCGCCCGCCTTCTTGACGATGACCTCGCCAAACCTCGTCTCGGCGCCGTAGAATTGGGAGACGTACTTGTTGTCGTCCTGCGCCTGCGTGTCGCTCGGGACCCAGAGCTTTTCGCTGCGGTTCTCGTTCGTGAGCCCGGGGGCGAAGATGCCCACGGTGAGCATCAGGCAGACGAGGAACGAGCCGAGCGCGTACTTGTACGGGTTCTTGGCGACGCCGTACCCGAGGCGAAAGAATCCGCCGGTGAGGGCGTGGTTGACGTTGTCGGCGAAGCGCTCGAAAACGGAGCGCTCATCGGGCACGGCCTTGATGGACGCCTTGTCCATTGTGACGCTCACGGTCGAGGACATCACCGACGCCGACGACTCGGGTGTGATCTTGTTGTTCGTAGTGGCGTCTCCTCCTCGCGGGTGGAAGGTCGCGGAATCTGCCGCTTCTTCTTCTTCTGTGTTGGACTGCCGATTGGCTTCGTCCGCGGTGGAAGGAGCGTACTGTCGCGCGCGTGACTCGGACCTCGGCGTGAGCACCGCTGGCACGCAACGGTCGCGGTTAGGCGACGGAAGCTCCGAGTGGCGGGAAGACAAAGCGCGTGGCGCAATGGGCACCGGGTCGGGCCACCAAAAAGCGCACACGTGAGAAACGTGGCCAATCCTGAGGCCACGCTCGCTCGGTGGATTGGGGTACCTCTTATACGGTCTCTCTGCGCCCCACCAGTCAACAAAAAATCACAAAAAACACCGGTCGGTTGACCCGGCCGGCGTTCTGCTTCCTTCTTCTCGCGTCAAGCTGTCAAGCAAGGTGCCGAAGTCTCGTCTCGCAGTTAGAGAGGGGCGCGCGGCGCTGCTGGCTGAGGAGGGAGGGAGGGTGGGGGACGAGAGATGATCGCCCTTCTCGCGCGGGTCGCCGTGATCCTGTGCGTCGCCATCCCACGCGCCGCCGCGACGGAGACGTGGGAGCAGCGGCTCAGGCGCGAGAGCATCAAGGTAGACGGCGACGAGGTCACCACGATGAGTGTCGAGGCGCTTCAGGCGCACATCGCGCGTCACGCGCTGGACCAGGAACCGCGGGAGATGTCGGGCCCGTGGGTCGACGATCCCGCGGCGAACGACGACGACGCGAAGAGGATGCTGGACGTGGACGACGCCGCGACGACGACGTCCTCGCGCGGCCCGGCGCCCGTCCCGGCATCGAGATGCGCCCCGCCCGGTGCCGACCAACTCGTCAAACTCGGTTGGCAGTACAACGCCTGGAAGTATTATCCCGCGCCCATCGACGTCGCGACCGCGCCCGTGTATTACGGCGTCGGCGTCGGACGCGACCTCACGTTCGACGCGGCGCTGCTGAGAACGCATCCCAACCTGGAGGCGCACGCCTTCGACAACACCCCGGTGGCGACGCAGTTCGTCAAGGCGCTGGGGCGAGCGGGAGGCGTGCCGACGAAATGGCGCTGGCACGAGCTCCTCCTCGCGGGAAGGGACGTGCGGGCGATCGAGGTGGCGCTGCCCAAGGGCAGGAGCGACTCCTTCACGCCCGCGTCCGACGACGGCGTCTACCACGACCTCGGCGGGAAGGGCGGACAAACGCGGCGGGTCATCGGCGTCAACGAGCGAGCGGATGGGCGCGCCAGACGACTGCCCGCGAGGCCGCTGTGGCGCGTGATGGAGACCCTGCGGCACGCGTACGTGGACGTGCTGAAGGTGGACGTCGAGGGCGCGGAGTTCGACGTCGTGGACGCGTGGGAGGCGTACTACGGCGACCGCGGTCCGCCCGCGTGCCAGCTGCTGTTCGAGTGGCACGAGCGATTCTACCCCGACGGGGGACAAACTTCGGGGGACAAAAGTCGGATGGCGAGCGGACGCGCGCTTCGCGAGGGCGCGGAGGCTGCGCTCGCGCGCATGGGGTTCAAAAAGGTGGACTGCGACGGGTCGGAGTGCGTGTACTGGAACTGCAACCGCTGCCCGTCGCTGGAGAACCAGTAGACTAAGACGTATAGCTAATCTCATCCTGTTTT
>MDTA01087694.1_pt1 | contig 10022 bp, 5 predicted proteins | sample 811151 | NCBI WGS metagenome assembly MDTA01 (sample SAMN05326648, study PRJNA326480) | marine metagenome | isolation source: seawater | place: Indian Ocean: South | collected 2010 | reverse complement strand
CGGGAGAACGAACACGCACACGTGCACACTCTCGGCGGCATTCAGCCGCGATGTTTAATCTGCACAAAATAAAACCCTCATTTTCCCGTTGCCTGCGAATGTCCCTTCAAAGTTGTCGAGCCGATTATTATCGCTTATTCACTGCTTAATTAATTCCATATGTTCGAGGGATATATGGAAGTGTTACCTTCGTGCGAAGGTATAACCCTTAAATACTCACCGATTTTCTGACTGAATGCTCAAATGTGCAGAATGTGCGCATTCGCGTAGACAGGCAATAACGCGCACATAAAAACCCTTACCTTCTATTATCAAGAAAAACGTTTTTTTCTGCTGCCTCTCGCTGAAGAATTTGGAACACAGTGCGGGTCCTGCTACTTGAGGAAGTCACCCAGCGATAAGGCAGAACATGAGGGAATGCGAATCTAATCTTCGAGAAGGTATTCAAGTACTAAGCAACGATGTTAGTGATTCCAACGACATCGCCGCTGCAATCTCGAAGATACGCAAAGAGTTGAGCACTTCCAAGGAAAGAGCCGCATGGGCGCTGCAGGTTTGTGCTTCCGCCGCCGCTCTAGTCGTCTTCGACCCGTTCTTCTCGGTTTCACAGAGGATCAACGCGAAGTGTGACTCTTTCTGATGATTCATATGAAATATTTACGAACACGACAACAGGTCTACCTTCAGTTTTCTCCTGGCTTCTCCGACCTCTTCGCAGTCTGGGACTCGCACCACCTCAACAACGCTGAGAAGGTGTGCGTACCGCTGATATGTCTGCTCGCAGACATGTTGCGATTCTCCCCTGAAAATTCAATCGAAGCGGAAAGTTTTGTACATCTTCAACTCGATGGTCTGGCTCGTAATATAATGCAACATCGAATGCGGGCCGTATTCAACCATCTTTCTAGTGGTGTAAGAGTCAGGCAAAACTGTGCCCTCGCACTCCTTACTTCCATCGCGTCCCGAAATCATTCTTTGGCATTTGAGTTGTACCGTAATTTTGACTTTTCGACGTCCTCACTAAATAGACTGGCTATTCCGCGTTCACCGGATCGTTCTCATTCAAATGCGGCAAGTAATAGGCTCCGAAAGGAATGGACTTGGATGGACCCGTTTAGCCTTCCAACGCGACATATGTTTGTATACTTCATACTAGCTTTTTTGGAAAGGAGAGACAAAACCCTTCTCCACCATCTCCTCGCACAAAGAGCTTTACTTGGGAATGTCATGAGACATGTGGCCAGTGATCCAAAATACTTGATATGTCGCACATTACGACTATTCCGGGAGATCGTTGTTTGCCCGGAGAGTAGAGTGCCGTTCAGACTTCGGGCCGCACTGTGCGGGGACTGCTCACTCGAACAGCTCACGGTAATTTGTGGTTCATGGAATGAACGACATCATCGTGAGGATGACATAAGCGAAACGCACATAAGTGCGGCAAACGCTGCAAATCTTGCTCAGGACATCATCATGAGGATATGTACTGACCCTTCGATTGGTGTATGCCCACAGACGAACGTGAGAAAGCAGGGAATGGGAAGTCTTCTGGACACAAATCAAATATTAACGATGACCGATGAGCAGGCTAACACGACTTATTTGAGCGAAGATGTGAAGGTTGTGCCAAATTTTCGCACTCAGTCTAAGGGAGATGATAAAAAAGCTGCCACCATTGTGCGTTTACTACAAAAGCTAAGACCTGTTGAGTCACCGAACCATGCAGAGCTCCTCCTCACAGTGTGTGCTTTGTTTCCGCAAATAGCTTCCATGTACATTCGTGACGCCCAGTTATCTGTTGAGCCACGGCCATCGGTGATGTGGCTCATCACTGCCTCGCACATGGGTAGGATTATGCTCGCTGCAAGCAGGGACAATATCAAACTTCCACATCACAGTGTTATCGAGAAGCATGAAAGCATGTCATTCTATCACGCATTAATGCCGCCTTGCCTAGATAAGGCAGTGTTCACTAGAGGATTGCAACACGAATCAGGGTTGGTACGGCATGCTACACTGTCTTTGCTTCTACATGTCATGCGAGCAATACGAACAAGAGTTGCCATTTTGGAAGAATCAATAGAGGCGATGGCAGACCAAAAGGGAGATCATGTGGCCGCATACATTGAATTTATTGCGAGGATACGCCGGGACGCGGTATCAGCTTTTCCAGATCCACGGATGTTTTCTATAAAACGCGCTACCCGTGATTCAACTTTATTTGTTGAAACTAATTGTCCAGTTCAAGAGCAGAATGATCGTTGGGCAGTAGAGAACATCATTGATTGCAAAAACAGGAGTAACATCGAGGAGTCTCGTTTGAATAATAAGGTCACGAGGCAAGTTGATGAGAATTTATTGCGTCGTACACATACAATCAATGCATTGGCTGAGTATGCGGATTTCGTTGGAGTTGATAGATGTGTGAGAGCGAATCTTGACCTAAAAAGGTGTCATCTAACCTCACCACTGAGCAGACCCACATCTGAGCTTGCTGCGCGGATCAGACTGATCTCGGCTTTCTACAAAATAAAGAGGCTTCGGATCGGCAATACCCAACATTTCGATTCGCCTGAAGGTTCAATGGCGGCAGAAATCATCGGACCAGAACTGCCTAGTGCATCCCGTTCCGATGCGGCCACTCATGCTATTAGAATGGGTCAGGGCGAAGTGTACAATATGCTCAGTGTTGTGGCGTGCACTAATGCAAGATCCGTGCGATGCGAGGCTATGTATCTGGCGGCTGCACACCTTCAAGCATGTGGGTTGCTGCAGAATGCAGAATCTGCGGACCAGGAAGCCTTGATATGGCTGAGCCATTTGCCAGCACGACCTGCTGACGCAGCTCACGCGGTCTGCACGTTCCTTGCAGACGCAGTGTGTGCACTGGGACGTATACGTAGGAGAAGTTATGGCCATGAACTGAGAACAAATGATACAGGTACCGATCCGGATACTTGGTTGTGCACGAGTCCTCTGGTCAACTTCACTCTGTCGAAGAGTTTGAAGGTTTTACAAAGTCCCAAGAAGACACGCATGCAGCGCCTGGCGATAGCAGCTTATATTTCTTCGGTATTTCTAGATCTTCTGCCAAGGCAAGATGATCCTCTTCCCATGGCAGCGTTTGTGCTGCGATCAATGTCTCCGTTCCTTGATGCTCTAAAGCCCAATGAGGTAGCACAGTTTCCATCCCTCCACTCACTTGCTTTATTTGCAGAACAGCTTATCAACTCTAACAAAAAAGGAATACAAAACTGTGGATTCAGAATTTACGATGTGAAAGAGAGGTCAGAAAGTTTCATGAGGACATCCAGAGATGAATATCGCGACACATCAAGTGTTCGTTCAACTGCCGCGGGCATTATCTCGCGCATCTCGCAAACTACATTTCACGATGATGACGATGACGGCAGAGCAGCCATGATATTTGAGGAGCTCATGAGTGCGTCTCGCCCAGTTCTTGCAAGTGCAATTGAGCTCTTACCCAAAAATGATTATGAGAAAGAAATAGCTGGGTTGGCAATCAATGCGCATGGCCCACTACTTCCTCTCGAGCTCCTGTTGTCCGTGCACAAATCTCATGATTCAGTCCCATTCTCAGCACTCATTGGATCAGCTGTCGCTCCACACCAACTTGCGTTTCCTTTGCTAGCCAACGTCGCCGTGCCAACTTTCAAGGAAGTTTGTTCCTGTTTAATCAGGCAGATTACTGCGAGCGAACTGTTGTCGGCTGCTCGGGTTCTTAAGTTCTGGTGCAACATTGCCGTGAACTCAATGTGCAAATTTAAACATGAACCATCTAAAAGAAGGCAAAAGGTGAACACAAATCAAAACAGGTCTAGGTCAATATTTTGCGTGTCTGCCGCTTTACTCGCTCGCGCAGATGTTTTACAAGCATCATTTCCGCTTATAGGCGCACATGTACGTCGGATACTTTTTGAGTCGTCTGCGCTTTCCGACGGATGTTTCTCTTCGAACTACTTTACTCTGGCAGCATCCGTTAACCTTATCGTGATGGGCTACGCAGACAATTTTGAAGTTGTCCCTGGAGCTGAGATGGCGAGGCTTATAGACCGAGGGGTATGCATTGTGAGACATACCATCTCTGCTAAATGTGACAGAGAGGCAATGAGGGCATTTTTATTCCTTCATTTGCTGCATCTCACCACGACTCATCAGCAAAAGAACCTCATCACTTCCGTTGGTGCAATTGGCTCAATAATAAATGAAATCGCCTGTGCGCTCGCAGTGGAGGCCATATCGGCGTTGTTGCCTAAGGGATCTCTGTCGGCATCAGACACCAGCCATAATGATTTGCATAATCTTTTCTCCCGTTCGCTTGAGATTGTCCTAAACTTAGATGCAGCAAAGGTCTCTGACAAAAAATTCGAGGGAACAATGGCACGAGCATGTCAAGTAGCATTCGCTGTCCTTTCTTCAGCAAGACTATCTACGGCCTCAAGAATTATTTTTAGCGAGCCTTCCACTCTACCTGCTGTGTATGATGTCCTCCATCGAGTTATCAGCAAACCAGAATCACATTTAATGAGATTGGCATTTGCACTTACTTCTATGAGCACCACATATTTAGATGAGTTCATTTCTCTTGTTGCTGCTGAGATAAAAACTGGAAACTCCAATGCGAAACTTGTGCTGCTATTTCCTGCTGTGAGATACATTGTTGAGAGTCACTCCACATTCCGTGCTTCAAGTTTGGAAGCTTATGCACGTGAATATTCTTTCGTAGTGTCGGATGATCTGCGGATCATTTCCACAACATTTCGCCAGATGGCTCTGGAATACTTCAAGGGAAATTCATCATCCCTTAACTCATCATCCCGAAATAATGTTGCTTTAACACTCAGTACTACGGAATCAGTGCTACTCAACTCAGTTCGACCACACGCCGCTATTGTATTAGCCGCAACACATTCCATCGCACCGTGCGATGAAGCAGCACGATGCGTTCAAAATGATATTATCATGCCTTCCATGGGATGGTGTTTTCCTGAGATAACTAGCATAGTTTGCTTCTCTATGCAAACATATGACATGCTCAGTCAACTCATCGATGAGCGTGCCAAAGCAGCGCGCATTGTCGCCAGAACGAACGAACATGTGGATATTGGAACACGTCGTGCATATCTCAATTGCCTGATCTCGACTTTGAGGATGCTGATACTCATTTCCATGCCAAATTCTGAAGCCAACGTGCCGTCATCCATGACATTCACTTCTTCTGGAATAAATGCACAATGGAATCAATTAATCGAAGATGTGCAGTTCGTGCTTGCCATGGCTACAAATGACACAGTGCTTTGTCGTCCATCTTCGGTGTTAACCGCGCGTGCCCTTGCTCGAGCCATATTTTGCCAAAATTTTGTATCTGCGGGATTCTTGTCGTTGCTCAGGCATCTGGTCGATTATCTTCTCTTGGTTTTTGAAGATTGTTCATCTTTGCGAACAAACAGTAATACTGTTGTCGCTCCAGCGATGAAGTTGGTGATTTCATCATTCGCACAAGATGCATTTGAACGTGCAGTGTCTCAGTGTGCATCCACGGAAATTCTGTTGGGCAATCATGCTGCGGAATTGTTTATTGGTGTCGACCACCCCTCGTCATCATTTGACACTTTACTTACATCTGCAATATGCGAGGGTAATGACAGATGCGACAATCCCCCTTTAGAGAGGAATGACTCCCCAAGGCTGAATATGCTTTCTTTGTCGTCATCTTTGAGATGTAAATCTGTCAAGACATCTGAACGACTAAAGCTTCAACTTGTAAAACTCCTGCGCTCGCTTTGGACCTTGCAAGCCGCTGACGATGTCTCGAAAAGTAATGACAGATCGCAAGTAGAAAGCCGTCCTAATTGTAGCACCACACATGTCACAAATCAGATTTCACTTGAAATTTGGAGAGCCAAGCAGGCAAGAGTCATCCCCCTACTCGCAGCTGCACATGGAGCTTCTCTGTCTTCATTTGATCGCCACACGTCAGCCATGCTTGTATCGCTAGATGCTGCATCCGGCGGTGGCGCATTGGCGGACCTCGGTTATCTGTGGGGAAGTGCGGCAGATCACTTTTACCACTCACGAGCTGCATGGCAGGGGCCTGGAGTAAAAAGTCATGATCTCTCAGGGAAACTTGATGTGCATCTCAATGGTATCGACCTCTCAAAATTACATGCGGACGCGGTTGCAACGGCGCTACGAGCTACTGTAACTCCAGACCCTCGCCAATGCGCCATCAGCATGTTGCATCTTGCATGTTCGCACCAGCCCTCTTCAATTACATTTGTACCGACGTTCGGTCAAATAGAACAACCCGTGGCACAAAATATACCAGGATACAACCCGGCATGGGTGCTTCCTTTCGCACTTCGCGCGCTTAAAAGTCAGGCAATTGAGCTCAGGGACTGTGTGGCCTGGGGTCTAATTCCATTGGCGTTTGCCGCAACATCTTCAACAGATAAACACTTACGATGCGTTGCATATGCCGTAATTTCAGCAGCAGCTGATGCTGCTAACACTGGAAGATCTTTTAAGGAGCGAACTCAGCTTGTCGCACTCTTCAGTATCTTCCAAAACAGTATCACGAAAAAAGAGCCTCTGAGGCGATTATCTACAATCACAGCAATATTCGCCGCTGAGACAGCGTTTGTGTGTATGCACCCTGAAAATGAAATGTACATTTCATTGCAGCGCGCAGTGATCAGACGGGCAACACTTGACACTGAAGCGTTTCCCATTGGCTTCCTTAATTTTCTCAACGGAAGCCTTCTAACAGACGACAGCATGTCCTCAAGAAATAATCGAAGGATGCTTCGCGTCTGGTTGCTGCGCTTGCTGACAATCAGTCTGTGTGATGCATCCGATGCACATCTGTTTCGAAAGTCGTTCGCGATCGAAGTGCTGATGTCACATAGGTTTGCGGCATTTTTTCTAGATCCTTACGCCCAAAAACTCGCCTTCGATGTCGTTACGCGGGCCGCGCATTTATCTGTACTGACAAAACCGCTCATCGAAGGCAGTGCCCTTTTATCATGGCTGGCGGCAACAGCGAAATGCGCATGTCATCCGACCCGCTCATCTATTAAAAATACGAATATCGGTGCCGTACCCGCGGCAGCAGCGGCATCCGCGCTCACTGAAGTAGTGTCAGCAAGAGGCGCAATTTATGGTGGACCCACAGGAACGGCAGCTGATTCTCTCTCCGCACTTCGCATTATACGAGCAACGCTTTTTCCCTCAGCAGCTACTGAAAATAATATTTTTTTCTGGAAAGGAAATGCCCATGGTTCTGCATTTTGCACCGTGTTACTTTCAGCTCTAAAATTCCAAGCAACGTTGGCCAAACAGCTCTCTAATCGCCGAGTTGAAGTGTTCGACATTTCAGAATTGGTGGAGCTATGCAGAGCCGTCGATAATGTAGACACAATGTCAGTAGACGCCGCACTCATCCTTTTGGTGAATTCAGCTGTGTTGGACATGATTGTCACTACTGCGGGAGCGATGAGGAAAAACATCTTAGTTTTCGGATCTAATAGAGGCATGCAAACTACGATGGCCATTGCCAAGTCTATCTTGACAGTTGTGATATGGGCAGCGAGTGCAGTAACGAGAGGCGGCGACAGATTCTTGATGGAAGAGTATGCATCGATCATACTGAAGTGGGCAACATCTTTTTTGCTATCTGAGAAAGAAGAAGTGATAGCACAGCTTGTGGACCCAGATGGTGGAGTTGGGGCAACTCAAGTAGCCTTGTCGCTGGGATCGTTACACAATACTGCAGGCCCTCGACATCGCTGTGCAACAGTTTCTGAGCTCGTGCGTGCTCAAGCTGAACTCCTTCGTGCTCTTTCAAATCGATGTCGGCAATTCCCATGTCGCGTTTCAAAAAGCGATGAACATGTCTGCATGGTCATGTCTACACCTGTATACACTGTGCTTCTTTCAAATGGCGGTGCTCTGGAAGAGCTTATATCCGAGGTAAAATCTGCACATTTCAAAGCAGCCACTCCAATTTCGGCGAGAGGAACGGTGAAAAGTAGTTTGCGTGAATTCAAAGTGCATGCAGTCCAAGACTTGAAAGACAAAATGAGCCAAGCAAACAACTTTGTGCATTCAAACGTTGATCCCTCGGCTCCCGAGGACCTTGAACTTCAACGGGAGATCAGAGGAAAAATGCTGACAGCTGCAAGGCTTGCCGCAATACTTCTGCAGGCAGTGTTCACAGCAATGCCACCACTGGCGTTTTTAGAAAGCGTGACGCGCATACACAGAACGAGAATTTTAGCGGGCTGTTCCGCCAAGATATCTTACCAATTTCGGTTTGAAAAACACTTGGAAGGCTTTAAGTTCGGCACAAACTTCGATATGCCTTAATTTTGTACGAAGGTACCTTCGTACAAAGGTAGCAGATCACAGGCACAAATGACTTGAGCAGAAAACTATGACAGCATCCGGGAGGAGGTTGCATGAAAGCCATCAGTAGTGGGACAATTTATGAAATTGCGTATTAAAAGATGAAGACCATCATTTCCTATGAGCATGAAGTTCAGTCTAGGACTAAGTCATGTGCGAGGCCTGATGAACAGCACAGGTAGTCTGTTGCAGCCTAATTTCCAAGGATGCATTTTCTCTGGAGGCCCTCATACCTCAACCACCTTCTTGATAATCTGATCAGATAGTTCCTTGGCCTTCGTTTCGACCTGAGCAGCTGATTCGGCCTTAGCCGCTTCAAGCTTGGCAAGAGCAGCAGCGATTTGTTTATCCACATCAGCTTTGGCCTTGGCTTGAGCCTCGGCGATGTCGGCATCAATCTTTGCCTTTGTGGATGCGACTTCCTTCGCAACTTCAGCGCGGGCATTTGAGATGAGCTGCTCCTTCTCGGCCTGTAGTTGTCGGGATGGGAGTAAGAGGCAGTAAGTATGAGCCAAATCACCCTCGAGAATCAACCCAGATCTTCTTTTCTAAAACTGTCGTTGACATTTCCGTGAAAATTTCGAGCGCAAAAATTTTTCCTCGCCCGTGGCAGTCGACGAGCAACACTTCCAAGGTGATGGGACATATGGAGGCATCACTTACGATCAAGTTGGCTACTTCAGTCGAATTATCACCGACTGCTGCAAGCTGGGATCGGATGAGCGCATCCCGATCATCAAGCGCCTTGCCGACGGGGCCAAAGACAGTCTTGTCAAGAATTACCATGAGGAGAAGGAACTCCGAGGCAATTATGGGAAGCGTAAGGTTGAAGTCAAATATCTTGCCGGGCTCGCCCGCAAGGGAGGGGAGGACCATGACGGCGTTCGTGAGGATAGTCGCGACGGTTGGCTTCACGACCTTCGAAAGCTCGGATTTATTGCTACTAAAGGAGAAGGTGAAGGAGAGATCTCAAGGTCAGCAGCGAGGTGATTCCAGTACGAGTGGATGGATAATACGTGAAAAGGAACGCAAGACTCAGCTGATGTTTGCATTGGTGTGCGGCGGAAAGTTGCCAGATATCAGTCGCGCAGTATATGGCAGAACGGTTTCCGTGGGAAGTTATCGTAAAAAACTGGTCGGCAATCGTACCCGAAGGCGGCCCGAGGGGTCTTTGGGATGGTCGCACGGGCGCGAACATTTCTACGCGCGGCGATAAATTTAGTCCCTGTGTCGAAACGACAACGAATGGCAGAGATCGTAGTCATCTTTCCACGAAGCGGGGTGCGGAATGGACCCGAAGGCGTGATATGATATGGTACTAGGGCTTATCAGGATGAGATAAGTGCTGGATTGTGAGGTGGACAAATTTCGAAATATTACGTAAGTGTTTCCCCCCATATATATATGACGCATTTTGCCCCACGACACTGATCTCTGTGTTTCGATTTTTTTTTTTGGGCGTGGCACGCTTCAGGATATGTATAGGGAGTGGCCGACGAGCCGCTTCGCGGCTGCTAAACCCTGAAAACCCAACCCCAACCCCCTAAAGACACGGCGCGGACCCTAAAGATACAGCGCGCCGCTTGTTACTCGCG
>MDTA01006501.1_pt1 | contig 10022 bp, 8 predicted proteins | sample 811151 | NCBI WGS metagenome assembly MDTA01 (sample SAMN05326648, study PRJNA326480) | marine metagenome | isolation source: seawater | place: Indian Ocean: South | collected 2010 | reverse complement strand
ATAGCTTTCTTTCCATTACCTAAAACTGAAGACAATTTATTTACTGTACCTGTTAGCGTTTTAATACCTTCTTCAGACAGTGATGCTGATTGATCAGTGCCCCACATACTTCTATCAAGTGTAATATGTCTTTCAATTACTGATGCTCCTAGCATTGCAGCGATTATAGAAGGGGAAACAGAAGATTCGTGACCACTGTAGCCCACAGGACATTTAAATATTTTTTTTAAAGTTAAAATCATATTCAAATTTAAATCTTCATCTTTACAAGGGTAAGTAGAAACACAGTGAAGCAAAGTATATTTACATTTATTTTTTTTAAAAATATTTACACAATTTTTTATATCTTTTAAGTTACTCATACCAGTCGATATAAATGTGTGTTTTTTTTCTTTAGCGATTACTTTAATTAAATCTAAATTTGTTAGCATTGAAGAAGCAACTTTATTATATTTACTTTTAAACCTTTTAAGAAAATTTTGGCTTTCAATATCCCACGCAGAAGCAAACCATAATATTTTTAATTTTTTACAATAACTATCTATTTGTTTAAAATCATTATAATTAAATTCTATTTTCTTTTTATATTCTAAATAAGAGATGTAGCCCCAAGGAGTATCTCTCATTTTATTTTTTTGTTTTTCTGGTGTTGAAATGTCAGGATTTCTTTTTTGGAATTTAACAGCATCAAAACCGTATTTTTTTGCTAAATCTATAATTTTTTTTGCTAATTTAACTGATCCGTTATGATTAATACCAATCTCTGCTACTAAGAGAGGTTTTTTAAATTTTATATTATTTTCCATTAAGTATTTTATATTTTGGTATTAAAATTAATTATGGCCTGGATAAACTTTCTTTAAACTTTTATTAAGATTATTTTTATATCTGTTTAAATTATATTGATTTGTTGTTTCTTTTTTATTTACAAAACCAAGAACAAAACCAATTCTTGGATTTTTTGATGTATTACTATAACTGCCATGAATTACCTCTGGATGATGTAGCAAGCAATCTCCTGCTTTAAGTTTTGGGAAAATTTTTTTAAATTTTAAATAATTAAATAATTGATCAGGTATTTTTTGTGAGGTACCTTTTGCCGTTGAGTATGTATGATTAATTAAACCAACTTTGTGTGAACTTTTTAAATAACATAAACCACCATTTTTTTTTGAAGCATTACTTAAAGCTATCCAACAATTTAACCCACGGGCGGCATTAAGACACCAGAAAAAATTATCTTGATGAAAAGGCGATGGCATACCAGTTTTTCCAGGTTTAAAAAAAAACTCTATATTTCTGCAATAAAAGTTTCCATTTAATAGAGATTTTACAATTTTTTTGAGCTTTTGATTATTTGCTGTTTTCTTTACAGCGCCACGGTAATGAAATTTGTGAATGCCATGGATAGTATTAAATTTATTATCACCTGTTTTATGATACATTTTATACGTATAAGATTTTCTATTAACGTTTTTTTTTTCAAGATTTGATTTAATTATTTCTGCTTCAGTTAAAATTTCTTCGATCTGCTTTTTGTCAAGCAAATTTCTAACAACTACAAATCCATCATTAAAAAAGTTTTTAATTAATTTAGTTTGCATAGATGATTGATATCATATAGTGTTTTTTTACTCAACCAGTGATATATATAAGAAAAAAAACTGATTTATGTCTAATTTAAAAATTGATTGGAGCGGAAGATCACACAAATTTACCAAAAAAGATGTAAAATATTTAAGTAACATCATTCAAAATGCTGATCCGCTTACCCAAGGAAAATATTTAAGAGAATTTGAAACTAAAACTTCTAAATATTTAGGAGTAAATAGTAAAAATTTATACGCTGTAAGCTCTGCTGCTGCAGCTCTTGAGATAATATCTACTCTCCTACAATTAAAAAAAGGAGATGAAGTTATTATACCTGCTCATACATATTGTGCTTCTGCAATACCATTTGCTAGAAGAAATGCAAAAATTATTTGGTCCGATATCGATTTTAAAACAAGAGTTTCAGATATAAACGATATAAAGAAAAAAATTACACGAAAAACTAAAGCTATTGTTATAGTTCACCTCTATGGTTATCATTGTGATTTTAGGAAAATTATAAATTTTTGTAAAAGAAAAAATATTAAAATAATAGAAGACTGCGCCCAAGCTTTTGGCTCTGGACTAGGAAAAAAAAAGTCTGGGACTTTTGGTGATTTTGCATGTTACTCATTTCACTCACAAAAAAATATTACAACATTAGGCGAAGGGGGAATGATTTATGTTAAGGACAAAAAACTTGCATCTAAAATTCCAGGATTAAGACATAATGGACATTGTGAATTTAAGTTCAAAAGAAAAAACTATTGGATCCCTGCAATGGGTAATTTAGATATGGATTTAAAATCTCAATGGCCGTTTAAATTTACTTTGAGTGAAATACAATGTGGTGCTGGTATTGTTATGTTGAGCAAACTAGATAAATTAAACAAAATTAGAATTTACAGAGCAAAAAAATTTATTCGTGAATTATCTAGTTTTGAAGAACTTAGCTTTAATGCAAATTTTAAACATAATAGACATACCTATCATCTTTTAAGCGCTTATTATCAACCTAAAAAAAAAATAAACAGAAATAATTTAATCAAAATTCTTTACCACAAATACAAAATTAAATGTGCAATCCAATATTACCCTTTATATAGGTACTCTCTATTTAAAAAAATGGGAGTTAAACAGAACAAATGTAAAAATACTGATAAATTTTATGACAACATGATATCTTTCCCTTTTCATGTATGGATGACTGACAGTCAATTTAAATATTTGATCAGATCAGTTAAATCTTCCTTATCTTTTTTAAGAAAAAAAAGATGAAATTAAAATTTCCTTTTAAACAATATTGATTTTATATCATTCTTATCTAGATTAATTGGGTTGTTTGATAATCTCTGTATGTTGACCCCACTAATAATTTTTGGAAAATCTTTTACTATATCTATATTAAAAGCTTTGAAGTCTTGAACCAAATTTGCATCTTTTTTTATCTTTTTTAAAAATTCATCTAATTCACTCATACTATTGGTTTTTGTCAAAGAAAAAATTTTTTTAAATCTTTCATTAAGATCAAATTTACAATTTGATTTTTCAATATTTTTGTAGTTGAAGAATAAAAAATCATTAAGTGTTAAAGAAACTGCATGGCCATGGCTTACTCCCCAAATTGCAGTAAAAGGGTAGGATAAAGCGTGAGGTGCAGTAGTTTTTGATATAGATATAGCTTTTCCAGAGAGATAAGCAGCCTTACACATGTTGAACGAATTATCTATATTTGGTTTATTTACAAAACTTAAGTAATTTTTTAGTGAAATTTTTAAAGATTGTACCGCAAATTCAACACTTTCTTTAGTCGACTTTTTTGATATTAGAGACTCCATGGCTTGAGAAATAGCATCAAAACCAGCTGATGATTTTAACTTTTTTTTATTTCCAATAACTAGTTCTGGAATTAAAAAAGCGTAATCAGGTTTTAAAATATCCGACTCAACTGAGAACTTAATATTTTTTATATAAATAACAGCATTAGTCGTCACTTCTGCACCTGAACCAGCAGTGGTCGGTATTGCTAAAAGTGGACAAAATTTTTTCAAATTTTTATTTGATCCATGTAATATGTCATTCTTAATAGTTGGTGAAAATGACATTGTATTAGCTATTTTTGCATAATCTAAAACTGAGCCACCACCAACTGCAAAAATTAAGTTTGGCTTAACTTTTTTTATAAAGTTTATAATTTTAATTAACTCTCTTATTTCAGGAAATGAATTTTTTTTAAAATAAAAAAATAATTTTTTTTTATTTTTATCTATGATCTGATTACAAAGTTTTTTTGCGCCAGATTTAAAAAATGACTTTTCACCTGATAAAATTAATATTTTTTCAAATCTTCCATTCGATAAGATTTTCTTAAGTTTAATTATTTCTGATTTCATCTAATTATAGAATTTTATATTAATTCGATCATTTCTTTTACAGAACTTATTTTCTTTTCAGTTTCATAAGATCTTTGGTGTATCAAGATTTTTTTTGCAGTGTCTGTCATGGCAGGTAAAGAGGATCTTAATAAATGATTTGCATAAATTACAATTTTAAATCCATGTTTAATTAGATCTTTTTCTTTTACTTTTGAGTAGGTTGAAGGAACTGCAATAAGAGGTTTAAAATATTTACTTTTTCTAAAAACTTTTGAGAAAGAAAAAATTTGTTTAGGTGAATTTTTTTTACTGTGTATCAAAATAGCATCTGCACCAGCTTTACTATATGCAGCAGCTCTTTTTAATGCATCATCTAAACTTTTTCCTAATATAAAACTTTCAATTCTAGCTATAATTAAAAAGTCGTCTGAAATTTTAGCCTCTTTAGCTTTAGCAATCTTTTTACAGAAATCGTTAATCGAGTCTTGTTTTACACCAGATTGATTTTTAAATAATGAGTTTTTTTTAAGGCCCACTTTGTCTTCAATAATTGCAGCTGAGACACCAATTCTTTCAAGAGATTTTATCATAAAAGGCAAATGTTCCAATCTACCCCCATTGTCTGCATCAAATATAATGGGTTTTGTAGTCACTTCTAAAATTTCATTTAGTCCAGAAATCCTTGTTGAGTAATCAACAGATTGATTGTCAGGTTTTCCTCTCAAAGCAGAGTCAGTTAGACTTGAAGACCACATCCCGTCAAATTCAAAAAAGCTATTTTTTTTAGTTATTTTTAAATTTTCAATTATTAAACCAGTTAGGGCACTGTGAGACTCTAAAATTCTTACAATTTTTTTTGCTTCCATCAGTCTTTTTAATTTCGCTTTTCTATTATCTGGTGAAGTTCCTATTTTTAAAATTTTACTTTTTATATGAGTTAAAGAAATATTTTTGGTATATTTTGGTTCTACTAATTTGCCACCCCATTTTTTTAATATATTTATCACTTGTGACCTTGTATTTTTTTGAATACCTGTTTTCCAATCATCTCCGTGCACCACAAAGTCTGGTTTTATTAATTTTAGATTAGGCCTATAGTCTAGAGAATTTTGAGGCATAACACTTTTGACATATTTGATATTTTTAACAACAATTTCTCTTTGTTTATAATTTAAATTTGGGAAGTTTTTGTATGTAGAAATGGCTGAATCTGTAAGCAAACCAACAGTAACATTTCCTAGATCATTAGCCTTTTTTAAAATATTAATATGGCCCTCATGTAGAATGTCTGCAGCTAACCCCACATAAACTAATTTTTTTTTATTTTTTTTCATTTAATTTAATTTCAATTTTTTTTATTAACTCTTTAGCTAACTTGTTTGTACTTTCTTTGTAGTTATTAACTATAGTTATATGAGGTTTTTTTGGATACTCAGGTTTTAAATCAATACCCCACACATTCTTAGTTTTTCTTTTATATAAAAATTTTTTTTTAGATTTATTTAAAACTTTTATTTGTGTTTTAATATATATTTCTAAATAATTTGTAAATGTTGATCTGTTAATTTTATGTAATTCATGTAACAAACCTACAACCCCAAATATAACGTTTATATTTTGATTAATTATCAAGTTACATAATTTTATGTATTTTCTGCCAAGATTAAGTCTCTCAGCTCTAGTATAACCATAAATAGAAAATGTTTTTCTCAAATCATCACCATTAATTATTATAGTTGGTCCATATTTTTTTTTTATAAGTGGATATATTTTTTTACATAAAGTTGTTTTTCCCGATCCTGACAAACCAGTTACCCAAAATAAAATTCCTGCTTTCTTTTTTTTCATGATTTAGTACATAAATTTATCTTTTATTTCATAAAGATCTTTAGGTCTTTCTAGTTTTTTAAAAGTTCCAGTAGCTACAACAATTCTTATAAAAGTAGGTTGAGTTAGTTTCATGATTTTACTTAGTTTATTTTCTACATCTTTTTTAGTTTTTAATTCATAGACTTTCTTAAAACCAAATCCACTTGCAATTTTTTTAAAATTAATTTTATTTGAGATAGTTGGCTGAACTCCTGTTGACTCGTGAGCATTGTTATCAAATAAAATATATTTAAAGTTTTTTTTTGCATAAACACCAGCTGTAGCAACATTTCCCATGTGCATTAAAAATGCACCATCTCCATCAACACAGATGACTTCATTTTTTCCACTATTTAAATGAACTCCTAAACTTGTAGCAGAGGCATGACCCATACCTCCGACCATCAAAAAAAGTTTACCATTTTTAATCTTCTTTTCTTTCTTTACTTGAAAAAATTCTCTTGAAGAAAACCCTATTGTGGAAACAATCCTTGTATTTTTTTTAACTGATCTTAAAATTTTTTCTATTACATTTGACCTAATTGGCAAATTACTTTTTTTTACTTTAACCGACAATTTAGAAAAAATTCCTGGCGGAACCACTATAGCAACAATTTTTTTAAATTTTTGTGAATGATCAATAATCTTACCTATCGATTTAAAACTCTTATTAGATCTTATAATTACAGTTTTAATCTTAAAAAGTTTTAAAATATTCAATGTATTTTTCCCTGTCACAAGATGTTGCGGTTCATCTTTCATATGTGGATTTCCTCTCCACCCAATTAACAAAACCATTGGTATTGAATAAACCTCTGGCGCACACAAAGAAGTCAAAGGATCTGTTGCATTACCTAAACCTAAATTCTGCATATAAACTAAGGGAATTTTTTTTGTTTTAAGATAGTATCCCATTGCTAAGGCAACAGCCCCACCTTCATTAGGCGCAATTACATTTTTCTTTTTTTTTATAGATAATGCGTTCAAGAAACTATTTAGCGTGCTGTCAGGAACTCCACAAAAAAAATTAATTTTTTTTTTTGTTAAAAAAGAAATAAATTCCTCTGTTTTGATCATAATTTATTTATAATATTAAAAATCTACACTAACAACTATATTTACTCTTGATTATCATTAATAAATATGTTCAATTATTGAACGGTGTAGTGATTTATAGCATAATTTTAATCTTTATAAACAAAAAGTTTTAATGTGTGGAATTTGTGGAATAATCGATTTTAGTAATACTATTAGTGAAAAGGGCAAACTATCTAAGTCTATGTCTGATCAACTGGTACACAGAGGACCAGATGACGAGGGGTTCTACGAAGATAACTATATTTCCTTGGGATTTAAAAGACTTTCGGTTATTGATCTTAATAAAGGAAATCAACCAATTTACAGTTTGGATAAATCAGTAATTTCAATTTTTAATGGTGAAATTTACAATTTTAAAGAAATTAAAAAAGAGCTAGAAAATAAAAATTATAAATTTTACTCAAATTCCGATTCTGAAATTATAGTAAGCGCCTATCTTCATTGGGGTTTAGATTTTGTTCAAAAACTAAATGGAATCTTTGCAATCTGTATTTATGACAAAAATAAAAAACAAGCATTTTTGATAAGAGACAGATTAGGAGTAAAACCATTGTACTATTTCGAATACAAAAATTCATTAGTATTTGCATCTGAAATTAAACCATTAGTTAATTTGCCTTTCTTTGAAAAAAAACTAAATTTTAAAGCCTTGTCATCATATCTCTCTTTTCGATATCCAACAGAAGATGAAGAGACTTTTTTTGATAAAATTAAAAGAGTTACACCTGGAAAAATTATTTTAAAAGGAGAGTTTGAAAAACAAGAAAAGAAATATTGGGATTTACCTATACCTAATTCAAATGAAGATTTAGGTGAAGATTTCTATACAGAGAAGTTAGAATATTTATTACATTCATCTGTAAAAAAACAATTAGTAAGCGATGTACCCCTAGGTGTTTTTTTGTCTGGTGGTTTGGACTCCTCATTATTATCTGCTATTGCTTCAAAAAGTATTAATACTAAATTAAATACTTTCTCAGTAACATTGACAGCCTCAGGATACAACGAGAGTGAAAAAGCAAAATTGGTATCAAAATATTTAAACACAAACCATCATGAGCTTATATTAAAAAAAGATGACTTTATTAAAAATTTGAACAATATCATAAAAGTTAAAGGCGTTCCTGTTTCTATACCTCATGAATATGCTTTATATTTGTTGAGCAAAGAAATGAAAAAAAAAATTACAGTTGTTTTAAGTGGAGAGGGTGCTGATGAATTTTTTGGTGGATATTCTAGAGTTCAAAAATCACCTTTTGATTTTGAAAAGAAAAAATTAATTAATAAATTTTTTAAAAAAAATCATACAGATGACTTCTTTAAATTTTTTTTAAATAGATATAATTGGTTTTCACCTAATCAAAAAAATGAAATTTTATCTTCAGATTTTAAGAGTCAAATAAATCATGACAAAGATCTTTTTGCGTCTTGGGAAAAATTATTTCTCAATAATACCTCTCAATCTTATTATGATAAGGTTTTATATGCTTTTCAAAAAAAACATTTACAATGTTTACTTGATAGGCTTGATGTAATGACAATGGCGGCAGGTGTTGAAGCTAGAGTACCATTTCTTGATCACGAATTAATCTCTTTTATAAACAATGTTCCTTTTAAATATAAAATTAAATGGAAATCTATTTTACATAAAACCGCCTCTTTATTTGAAAGTAGCAATACTTTTTCAGAAAAAAAATGACATCAACAAATACCTTTTGAGGAAAGTAGCAAAAAAATATTTACCCACATCAATAAGTGATGCTAAAAAATTAGGATTTCCTTTACCGATGAATGAATGGCTGAGATTAAATAATGTAAAAGATCTTCTTTTAGACAAAAAAACCTTAGGAAGGAATTTCTATGATAAGAGTAAATTGGATGACCTTTTGAATAGTGACAAAAAGGATACTTTTGATTTTTCAGGTAAAAGAATTTGGATGCTATTAAATGTTGAAATGTGGATGAGGGAATTTTTTGACAAATAAAATTAAAAAAGCATTAATATTGGCAGCTGGTAAAGGAACCAGAATAAGAGGTACAACTAAGAACAAACCCAAATGTTTATTAAGATTTAAAGATAAAACAATTATTGAGATTTTGATTGAAAAACTTAGATCCGAAGGAATTAATAAAATTACTGTAGTAACTGGCTATCAGTCAGAAAAAATTAAAAAAAAATTAAAAAATTCTGTAAAGTACATAAATTATCCAAATTATAATAAAACTAATAATTTGCACACTTTATTATATGCAAAAAAGGAGTTAAACGAACCTTTGCTGTGTATTTTTTCTGACCTATTACTAAGTCAAAAAATTATAAAGAAAATGGCTTTGAGTAAAAAGGATATTTGTTTGGCTATAGACACCAAGTCAAAATTAGAAGGAACAATGCGAGTAAAAAAAACTAAAAATCATATTGTTGATATTGGAAGTCATATCAAAACAAATTTTTCCAATGGTAATTTTATTGGTTTGTCAAAATTTTCTAAATTTTGTTGCAAACATCTTAAAGAGTCTCTTAATCGTTTTAAAGATTCACATTATGAATTTTACTACACTGAAGCTTTAAATAGTTTGATAAAAGATAAAAAAAAAATAAATTTTATTGATATTTCTAAATATACATGGAAAGAAATAGACACTAAGAAAGATTATGATTCTGCAAAAAAAAATTTTTTGAACAATTATTATTTATGAAAAATAAACCTCCTATAATTTCAATAATTGTACCTGCAAAAGATCAAGAAAAATATATTGGGCGTTGTATTAGGTCGCTACTATCTCAAAGCTTGAGTAAAGAATTTTATGAAATTATTGTTATAGATGATGGAAGCAAAGATAAAACAGTTTACGCCCTTGAACTTTTTAAGAAAGATATAACAATAATTAAAAACAAAAAAAATTTGGGATTACCAAAAGCACTTAATATTGGAATAAAAAAATCTAAAGCTACGTTCATCGTTAGAGTTGATTCCGATGATTATGTAAATAGGGACTTCCTTTTAATTCTTCTTAAGTTTTTAAGACTTAACAATTATATGGATGCTGTCGGATGTGATTATTATTTAGTTAATGATAATGAAAAAATTT
>MDTA01002262.1_pt1 | contig 10022 bp, 5 predicted proteins | sample 811151 | NCBI WGS metagenome assembly MDTA01 (sample SAMN05326648, study PRJNA326480) | marine metagenome | isolation source: seawater | place: Indian Ocean: South | collected 2010 | reverse complement strand
TTACCGTTCGACTTGCATGTGTTAAGCCTGCCGCTAGCGTTCATCCTGAGCCAGGATCAAACTCTCCATTGTAATTATAACGTTAAGTTTTGTTGAAAACAAATTTTCAAGATGCTAGTCTTTTTTCTTCCTTCAATAAGTCAAAGAACTTGTGTTCTAATATTGTAATTTTTAACAAATATCTTTCCTATAAAAAACCTCTTTTGGTTTTCATTGGGCGGGCAAAGGTAATTACTTTTGTTTATCCCGCAAGTTTTTTTTAAAAAAAATCAAAATTTATTTTCACCAAGTGAAAACAGTAAATTTTAATAGGGATGCAAATTTAAAATCTTTTTCATTAACAGAAAAAAAATACACCTTTTTTTTAAAAATAAAATTAAATGAACTTGTTGCTAATTGTGTTAAGCGGTTGCAAATGTAATAGCGATTATTTAAGTACCAAATATTTTAAACAAAAAAAAAAACATTTTTTTACTACTTAAAAGTTAAGTGTCTAAAAATCAATAATTAAGGATTTGTTTTTTTTACAGGAATATTTAACCCGTTTGAAATTTTTGAAGAATGTTTTATAAAGTTGTAGATATACTCAGCCATTTGATCAGGATTGACATCTGCCTTAAATCCAGGAAACGCTTGATGAAGCATCTGAGTTTGAACAGCACCCAATGCCAAACAATTTACCTTTATATTATAGTCTGATAACTCTAAAGCTAAACATTCCGTTAAAATCGACAAAGCTCCTTTACTAGAGCTATATATAGATAAACCTGGAAATTTAACGCTACCTTGAAGTCCACCAATACTACCTATGTTAACCACCTGACCACACGCATTAGACAATTTATTTAAAGAAAGTTGTACCATATTAACAACTCCATAAAAATTCGTATCCATAATAGAATTGTAATCCGATTTTGACAACTCAACAAAAGGTTTATTAATAAGACAACCGGCATTATTAATTAATACATCTATTTTATTTTCATTGATCAAATTATCAAATTGGGACTGTTTAACCTTAACCACATCAAAAGATAAGGGTGTAATATTATCAGAAAATTTAGATTTGTTTTTATAAGCAATGATAGCAGAAGTGTCTCTGGATACAGCAAAAACTTTGTTCTCCCTAGAAAGCAACTTCACCAATTCAAAGCCGATTCCTTTGGAGCAGCCAGTAACAATTATATTCATAAAGAGCTATTTAATCAAAATTCTTTCAACAACAGTAAATTGACCATTAGATAATGTCAAAGAATAAACGCCTTGAGAAAAATTAGAAACATCTAGTGTAAACAAATCGGCAGTAAAAATATTTTGATAATCAACTAGTTTTCTTCCACTAATATCAAATAATTCAAGATTTACGTTGTCGAAAAAGGATTTGTCAAGTAAACGAAGATTAATAAAGTTGTTAGCAGGATTTGGGTAAACAGCAATATTTAATTTATCTAATTCCTCAACTAGAGTATTATTAATACAAAACGTATGTGAAGTACCATTACCATAATCTGGATCAGCCATTTGAACATAGGTTTGACTTCCCCAAGGGTCAGTAATAGTATAATTACCATCTACATCACAGCTATTGTATTGAGCCCCAGCCATACCATCACCATATCCATCATTAATATTAAAATCATAACAACCATCAGAAAGACAAAGTGTTTCAGTAACAGCATATCCTGTTGGTGCATTATCAGAGTAGGTTCCTGCAGGAGCTGAAAAAAGAACATTTGAAGTTGTTTGATCGACAATTTCCCAAGAAACTTCACTTCCCCAACAATCAAACGTTAAATTTAGAAGCGTTTCTGCAGTTCCAGGATAACATTCAAAACTACTTGAGCCCTGATTATTATTTTGATTGCCATCAGTTTGACCATTTGGACTAGAAATAGAAACGTTAAATGTATGCGCACCAGAAGAAGAGACACTCATTGATGAAAGACTAACAGTCGCAGAAGAACCTGTTGTTAAACTACCAGTCCAATTAAATGACGAAGATGAGCCACCATCTACATCATAAACAATACTTGCAGAAGTTAATGTGTTTGAACCATTATTTTTAATAGTAATTGAAGGATTAATGTAGTTTGAACAATAAGTACCTGAAGGTTCTGAAACAGCAGTGACAGATGCGTCATAAGCAAGTGTAGGCTGATTTGGATCATAACCATCTAAAGAAGTAACTCCAGAATTTTGAGGATCTAACCAATTTTGCAGTCTTTGAGAAGCAGATGATGACCCATTTCCGTCCCAAGACATAGAAAACTTGCCATAATAATCATTTACACTGTTACCACAAGAAGCCTGCCCTCCGTGCAATTGACCTACTAAATGATAATTTTCATTCCATAAACCGCCACCTGAAGAACCTCCCTCAGTTGTAGTTAAACGCTCCCAAGCTTCAATTCTCCATTCAGAATTATTAACAGAAGACAAACCACTAGCAGACTGCAATGGATCATCGTCAAATGAAATCTTTTTAACATCACCTGAAGGATGATGAATAGATACAGCCGTCTGAGGGGTATTTCCAGAATTATCCCAACCCGAATAAAAAACATTGTAGGAAACAGGAGGAGTAGAGTTTAATTCAATTAACCCAAAATCAGAATCTGCCTTGGAAGCTCTAAAAGAAGAACCATTTATTGAATTGCCAGAACTAGATTGACTATTAGCAACCGTTTGACTACCACAAATAGGACTATCGTAATTAAATCTAAATACTGCACTACCCATACTACTAGGACCACAATGATTAGCAGTAAGAAAATAAGGTGTTCCATCCTGAAGCGTATTGTTAACCAAGCTTCCAGTACATAAACCCCCACCCACAAGAATTCTAGCAACAGATCGAATTTCATTTGACCAAGGAATTCCATCAGGACAAATAACATCCATATTACATGCACCTGATTCATTTACTTTAACAGGGTACCAATTGTTAATATCTCTATAACCATGAACAACCGTACCAATTAGTAAGCGAGGAGCCAAACTAACATCTTTGGACTGAAAATACTCAACAATAATCTCATCGCCTTTAACTAAATCTGTTCCTAAAACATTATTGGAATTGTTATTTAAATGATTGTAAGCACCTAAAACCATTGAACGATCACTATTGTATAAATGTATATGAGCCCCATCAGGAATAAAAAAGTCATTGAAAATTAAATTAATAGATAATGCACCTGTAGAGATTAATTTTAATCTCCAAATTTTATCTCCATTTGAAAGAACATCCCAGTTCCCAGAATTGTCAATACTTAGATTAACAATATGCTCATATCCAAAACGATATGGTCCAATTTTGTTGGAATGATTAATTTGATCAGCAGCAAGTTGGGAGGCTAAATCGAAAGAAGGCATGACATGAACATCATAATCTTCTTTTAATTCATTTTTTAACTTAAAAGAGACAGGACCACCCAAATCGAAGACCTGTGAGAAAAATGGAGAAAAAAGAAATGTGAATGCAAGTACAAAAAGTGTAAATATTTTTTTCATATGATTTTTTTATTATCATTTGAAAGATAATAAAATAAAGAAATAGTTGCCTTTTTGATTAATGATTTTAAACTATAAATCAAAATCTAATTTGACATACTTGCTAGCAGGATGAGCCTGACAACCCAACACAAAGCCATCCTCAACCTCTTTATCACTTAATGCATAATTTGCATCCATAGTCACTTTACCCTCTAGAACCTTTGCTTTACAAGTGCAACAAACAGCACCCTTACAGGAAAATGGAACATCAGCATCATTATACATAGCAGCATCTAATATAGTATCTCCATCAGCAGACAATTCGAATTCAAATTCTTCATCATCACAAATGACTGTTACAACAGAATCACCATCAAAATCCTCATCATGTTCAACAGTAGGTTCATCCTTATCTGCAATCATTAATACAGGGGTTGTAAATAGCTCGAAATGAATGTTATTTTCATTTACTCCTAAATCTTTTAAGGTAGTACTAGCATCAAGAATCATTTGCTCAGGGCCACATAGGAAAAAAGCATCTGCCTTTAAACATTCTAAATTAGACCTTAACAACAAATTAATTTTATCAGCATTTAGTCTACCATAATAAAGATCCTGAACATTAGAATCTCTACTATATATATATGTTACTTTAACATTAGAACTAACAGCACTATCTAGTTCAGATTTAAAAATAGTATTATCAGCATCTTTATTTCCATAAAATAAATGAAATTGACTGGATGGCTCAACCTTAACAACAGATTTAATCATTGACATAATTGGAGTAATTCCAGAACCAGCAGCAAAAGCAACATAACTTTTTTTGTGTTCTGAAGATGCATCTAAAACAAAATTACCCTGAGGAGGCATAACATCAACTAGATCACCAATATTGAGCTTTTCATTTATGTAAGTAGAAACCAATCCATTTTTCACCTTTTTTACCGCAACTCTTATAAGCTCTTGAGAATGTAAAGATGAACACAAGGAATATGATCTTCTTTCCTCCTTACCATTAATGAGAAAACTAAGTGTCAGATATTGACCAGATATATATTTAAAACTCTCTTTTTGATTGTCATCAAGATGAAAAGCAACAGAAACTGTATCGGGAGTTTCATTTTTAATATCTGCTATTGTTAATTTATGAAACTGACTCATGTTTTTTTATTAGGTTTGAAAGTTAAAAATTATTTTTAATTCTACTTAATTAATTTCAATTGAAATAATTTCTACAAATATTCTAAAAAATTATCCATGAATAAAGATTTTAAAAACATAATTTTCTCAGAAAAAAATCAAGTAGCCACAATTAGCTTAAATAGGCCTAATGTATTGAATAGCTTCAATTATGACATGGCCAATGAAGTTATTTTCGCACTTAACCACTGTAAAAAAGAAAATAGTGTAAGAGCAATTGTATTAACTGCAGAGGGAAGAGCATTTTGTGCAGGACAAGATCTTGAAGAAGCCACAGGAGAAAATGCACCAAGCATAGATAAAATTGTTGAGCACACCTATAATCCAATATTAGAAGCAATAAGAACAATTGAAAAGCCTGTTATATGTGCTGTTAATGGAGTTGCTGCAGGGGCTGGAGCAAATATCGCCATAGCATGTGACATCACCATAGCATGTGAATCTGCTAAATTCATTCAATCTTTTACAAATATTGGACTAATACCGGATAGCGGTGGAACATTCTTTTTACCAAGATTAATTGGTCATCAGAAAGCTTCAATGTTAATGTTTTCAGGTGATAAAATTTTAGCAAAAGAAGCCGAAAACATAGGAATGATTTACAAATCAGTTCCTGACGACAAACTAATAGAAACTGTAATTTCTTTGGCAGAAAGATTGGCTAGCAGACCAACAAAAAGTATCGGTTTAACAAAACGCCTATTAAACGAATCGTTTTCAAACCAATTAGTGGAACAATTAGAATTAGAAAAAAAATTTCAAGCTATTTCTGCAAAATCCCACGACCATAAAGAAGGCATTAATGCCTTCTTTGAGAAAAGAATACCAAAATATAAAGGAAACTAATTATTTGCTAAGCCGCTCATTAAAGAGTAAATAACCAAAATTTAACATGAAACTAAAAGATTGACTTCTAGTTGGTATATAATTAACAGTTGTAGAAATTGGACCAACTGGTGTTTGAACTACAAAAGCTGCAGATCCAATAAAGTTTCGATTGCGAAATGGATTATTTAAATCATAATAAGGTAAATTATAGGTACTTCTATTAATTTTTGTATAGTGTTGAAGGATGTATCCTTCTATACGCAAACTAATGCTTTCATTAAAATGAAAAATATTTTTCAAACCTAAAGATGATAAATCGTGACCATTATAATCAGGTAAATACAACGCATTGGTTTCCAATATAGGTTGAAAAGAAGGTGCTGAAATAATAGTGGCAGTGTAATTGTCTAAAAAACTTGATACCCACATCCACCTAAAATTTGCTGATAACCCAAAAGTAAAATTCTTATGCAGGTTAAAATATTTTTCAAAATCACCAGAAAAACTATACCAATAATGTTCTTGATTATCAGTTTCAATAGTTAATGGAGAAGTACTTCCCGGAATGGTATTTTCATTTAAAGAACAATACTTAGCTTCAAAAGCTAGTAACATTCCCTCATCTGCAAATTGTTTTTTGTTTAGGGAAGATTCCTTATAATAAAATGAGCTGACATTCATAAATAAGTTTGTTGCATCAGCAGTATCTGAAGGGGAAAATTTTTCTGTTTGGTAATATTGCATATCGTAATTTCCAACTTTATGTTTTAAACCAAACTTCCCTCTATTAAAAAATGGGAACTCAATTTCGGCTCCACCAAAATTTTCATACTCAACAATAAAAGAAGGACGAACATCTTCGAAAAATGTTGAAAAACTCCTAAAATAATCCCACCTATTTAACACCCCAAAAACTTTAATTCTAAATCTGAAGGGGAGATATGAATCAGCAGAAATACCACCATATAAAGAGCCGTAAAATTTTCCAAAATAGGAATTTGCCTCAGCACTTAAAGCAACTTCACCTAATCTAAGGTACTTAAGGGAAATAAAACCTGTATTGATAGGACTTGATGAAAACACGCCTCCAAACTCTGCTGAGAATGGCTTTTGTGAATTTACATCGATGGAAACGTTGTATTTTCCAGATAACGTATCTTTTTTAGCAACTGGATAAAGAAACGAAACTCGTTCATCTTCAAGTAATCTAAAGTACCTAATTTTAAATTTCTCAATATCAATATTTTCATCTCTTTTAAGAATTGCCTTTCGAGCGAAAATTTCTTTTTTTTCTTTGAGTCCGTTAATTTGAACTTTTTGAATAACTATATCATCCAAATCACTTCTAAAGTTATTTCTTCTTTTTGAAAGCTCATCAACCGAAACTCTCCTATCAACTATTAATTTAATGGAGTCCATTAATTTCAATGTAGCCTCATAACCCTTTTCAATTGCCATAGCTGAATTGGAAAAATCAAAAAGACCAATTTGAAATTGTGGAGTAATAATAAGCCCATCATTACAAGGCAAAGTCAAATCATCTCTATTGATAACCATTGTTTTTATTTGACTAATTACATCATCTTGATCTGGCACCTGAATGGTATCTGAAAAATTAACTCCAATAATTACATCTGGCATAAATTCTTCATACATTTCCTCAGAAGGAAAATTATTGTAAAGCCCTCCATCAAACATTAATTTATCTTCAACAAAAATGGGTTTTAGATAACCTGGATAAGTCATGGAAGCTCTAACTGATTGACTAAGGTGACCACCTTTAAATAGATGAGATTCTTTTTGATATATATCAGATGAAACACACCTGAAAGGAATAAAAAGACTATCGAAATTATAATTACATTTTGCTGAAACAGCTGAGTAATTTTCAAAAAAAGAAAAATCCAACATAGAAGAATTAATAAAATTAGTTGGAAGACTCTTATTTAATTCAAATTTTTCAGAAAAATACAACTCTATCCAAGAAGAATTCTTTGAAGGTTTTTTAAAAAAATAATTGTACTTGTTTTCAACAATTCCTGCAGACATCCTAGAAAATGATTCATCATTTACAATGAATTCCATCTGATTGGGAGAGAAACCAGAAACATACATACTTCCTACAATAGCCCCTGCACTAGTTCCAGTAATATAATCTATAGGTATTCCATTCTCCTCTAATGCTTTTATAACGCCAATATGAGCCATTCCATAAGCTCCACCTCCACTTAAAACAAGACCAACTTTTTGAGCTAAACATATACTAGGAATAGTAAAAAACAGAAGAACTACTATTTTGAAGTGTTTTTTCAAGCAACAAATTTCCACAGGGCGACTTTTAAAACCTATTATCCCAATTGAAACTAAATTAACGTAAACTTATTATTAATTAACTTAAAAAGTTAACTCTATTTTTCTAGAGCTTCTGGAACCAAAACAGTTTTTTTCTGTTTCACAATAGACATCTCATCAACCAAATAACCTGCACCAGCATATTTATCAATCACCCACAAAACATATCTTATGTCAACCATAATATTTCTACATATTTCAGGATCGAACATAATATCGCTCATGGTACTCTCCCAACTTCTATCAAAATTAATTCCGATTAGTTGTCCATAAGCATTAATAGCAGGACTACCAGAATTTCCACCAGTAGTATGATTGGACCCCAAAAAGCAAACATTAAGCTGATTATTAGAGCCATACTTTCCATAATCTTTTTTCTCCCATAGCTCTCTTAATCTAAGGGGAATCTCAAAATCAGGATTTCCAGTATTGTTTTTAGCTATAATACCATCGAGAGTTGTATACCAATTGTAATTCATTCCGTCTCTAGGAGATGAACCCTCCACCTTACCATAGGTTATTCTAAGAGTTGAGTTAGCATCTGCCCAAAATGTCTTATTAGGAAAATACGTCATCTGCGCCTTGACATATTTTTTCATTTGATCCTGCATTAAAAAGTAGTTGGTATAAAATGCAGGCTTAACATCATTTTCATACTTTGATAAAATACTCTTTGAAAGTTGATAAACCGGATCTGATTCAATTTTTTTCTTGAATTTATCCAATCCACAACCCATTAATTTATCCAAATTAGAAAAGGATACAAAACAACTTTTAGCAAATATATCCTTAGAATATTCCTTGTAATTTCCATTGTATTTTGATTCAATATCAGCTTTTATTGTTGGTTCTAAATCATCATCCAGAAAATCAAAATAAACTGGCAATAATTTTTCAAGAATTGATGCATCAATTTTAGCATCGTATTTGGAATAGAACTCTTTAGCCAAAGAAAGCTTTTTTTCTTTTCGCTGATCGGAAAAATCTGAAATTAACTTGTCAAAAGATTTCGAGAATCTAATAATCTCGGGCCCATAATACCATATTTCTCTGAACAAACTATTGGCCTGATCATATTTGGTCAATTTCAATTGTAACCCTTCCATTTGTTGCAATAAATTTTTATACTTTTTATCTTCAGCAACTCTATTTAAAAATTCCTTCTCCAGCAATCTTTTTTTAGCAAGTGCATCCTTTTCATTTAATCCTAAGTTTTGACCAATCCATTTTTTATAGGCATTACTGATTCTTGACTGTTTTGAAGCGTATTGAATGAATGTTTTTTCAGATTGAGCCATTGCCTGATCAATAACAGATAAGCTCAATTCTCTCATTTTAATTCTAGATGGATTAATAATATCAATGTAATCTTTAACTGCATAAGATGTTAAGTATTGCTGTGTGTAACCTGGGAAACCAAAAACCATTGTAAAATCACCCTTCTTAATTCCATTTAAACTTACAGGAAAATGATGAGCAGGATTATATGGAACATTTTCATCAGAAATATCAGATGGATTATTGTCTTGATCTGCATAAATTCGAAAAACAGAAAAATCACAAGTATGCCTTGGCCACACCCAATTATCAGTATCTCCCCCAAACTTACCAAGTGCACTTGGAGGAGCCCCAACTAATCTAACATCCTTGTAGGTTTTAGAAACAATCATATAGTACTCATTACCATAATAAAATGGTTTAATAACTGCTTTATAATTGGTTCCCTCGACCACCTCAGACGTAATCTTCTTTATTGCATCCGATCGCATTATATTAGCAGCTTCTGCATCTAAATCATCAGAGATTCCACTATTTACTTTAGCGGTAACATCCTCAATCCTAACGATAAATGTTGCCGTTAATCCAGGGTTTTTTAATTCCTCAGATTGAGACATTGCCCAAAAACCATTTTTTAAGTAATTATTTTCTAAAGTGCTATGCTGATTTATTTGACCATACCCACAATGATGATTGGTTAAAATTAATCCTTTGTCACTAACAACTTCAGCAGTACATCCTCCGTTAAAATGAACAATAGCATCTTTTAAACTAGATTGATTAATTGAATAGATATCTTCAGCAGATAGCTTAAGTCCTTTCGACTGCATGTCACCCTCAAGTGCTTTTAGCAATGAAGGAATCCACAT
>MDTA01022616.1_pt1 | contig 10023 bp, 8 predicted proteins | sample 811151 | NCBI WGS metagenome assembly MDTA01 (sample SAMN05326648, study PRJNA326480) | marine metagenome | isolation source: seawater | place: Indian Ocean: South | collected 2010 | reverse complement strand
TGGCGGCAATCTGTACGAATTCTGGGGCACTAAAGTAACTGACAGTATCAATCAGGCGCTGGCACAGCAATCAAGTAAAGTGCTGATTAACCTAGCGTCGAACGAGTACTACCAGGTGATTCAGCCTGAGCGAGTTGAAGGCCGCATACTGAACATTAACTTCAAGGAATTGCGCGACGGCAAATACCGCTTCGTTTCTTTTTCCGCAAAAAAAGCCAGGGGGCTGATGGCCCGCTATATGATCGACCAGCGCATTACCCAGGTATCTAAACTGCAGCAATTCGACGTCGAAAACTACGCATTTAACGAAACGCTCAGCGATGCTGACAATTGGATTTTTACCCGCTAATCAGGAACCCACATACATGAGTAGTCTGACCCCTGAGCAACAAACCGAGCTTGAGGCCGCAGCATTTAGGCGCCTTATAGAACACTTGGATTCGCGCAAAGACGCACAAAACATCGACCTTATGATTCTCGCTGGATTCTGCCGCAATTGCTTGTCTAAGTGGTATAAAGCCGCGGCCGACGAGCGGGACCTAGATGTGAGCATGGATGATGCCAGAGAGAAGGTTTACAAGATGACCTATGAGCAATGGAAAGCGGAGCATCAGCTGGACGCTACGCCAGAGCAGCTGGCGGCTATGGCAGCTCTGAACGACTAACCATGTTCAACCCGAATCCCAACTTGCTCGATCGGTTAGCCGATACTTGGCGCAATTGGCGTGGGTTCCTGTCTTTCATATTGTGTATGTTAGTTTTTCGATCAGCGGTCGCCGATTGGAACCACGTGCCGTCCAGCTCGATGTTGCCGACTATTCTGATTGGCGATCGCGTAATCGTGAATAAGCTAGCCTATGATCTGCGCATTCCCTTTACTTTCACGCGAATTGCCCAATGGGCAGACCCCGAGCGCTCAGACATCGTTACCTTTGAATCACCCAAAGACGGCCGCCTAATGATCAAGCGGGTCATTGGTTTGCCCGGCGACACCGTGAGTCTGCGCAACAATCAGCTGATTATTAACGGCCAAGCAGCGCAGTACTCAGACGAGACCGAGCAGATATTGCCAGCTGAATTACTACAGCCGTTGAGCCATACCCGCGTAGTTCGTGAAACAACCCTGGGCGATCAAAGACCGATCATGCTCTTTAAGCGAACACCCGCTTGGATTCAATCCAGTTTCGACCCCGTTACCATCCCGCCGAATCAATATCTCATGCTCGGCGACAATCGCGACAATAGTGGCGACTACCGCGTGATCGGGTTCGTATCACGTAGCGCCATCCTGGGCCGAGCCAGTTCCGTAGCCTTTAGTTTCGATGTAGACAACTACTACCTACCCCGTGGCGACCGCCTCATGCGCTCCTTACGGAGCTGAATCGGCTAACGCCCCAACAGCTTACGCACCAACCACAACAAACAAGCGCCCACCAAGCCGACGCCTATTAGGGCGACTACAAAGACCACGCTGCTGCCAAGAAATGCCAGGCTGTCGGCAACCGCAACCCCATATTGTTGCGCCACCCACACCACGCCCGCGAGCGCAGTGGTTGTGCCTAACAAGATGGTGCGCGCCATTCGCCGCCAGCGACCGCGTTGCACCGTCACTCTTTGTGCGGCCTGACTACGCCCAGCTTCTGGGCGCGAGACCTTGTGGTCTTTCGAGCTAATGGTTTTCTCCTTGTGGCTGCCGAAGCAGGCGTGGTTTCCGTTACAATGTTCGATTGGCATTTTAACCACCTGCACCGAGCGCACACCATTGACCGACGCGATATCAACTCCGCCGCTACGCAACTATCGATTCGCCCGCGCCATCTTGTTGGTTGCTTTGGTCGGCGTAGGCTTCGGTTTTAGCGTGCTGTTTGCCATTCTGGGTCCGTTAGGCCGAGAGGTGGGCCTCAGTGAATTACAAATCAGTTCCATCATTGCAGCCTCTTCCCTGACCGTATTCCTGGCCAGTCCACGCTGGGGGCGACTGAGTGATCGATGGGGCCGCAAACCGTTAATGATCTTCGGCTTGCTGGGTTATGCCTGCGGTAACTTCCTTTTCGCCAGCGTCTTTCATGCCGCGCTTATTGGTGCATTGCTGCCGTTGAGCGCCTATTTACTGCTAATGCTTACCCGCGTACTCCACGCCAGCCTGATGTCCGCCATCATGCCAGCAAGCAGCGCTTATATGGCGGACATAACGGACCTTGCGACCCGCACTAAGGGTATGGGGGCCGTTGGAGCAGCTAACAATCTTGGCGGTGTCCTAGGACCGGCTTTGGGTGGGCTACTGGCAGGCATCACTCTACTGACCCCGTTATGGGTGGCATCAGGGCTGGCTATTACGACCGCCCTGTTAGTAATTTTTCTACTGCCCAATAGCCCACAACCAAAACTCCAGCGCAACCAAGTCAGTGCCAAGTTGAGCTATTTTGATCGGCGCATTCTGCCCTACATCATCGTTGGCACCATGATGTTTATAGGCATGGCGCTGGTGCAACAGACCCTGGCCTTTCGTTTTCAGGACGTATTACAACTGAGCGCAGTAGAGACCGCCCAAACCTTTGGTCTGGCTATGGGCCTTTCGGCGGCGGCGTCACTGGCCAGCCAAATAGGCCTGATGCAGCGTATTAATCTGCGACCCATCCAATGGCTGCGTATTGCCATGCCGGTTCTGGCAGTGGCCTTTGCCTGTTTAGCCATGGCGAATACCCAGACAATGCTGGTCATCGCCATGCTGTTGCAAGGTGCTGGAATGGGTCTTGCCGGTCCGGCCTTTATGGCCGGCGCATCAATGGCCGTTAATGCAGAGGAGCAAGGGGCTGTTGCTGGTGTCGCGGGCTCCTGCGGGCCGTTGGGGTTCACGATTGGGCCGCTGCTGGGTGGCTTCTTTTACCAGATTCAACCCGATCTACCCTATTGGTTTACCTTTGCGTTGTACCTGCCGTTAATCGTTTTTGTGCTAAGAACTCGCGACAGAGTAAAGTCCGATAACGTCTAAATTTGTCATAAACTAACCGTTAGAAAAGCGACTAACAACGAGGTGGTTTATGCTGTTTTCAGACTTCAAATTCTCCCATTGCATCCGAGCGGTGACGCTGCTGGGCGGCATTTTAATTTCTGCGGTGGCCCAGTCTCATGGCCGCGCAGCAACAGTATCTAATGACGTCCGCGCCATTGAATTCCCAGATACAGCGGACTATCAGACCCTGACCGTAGATCTACACACCCACAGTGTGTTTTCAGATGGTCATGTCTGGCCAAAAATTCGGGTTGAAGAAGCCCTACGGGACCAATTAGACGCCCTGGCCATAACTGAACATCTTGAATACCAACCCCACCGGGCAGACATTCTGCATCCAGACCGTAATCGCGCCTATGACATCGCCGCAGACGCCGCCAAAAACAGCGACCTCATCGTAATCCGCGGCAGCGAGATCACACGGGATGCACCGGCAGGTCACATCAATGCGGTGTTCATTGACGACGCCAACAAACTCATCAAAGTAGATAAACCACCAGCGGACACCAGTGATGTTCTAGCCTACTACAGTGCCGCCAAAGAATGGCCGGCACAAAAGGCGGTTGAGGCCGCACACGCGCAAAACGCCTTTATCTTCTGGAACCACCCCTACTGGACTCGTCAAGCCCCAGACGGCATTGCACGCATGAACAAATTCCATAGCGCCAATGCTCGCAACGGCGTGTTGCACGGCATTGAAATTGCCAACGGCAGCACCTATTCCGAGGAGGCCTTCCAGTTAGCATTGGACTACAACCTCACCTTAGTTGGCGTATCCGATGTGCACGATCTTATCGACTGGGACTACAAACCCCACGACGGCGGGCATCGACCCGTCACCTTGGTATTTGCCAAAGCGAAGACAGCCGCCGCCATCAAAGAGGCCTTATTCGCGCGTCGCACGGTGGTTTGGTTCCGCAATTTGCTGATTGGCCGCGAACAGCATTTGCAGCCTCTCTTAGCCGCCAGCCTGAGCGCATCGGCCTTGAGCTACAGGGCAACAACCTATATCGCCGAGGTGACCCTGAACAATGTTTCCGACGCTGACTTCAATTTGCGCTACACCGGCGATTACACGTTTATGAATAACGCCGACCGCATCACCGTACCTGCCCACGGACAGATAAAGTTACAAATAAAACCAGGTAAAAGAAGTAAAAAACTGACCCTACCCTTCGTGGTCGAGAACACACTCACGGCACCTGGGAAGCACGCAAAGATTGAAATAGAGGTTGCTGAATAGTTTTATCCGGGTAATATTCAAAAAGTCCAATTATTACCCCGATAGATATGTACAGCACTTTTAACTTGACCCGGCGTATTGCCCGCGGGTCCTTGCGTGAGGCCGCACTCGCGGCCCATGAACACTTGCACGAAGCCGGCGTAGTAATTTTCGATGAGAGCACATTCAGCGTTGTGGATGTTGACCTGAGCGGCAGCGCCGAGGACGTGGCTCGGCGCATCGACAGTTACCCGCAACAAAGCAACAGCAAACCAAATCGTAGGCGCGGCCGGCCAAAACTGGGGGTAATTGGCCGCGAAGTGACGCTATTGCCGCGCCACTGGGAATGGTTGGCACAACAACCCGGCGGCGCATCGGTGACTTTGCGCAAACTGGTTTCTGCAGCCCGCAAAGACCCAGAACAACAACGGCAATTTGCACAACATCAAGCGCAACAAAAAGCTTATCGCTTCTGCCAAGCCATGGCCGGAGATCTGCAAGGTTATGAAGACGCCCTGCGGGCTTTGTATGCCCAGGACCTGGAAACGTTCAAACAACACACTCAAGTGTGGCCCAAAGACATCGCAGACACCGCTATTGCGCTGGCTGCGGCAGCTATTTAGCCCCCCTCAATCCGCGGCATAAAGAATACTTCGCTGTCCGCGTTCAAGGGTTCCATAAAGGCGTCTTGGTAAATTTGACCATCAATAGCCACAGCGTAGCGGTCCAGCAACACATCCAGATCTGGCCATTGCTGTACCAACATCGCTCGCAGATCTCGATAGTTTTCAGCGCTAAGGGTTAACGAACATTGACCGCCAATGATGTCAGCACATTCGTCCGGCAAAGTGATCTGCGCCACGAGGTACCCCGGCTAGGATCAGCTATTCGCCATCAATGGCTTCTAACAAGTTCGGCGGCGACAACGGCAATTTACATATGCGCATGTCAAGGGATCGAGACACCGCGTTCGCTGCTACCGCGAGAGGTGCAACAATGGGTGTTTCGCCAACACCGCGCACCCCGTAAGGGTGACTTGGGTTGGCCACTTCAACAATGCTGGTATCAATCATCGGTAGGTCGGAACAGACTGGAATGCGATAGTCTAGAAAGCCTGCGTTCTGCAACACGCCGTCGTCACTGAAAATGTATTCTTCATTCAGCGCCCAGCCTAAACCCTGAGCGGCACCGCCCTGCATCTGGCCCTCAACGTAAGACGGATGAATCGCTTTGCCCGCATCCTGCACCGCGGTATAGGACAACACGTCTACTTTGCCGGTTTCTTGATCGACTCGCAGGTCGCCAAAGTTCACCGAGAAACTCGCACCTGCACCCTGGGCATTAAGAGATGCACGGCCCTGAATTGGTCCGCCAGTCTTGGCTGCTTTGCCCGCTAAATCTGCAAGGCTCAATGCCTTCACGTCTGCGTTAACCCCAGGCCCAGGTATCGCCTGCCCGTCTTCCCATTCCACTTGGTCTTCGTCAAGGCCCCAAGTCATGGCTGCACGCTTTTTACATTCAGCGATTACGTCTTCACACGCCCGGGTCACCGCCATACCAGTGGCAAAGGTTGTTCGGCTGCCGCCGGTAACATTGCAGAAACCGGTGCTTTCGGTATCCGCCACCTGGGCACGAACTTTGTCGTATTCCACGCCCAGGGTCTCTGCCGCCATCAGACACATTGAGGCGCGGGAGCCTCCAATGTCAGGACTGCCTTCAATGACCATAACGGTGCCGTTTTCATTGATATGCACCTCAGCACTGGATTGCATACCCACGTTGAACCAGAACCCTGCTGCCACACCACGGCCTGCGCCTTCAGGCACCGGTGCCTGGTAATTTGGGTGGTCCTTGGCCGCTTGCAAACAGGCTTTGAAACCAATGGGCGGAAATTTCGGCCCATAGCTAGCTTGGGTACCTTCGTCCGCCGCGTTGTGTAAACGCAGATCGATGGGGTCCATATCGATAAGTTGCGCAATCTCATCTAACGCGCATTCAAAGGCGTGCATCGACTGCGGCGCGCCGGGCGCGCGATAGGCAGCCACTTTAGGTTTATTCACCAACACATCGAAGGTTTCGACAAGGAAATTTTCTAACTCGTAGGGGGCAAAAATCGCCATAGCGCCAGGCATATAAGGTGCGCCAGCGAAGGCACCTGCTTCGTAAGCGACCCAGGCCTGGGCCGCAGTAATGGTGCCATCGCGTTTGGCTCCCACTTTTACCCGAGCTACTGACGCCGAGGCGGGTCCCGTCGCGCGAAATACTTCTTCCCGGCTCATGGCCATTTTTACTGGGCGACCCGACTTTTCAGAAAGCATAACCGCCAGTGGCTCTAAATAGACCACGGTTTTTCCGCCAAAGCCGCCACCAATTTCCATTGGAACGATTTTCAAATCAGCGAGATCTTTGCCAAGAATCTTCGAGGTAGCGGCACGAAACTCAAAATGCCCTTGGGTGGAACACCACACCGTACCGCGTCCGTTTTCATCAATACTGGCAACGCAGGCTTGGGGTTCAATATAACCCTGATGCGTCATCGGGCACTCGAACTCACGCTCCACCACAACATCAGCAGCCGCAAAACCCTCTTCCAGGTTGCCACGTTCCAACCGACCCTGATTCGCTACATTGCTCGGACTCTCAGGCTTTTCCGGTAAGTTGGTGTAATTGTTCTCATCTACCAAAGGCGCATCTGACTGCATAGCGTGCAATACATCCAGTACCGGTGCCAGCGGTTCGTACTCAACCTTAATGGCAGCAAGTGCCGCCTCAGCGATCATTGGCGTTGCCGCCGCTACCGCCGCCACAGTGTGTCCGTGATAAAGCACCTTATCTCTGGCCATAACGTTTTTAGCCACATCGCTCAGTGTGCCACCGCCTTCACCGCCCACCTCGCCTTCAATGCCGCCACCAGGGAAGTCCGCTCCGCTGATCGCCGCGAAAACACCCGGCAACGCCAATGCACCGCTGACATCAATGCTCTTGATTTTGGCGTGGGCATGAGGACTGCGCAGCACTTTGCCATGGATCATATTCGGCAACACCGTATCGGCACCAAACTGCGCTCGGCCCGTCACCTTGTCGAGTCCATCGGGCCGTACCGGGCGACTGCCAATCTGTTTGTAGTCCACTGCTTCTGCCATCACTCACTCCTCGGTTGGCTTAGGCCATAAAATGTAGCATGGGCTAACCATCACAGACCACGTTTGCGACGGAGAAATTGCTCCAACTGTTCAGGAACTGCGCGATACCCTGGTCGAAGACACTGGTCACATCACCACAACAATGGTTTTATCGACGTACTAGAAGAGAGGAGGCTCTGACCATGTTGTTAACTTGGTCTCATGCAGTGATGTATGTCCGCGACGAGGCAGTGATGCTGGACTTTTATACCCGCGTACTTGGTTTCGAAATCACCGACCGCGGCCCGTTAGGTGAACAAGGGCCCGACATCATTTTCCTAAGCCAGAACCCTGAGGAGCACCATCAATTGGCCATGTTGCCGGTGCGGCAGGACGCGGAGTCATCCAATTCGGTGAACCACTTCGCTTTTCGCGTTACTGAGTTTGCCGACCTAAAAGCCTTGTATGACGCGTTGCAGCCCATAGACGGAATTAAGGTCGGGCCAATGTCCCACGGCAATACCTTGTCGATTTACTTTAACGACCCAGAAGGCAATGGCTTAGAAGTATTTTGGGATACTCCTTGGCACGTCGCCCAACCTCAAGGCGAACGCTGGGACATCAACCTGTCAGAAGACCAGGCCCTTGCCTGGGTTGAAGCCACCTTTGGACACGAGGCGTCTTTTCAAGCGCGAGAAAACTACTATGCTCAGCGTCGCCGCGAGCTGAATAACCGCTAAGCGCCCGTTTCGTTTACTTATCTAAGGAGCATGCTGTGACCCTCACCCAAGCTTACGCCCAAGGTCAGACCGCGGATCCAATTGAATCCACCATTGGCCAACGCCTAAATGAAATTGCCGCAGCTCAGCCTAACCACCCCGGGCTGATCATGCCGCATCAGAACATTCGCTGGAGCTACGCCGAGTTTTTAGCTGAAGTCGATAAACTTGCCACAGGACTACTGAAGCTCGGGCTTTTTAGGGGAGATCGCGTCGCGATCTGGTCACCCAACCGATATGAATGGGTATTGACCCAGTTCGCCACGGCCAAAATTGGCGCCATTATGGTGTGCATCAATCCCGCGTATCGACTCTACGAACTGGAATACGCTCTGAACAAAGTCAGCTGCAAAGCCATCATCAGTGCAGAGTCGTTCAAAACCAGTTACTACCTTGAAATGCTGCAAACCCTGGCTCCTGAACTGCAATCATGCGCGCCCGGAGAACTCAGCGCGCTAAAATTACCGCACCTCAAACACGTTATTCGTATGGGCTCGGCTACAACGCCGGGTATGCATAACTTCGACGCTGTTTGCCAGCTTGGCGGCGCCAACGAATACGCCCAGTTAAGCACCATCGAGGCACAGCTCGATGCCAACGACGCCATCAACATTCAGTTCACCAGCGGCACCACCGGAAACCCCAAGGGTGCCACCCTGACCCACCGCAACATTTTGAATAACGCCTATTTTGTCGGTCGTAATATGCAACTTAGTTCTGCTGATAAGTTGTGCATTCCGGTGCCCTTGTACCACTGCTTCGGCATGGTTATGGGCACCCTTTGTTGCATCAGCCATGGCGCCACTATGGTATTACCCTGCGAAGCGTTTGAACCGCAGCCGGTCTTGCAAGCGGTACAAGACGAACAATGCACCGCGCTGCATGGCGTACCTACTATGTTCATTGCTGAACTGGACGACCCAGACTTTGCAAGCTACGACGTCAGTTCGTTGCGCACTGGCGTCATTGCCGGTTCCACGTGTCCGCGAGAGCTCATGAAACGGCTAATCAGTGACATGGACTTGAATGGCATTGTCATTGCCTACGGTCAAACAGAGTGCAGCCCGGTAGACACCATGACAGAAATGGACGACCCCTTTGAAGCCAGAGTCAGCACAGTCGGGCGGCCGCATACCAATTGGGAAATCAAAATCTGCCGCGAAGACGGCAGCTTGGCAAACATCGGCGAAACCGGAGAGGTATGCGCGCGCGGGTACGGTGTGATGTTGGGCTATTGGGAAGATCCCGAACGCACCGAACAAACCATCGACCCAGAGGGTTGGCTACATTCCGGCGATCTCGGTGAAATGGATGCCGAGGGTTACGTAAAAATAACGGGCCGAATAAAAGACATGATTATTCGCGGCGGCGAAAACGTCTATCCACGAGAAATCGAAGAATTCTTATACAGCCATCCGGACATTCAAGAAGTGCAGGTCTTTGGCGTGCCCGATGCCAAGTATGGCGAACAAGTCGCAGCCTGGGTGCAGGTGCGTGACGACAGTCCTTTAACAACCGAAGAAATCCGCGAATATTGCGCTGGCCAAATCACCCACTTCAAAGTACCCCGATACATCAAACTGGTAGACGAATACCCCATGACCGTTACCGGCAAAATGCAAAAGTTTGTGATGCGCGACCAGTATGCTGAGGAACTGGGTTTAAGTTAGTCGAGCGCTCAGTCGCCATGACGCACCAACGTGCAATGCTCCCGGGCGTACAACCGTTCCATATAGGCGCGCAAGTTTGAATACTGCGCCAGCAAACCCTGCTCTTCAGCAAAATTCAGCGTATAGCCCACAATGATGTCGGTCACGCTAAAGCGCCCCTCTACGAGGTAATCCACTTCACTCAACACCCCATCTAGCGCCGCCGCGCTACGCCTGA
>MDTA01113800.1_pt1 | contig 10025 bp, 7 predicted proteins | sample 811151 | NCBI WGS metagenome assembly MDTA01 (sample SAMN05326648, study PRJNA326480) | marine metagenome | isolation source: seawater | place: Indian Ocean: South | collected 2010 | reverse complement strand
ACACTAAGTTAGACATTTCAAAAACACGTCTTAGTTCTAACTTTAAAAACATAAATCAAGCTGTTAGATTATTTAAGAAGTCAGTATCAGACTCAAGAAAAAGTGTTATTGAGAAAAGAAATTCTCTGCTTTCAAAGAAAAAAGCGGACATAGATAGTATGTTAAAAATAATATCTTCTTATAACCCATCACTTAATTTAAAGCGTGGATTCAGTATAATTAGGTCGACAGAGAGCAAAATCATCAAATCTTCTAAAACTTTCAAGAGAAAGACCGTTGATTCAATAGAGTTCTCAGATGGTACAATTAAAGTTAAGAATATTGAAATTGAATCAAAAAATTCTTGATATCCATCGTACATAGATGCAAAATAATTACTTACCTTATAATTATGAAAAAAGACCTATCGAAATTCCTTGACTTCAAACCATATAAACCATCCAAAGGTGAAGAGTACATGAGTCCAAAGCAAATAGAGCATTTTAAGGGGATTCTACTAAATTGGAAAAATTTACTAATGAGAGAGGCTGAAAAAACGGTTGAGCACATGAAAAAAGACTCAACTAAATTATCTGACCCTAATGATGCTGCTACACAAGAGGAGGAATTTAGACTAGAACTCAGAACAAGAGATCGTGAAAGAAAACTAATTATGAAAATCGACCAAGCACTTCAAAGAGTTGATGATGGTCTTTATGGATTTTGTGAGGATACTGGAGAACCTATTGGTATTAAAAGGCTTGAAGCTAGACCTATAGCTACTCTATGCATAGAAGCACAGGAAAGACACGAAAAACTGGAAAAATCACAAATAGATTAATAAACAATGTCAATTATTGAATCTAATCTTAATGAAAAAAGATCATTCTCTCCGAGCAAAGATTTAAAGAAGGATGCTAACTTCACAGAAGAGGACTTTCAAAGCCTCAAAGAGCAATTTAAAAATGACAGGAATCAAACTTGGGCCAATCTTGCAAATGAAAATATTCTATGGGATGAAAATTTTAGTAATGTAATATCTGGTGAAGCTCCTTTTTATAAGTGGTTTGGTGATGGGAAGCTAAATGTCTCGAAGAATTGTATAGATCGTCATATCGGTAATAATAAATCAGCAATAATTCATATTTCAGAAGATAACGAAAAAAAAGTCTTATCATATTCAGATTTATATATTTATATCAACAAATTTGCTTATGCTCTTAAAGAGTTAGGTTTATGTACTGGCGATAGAGTGATTATATACATGCCGACTATACCAGAATCTATAGTTGCAATGTTATCCTGTGCTAGACTAGGTTTGATTCACTCAGTAGTATTTGCAGGCTTTTCGTCAAATGCACTTAGAGAACGTATTGTTGATTGTAACGCGAAAGCCATTATAACTGTTGATTCTTTCAAAAGATCTGGAAAAATTATTAACTCAAAAGATATTGTTGATGATGCAATAAAAATAGGTTGTGATTTTGTGGATAATGTAATTGTTTATGAAAATCACTCTAAATTGACAAATAAAAAAGCAAAAGATGTGTTGTGGAGTGAGATATTACCTAAAGATGAAAAGTATGTTGTTCCAGTGTCAATGAATGCAGATGAATTACTATTTATTCTGTATACATCTGGGTCGACAGGAAAGCCAAAAGGAATAATGCACGCCTCAGGCGGTTATCTCCTGAATTGCATGATAACTAATAAGTGGGTTTTTGACCTTAAGGATAAAGATATTTTTTGGTGCACGGCAGACATAGGATGGATTACTGGACATAGTTATGTTGTCTATGGTCCTTTAGCATGTGGAGCAACAATATTGATATATGATGGTGCTCCGTTATATCCTCGCTCGAGTCGCTTTTGGGAGATTATACAAGAGAACAAAGTATCAATTTTCTACACTGCGCCCACAGCCCTAAGGACACTAATGAAGATGGGAGAAAGTGAGCCCAGCAATTATGATCTTAAATCACTCAGAATTCTTGGTACTGTTGGTGAACCTATTAACCCCAAGGCTTGGATGTGGTATTACGAGACAGTAGGAAAGAGCTCTTGTCCCATAGTTGACACATGGTGGCAAACAGAAACTGGAGCAAATATGATAGCTCCAATACCTAGTATTAATACACTTGTTCCTGGCACTTGCACCAGAGCTTTACCAGGTATTGATGTAGCTATTCTTGATGCAAACGGCAAAGAAATAGTAAAGTCACACCAAGGAGGTGATCTTGTGATTAAACAACCATGGCCATCTATGTTAGCTGGAATTTGGGGTGATGAGGATAGATACGTTCAAACATATTGGGCTAAATACTCATCTCGTTATTATGTAACAGGAGATACTGCAAGATACGATGATGATGGAAATGTATGGATTATGGGAAGATCCGACGACGTTGTTAATGTTTCTGGACACAGACTAGGAACTATGGAGATAGAGTCTGCTTTAGTATCGCACAAATTAGTTGCTGAAGCCGCAGTGGTGAGTTATAAGCATGAAATTAAAGGGGAGGCTATTCATGCATTTATCTCGTTAAAACAAAGTTCAGAAGGAAAGAATGAATTAGCGAACGATTTAAGAAAATGGGTAGCTCTCAAAATTGGGTCCATTGCAAAACCTGAGAGAATATCTTTTTCTGATTCTCTGCCAAAAACTAGATCAGGTAAAATTATGAGACGACTATTGAGAAATCTGGCTAGAGATGAGAACATCACTGGCGATATATCTACACTTGAAAATGAGTCAATTATAGAGCAATTAAAAGAGATAGTTTAGAGTTTGATATTTACTCTGCATCCTTCATTGTTAATTTTACTCTTCCTTGTTTATCTACCTCAAGGACTTTCACTCTTACGACATCACCTTCTGATAAGACATCACTTACACTATTTACACGATGCTGACTTATTTGAGATATGTGCACTAGGCCATCTTGATTTGGTGTAATACTGACAAAAGCACCAAAATCCATTATTTTCACTACCTTGCCTTCATATGTTTTATTGACTTGCGGTCCTTGAGTAATTTCTTCAATCATCTCCTTTGCTGCATTACCAATCTTTTCATCAGTTGCTGCTATTTTAATCACACCATCGTCATTTATATCTATAACTGCACCAGTTTGCTCAATAATTGATTTAATTGTCGCACCACCTTTACCTATTACGGCAGCTATTTTTGATTGATCCACTTTCATAGTTGTGTATCTTGGAGCATACTGAGATGTTTCTTCTCTTGGAGCGCTTATCACTTTATTCATTTCCTCTAGAATATGAAGTCTAGCATGCTTAGCTTGATCAAGAGCTTGCGACATGATTTCAGAAGTAATACCATCTACTTTAATGTCCATTTGCAATGCATTCACACCCACAGCAGTGCCTGCTACTTTGAAGTCCATATCACCAAGATGGTCTTCATCTCCAAGTATGTCTGTTAGTACAACGAATTTATCCTCCTCTTTTACTAAACCCATTGCTATACCGGCTACTGGTGCTGATAAAGGCACACCAGCATCCATCATCGATAAGCTTGATCCACATACAGATGCCATCGAACTTGATCCATTGGATTCCATAATTTCAGAAACTACTCGAATCGTATACGGAAAATCTTCAATTTTGGGAACAACTGCTTGGACACCTCTTTTTGCTAATTTTCCATGACCAATTTCTCTTCTTTTCGGTGAACCAGAAAATCCAATTTCACCCACTGAATATGGTGGAAAATTATAATGAAAAATAAACGTGTCATCTATTTTGCCGTTAAGCGAATCTATCATTTGTGCATCTTTTTCTGTTCCTAGAGTTGTGACAACTAAAGCCTGAGTTTCCCCTCTAGTAAATAGCGCTGAGCCATGTGTGCGTGGTAGAACACCAACACGGACATCTATTGGTCTTACAGTAGTAGTATCTCTACCATCAATTCTCTTCTCTCCATCTAGTATTCTTTTTCTAACTACCTCTTTTTGCGCTTTTTCATAAAAAGAATTTATCAGCTCAATTTTATCATCATCGTCGCCAGCCTCTGCCTCAAAGATTTCATCTTTAAGAGAACCTAGGTTCTCATTTCTATCTTGTTTTTTAATTATTTGATAGGCTGATGATATCTGGTCTTTGTACTTATTAAAAAAAGTTTCATATGATTGATTATCAAAAACTGTAGGTTCCCAACTAATAGGTTGTATGTTTAATTCCGTATATAATTCATCAATAGCATTTATAATCGGCTGCATAGCACTATGACCAAAATTTACTGCGCCGAGCATTACCTCTTCAGATAAACCTTTTGCTTCAGATTCAACCATCATGACCGCATTTTGAGTACCCGCAACAGTGAGATTTAAAAGAGAATTTTTTAGTTCTGAATTAGTCGGATTAAGAGTATAGTCATTGCCATCAAAACCTACTTTTACTGCGCCAAGTGTTCCATTAAAAGGTAAACCCGATAGTTTCACAGCTGCAGAAGCAGCAATTAAGGCTGGTACTTCTGGATCAATTGCAGGGTTATGGGATAGTAGTGTCAGTGTAAGCTGAACCTCTCTTGTAAATAATGAATCAAATAACGGTCTAAGTGGACGATCTACCAATCTACTTATAAGTGTCTCGCTCTCAGTAGGCCTGCCTTCTCTCTTAAAAAACCCACCTGGAATTTTTCCAGCAGCATATGTTTTTTCAATGTAATTCACTGTTAATGGAAAAAAATCTCTATCACTATCTTTTTTATCAGCAACTAACGTTGCTAGAACCACTGTACCTTCGATATCAACTAAAATAGAGCTATCTGATTGCTTTGCAATAAGGCCGGTTTCAATATTGACTGATTGACTACCAAGACTAAATTTTTTCGTATGTGTTTTAATGCCTATTTCCTTAAACCAAGTTCCTTAACAAGGTTTTCATAATCTTTTATATTTTTATCTTTAAGGTACTTCATCAGTGACTTTCTTTTCATTACCATCTTTAACAAACCTCGTTTTGAGTGAACGTCTTTAGTGTTTTTGGAAAAATGGTCAGTTAAACTGTTGATATTAGCTGTCAATAGAGCGATTTGTACTTCGCTTGAACCACAATCACTATCAGACTTACGGTGCTTTTTTATAATTTCATCCTTTGTTTTGCTGTCTAGAGCCATAAACTTCTCCACTGACGTGTATTCTATCATCAGAATTCACATATACAAACTATTATTAGTCAATCTTTAATAATCTTTTTGGAGACACTATGTTATTTCTGATATAACCAACGCCAACTATCTTCGCAGCTGGATTTCTGATAATTACCTCTACAGAGTCCATTAATGATTCGAAGCTGATTTGCGAGCCTTGATGCAACAGAACTACATCATGATCGGAAATTTCGATACCAGGTACGTTATTTACCATTTCTGAAATATCATAAAAACCTTTGTTGGGATTTTTATCTGAACGAATATCATCTAATTGTACCATATCACCCTCAATAAATTGACCTATGCCAATTCTCCTCAAATCATCAGTCAACGTAAAGATATTCAATGAGCAACCAATATCCTCTACAAGTGTTCTAATGTAAGTACCTTTTGAACAAGATACCTTGATCTCTAATATATCTTCATTTATATCTATGAATTGTATGTTATAGATATATGTTTTTCTAATAGGTCTCTCAACTTCTAGACCTTCTCTAGCATATTGATATAATTTTTTTCCTTTTATTTTTATGGAACTAAACATCGGAGGTTTTTGGATATAATTGCCGTGAAATTTTTTAAGAACTTCTTTATATTGTTGAATACTTAAAAGAGGAATTTTTCTTTTATCGTAAGTCAATTTTCCTTCATTATCACCAGTGCTACTTTTAACACCTAATTTTATTTTTACTCTATAATTTTTTTTTAAGTCCTCCATGAATCTAGATAATTTTGTTGCTTCATGGATAACAATAGGCAGCATGCCAGTAGCTAATGGATCAAGTACTCCTACAATACCAGCTTTCTTAATATTTAATTTTTTTTTAATTTGACTTAATGCAAAATTGGATGATATGCCCTTAGGTTTATCTAGGAGTAGTAGTGAGCTTTTAGTCATTCTCAGAAAGTGTGTCTAATATTGATTCAATTTTAGATGAAGATGAAAAAGATTTATCATAAGTAAATTTTAACGAAGGGAGTCTCTTGAGGTGTATCCTCTTAGAAAGTATATTTCTAATATATGAACTCGCTTTGTTAAGTTCATCTTCTATTTTGTCAATATCTTTGTCTAAAGATGTAAAAAATATTTCCGAATATCTGAGATCTTTGGATACTTTTACTCCTGATATGGTCACTAAAGTAGATAGAACAGGATTGTCTAAATCTTTAATTAATGTTTTAGCTATTTCTCTATGGAGTAAATCTTGAACTTTATCAATTCTTGAGGACATTGGAATTATACGTTCCGCTTAATCTCAATGCGTTTATACACCTCTATTTGGTCACCAGCTCGAACATCATTATAATCCTTAACACCAATTCCACACTCTGTTCCACTTTTTACTTCTTTTACGTCTTCTTTAAACCGTCTCAATGATTCTAATTCTCCTTCATAGATAACCACATTATCTCTTAGTACTCTGATTGGTTGATCCTTTTGTATTACACCCTCACTAACTATTGACCCAGCAATTGCCCCAATTTTAGATGACCTAAAGACATCTTTTACTTCTGCTATTCCTATAATTTCTTCTTTTATATCTGGATCTAACATACCAGATAATTGCTGTTTAACATTGTCTATAAGATCATAGATTACACTGAAATATTGTAAATCTTGACCATTTAACTCAATTAGTTTTTTTGCTTTAACATCAGCTCTAACATTAAAACCTATAATCTTGGAATTTGAACTCATTGCCAAGTTGGCATCAGATTCGGTTATTGCGCCAACTCCGCTATAAATAATATCTAATCCAACATCCTCATTTTTAATTGCTTTTAATGATGAAACAATTGCCTCAGCACTACCTTGGACATCTGATTTGATAATAAGGTTAATAATTTTTTTTGGCATGCTGCTATCAGATTTAAAATTGTCTATAGAAAATGTTTTTTGTTTTGACTGCATTTCAATTTCTTTTTGTTTAGACTCTCTCAGAGAAGCTATTTCTTTTACTTTCCTCTCATCACTTGTAGATATCAATTTATCTGCCACATTTGGCGTTCCAGACAGCCCAGTTATCACAACCGGAGCACTTGGTCCGGCCAAACTAATTTCATGATTGAACTCATTAAACATTGCTCTCACCCTTCCAAACTCTTTACCAACTAAAACATAATCTTTTTTATTGAGAATACCAGATTCAATCAGCACAGTTGCGACTGGACCTTTTCCTTTATCTAGTGAAGATTCTACTACAGTACCTGTTGCAGCCCCACTAGCTGAAGCTTTTAATTCTAGAATTTCAGATTGTAATGTAATTGCTTCAAGTAATTGATCGACGCCTTCACCTGAAACGGCGGAAACTTTAATACATATAGTGTCACCACCCCACTCTTCAGTTAATACATTCTTTTTGCTTAATTCAGTTAGGACTTTTTCAACATCTGCGTTCTCTTTATCTATTTTATTTATTGCTACAATTATTGGTACTTTTGCTGATAACGCATGTTCAATTGCTTCTTCTGTCTGAGGCATAACTCCATCATCTGCTGCCACGATGAGCACAACGATGTCTGTAATTTGGGCACCACGTGCTCTCATTGATGAAAAAGCAGCATGCCCTGGCGTATCAAGAAAAGTAATTTTACCATTCTTTGTATCTACTTGATATGCACCGATGTGTTGAGTGATGCCCCCAGCCTCAGAATTTGCTACTTTAGTTTTTCGAATGTAATCTAGGAGAGAAGTTTTTCCATGATCTACATGTCCCATAATAGTTACAATAGGTGCTCTTTGTATCTCTTGTCCCGAGCTAGCTACTTTAGGCTCTAGTACTTGATCATCTAGATTTGAGATTTTAATCTTTGCCTCATGCCCAAGCTCTTCTATAATCAGAATAGCTGTATCTTGATCAAGTGTTTGGTTTATAGTCGCCATAACGCCCATATTCATTAATGATTTCACTAGCTCTGATGATTTAATCGAGAGCTTCTGAGCGAGTTCTCCCACAGTTATAGATTCACTAATCTCTACAGTTCTTTTTACCGGTTCTGTAGGTTTCTCAAATTGATGTTGTGACAACAAGGAAGGGTCCGCTTGTATTTTACTTGTTACTTTTTTTGTATTTGATTTTAAATGAAGCTCTTTATTCTCAAATTGTTCGATTTTTTGATCTTTGCTGAATTTATTTTTTCTCTTCTGAGCAGGAATCTCAGCCACTTTAGATGGCGTGGTTATGTTAACTCTCTTAGTAGTTTTTTGAGAGCTCCCATTTTTTACTCTAACTTTTTCTGGTTTATTAGGAGTCTGACTAGCTTTTTTTTCGGAAGAGCTCTGGGTATTGATAATTTTCTTCCTTCTAACCTGAATTGTAACATTTCTTGAACCAGGTATAATCTTAGAATTTTTGTTACTTTGTCCCCTATCTTTTAAAGATAAGCTCTTTTTAGTATCATTATCAGTCATGCTACTTCCTATTGCTCTTTATTAAACCATTTTTGTCTCGCTTCCATTATTATTTCGCCCGCTTGCTCCTCACTTAATTCTATCATGTCTAGTAATTCATCAACAGACAAATCAGCTAAATCATCCTTACTATTGATTTCGTGGCTATTCAACTTAATGATCTGCTCTTCGCTTAAAGCAGTTATCTCATTTAATAAATTTCCTTTATCAATTTTGCTTTTCTTCTCTTCAAGGTTATCTGCAGCTCGCTTCCTGAGCTCCTCGATTATCTCAGAGTCAAACGCATCTATTCCACTGAATTCTTCAAGTGAGCAATAAGCTATTTCACTAATTGTAGTGAAACCCTCTGCTGCTAGAATATTGGCTACATCCTCATCTACGTTTAATTCCTGCATAAACATCTCGCTTAGTTTAGAGTTCTCCTCAGATATCTTGTTCTCTGCATCCTCTTTGCTCATAACGTTTAATGTCCATCCAGTTAACTCGCTAGCTAATCTCACATTTTGTCCACCCCTCCCAATCGCTTGGGAAAGTTGCTCTTCAGAAACCGCAATATCCATTGAATTATTCTCCTCATCAACAACGATAGATAAAACCTCTGCTGGAGACATTGCATTAATTACAAATTTTGCGGGGTCTTCATCCCACATAATAATGTCAATTCTTTCACCACCTAGCTCATTAGAGACCGATTGAACTCGAGAGCCACGCATACCAACACACGCACCAATTGCATCGAGCTTAGGATCATTTGATTTAACTGAAATTTTAGCTCTCAAACCTGGATCGCGGGCTGCTCCGAGTATCTCGATTAATCCCTGTCCTACTTCAGGAACTTCTAGCTTGAATAACTCTACTAAGAATTCAGGTGCTTTTCGTGTTATATATAACTGTGGTCCTCTCGTCTCTGATTGAACATGACTCAGATAGCCTCTTAGTCTGTCGCCAGAGCGTATGACTTCTTTTGGAATAAGGTTATCTTTTAGAATAATTGCCTCGTCAATTGTTCCTTTGTCTGGCATTCCTAAATCAATAAATACATTACCTTTCTCTACTCGTTTAACTATACCAAAAATCAATTCTCCAACTTTCGGTAAATATAAATCTACAATCCTACTTCTCTCTGCTTCTCTTACTTTCTGTACTATTACATTCTTCGCGGTTTGGGCTAAAATCCTCCCGAACTCTATGGATGGAATTTCTTCTTCATAATAATCATCGATATTTAACTTATTGGAGATTGCAAATTCGTGATTCATTAAAACTTGTTGGTCATTCATATCAAGCTCTACTTCATCTACTACTCTCCATCGCCTGAAAGTTTTATAGCTACCTGTTGATAAGTCTATTTCTACCCTTGCATCAATATCCTTTTTTTCCTCAAGACGATATTTTTTCTTAACAGCTCCTGCGATTGCTTGCTCAATAGCATCAACAATAACTTCCCGACTGACATTT
>MDTA01228296.1_pt1 | contig 10026 bp, 9 predicted proteins | sample 811151 | NCBI WGS metagenome assembly MDTA01 (sample SAMN05326648, study PRJNA326480) | marine metagenome | isolation source: seawater | place: Indian Ocean: South | collected 2010 | reverse complement strand
CTTTTGAACTCATCATCTGCCAAGATAAGATGGTCACTTGGTAAAATCAATAAATTTGGATCCCGAAATTTACTCAGAGAATATAAGGCCCCAGAAATGATAGCGGGAGCAGTGTCCCTAATAACCGGCTCACATATAATTGCTAAGGGTTTAACGTCAATTGCCTGCAGGTTCTCTTTGACATAATTTAAATTATCTTCAGTTGTTAATATAATTGGTTCTACTACAGGCAAAGTTCTTAATCTTAGAACTGTTTCTTGAAATAAGGTTTTTTCTCCGAAGAGATTATGAAACTGCTTTGGTTTAATTTCAGATGATACAGGCCAAAGTCTCCTACCTAAGCCTCCACAAAGTATCAATGGAATATTCATCAAATAAATTCTAGAGGATTATATAGGAGCAATAAGGATTCGTCGGAGACCTTCTGAGTTCGTATTTGGATCCAAATACTTCCCTAAAAGCCAAAGTTTCTCCAGGAAAGTCAGGATGATTTAATTCATCGAATGAGATGAGAGAGCCTTTTACAAGGCGGTCTTTTATAAGCTCTAAACAATCGATTGTAGGTTTATATAAATCAAAATCAAAATGGGCAAATGCAATGATAGTTTCAGGATGATCATCTAGATAGTTCTTCAGAGTTATTGAGGCATCTCCCTTAATAATTTGATATTTTTTAATATGGTTGATCGGCGCTTCAGACTCATGGTAAGAAAGAATTTTGTCGAGATGCTCTTCATATGATTCGCTAACCCCATAAGCACCCTCAGTAATAACATTTGAATTTCCGTCTTTAATGTCGGCATTTGGGAAACCTTCAAATGTGTCAAATCCAACTATCTTTCTGGTGTAGTTAAATGGTTCGTAGATTCCTCTAAGAGACAATAATAAAGCTAAGTTTGGCCCCCACCTCACACCAAATTCCATCATCTCACCATGAATGTTAATTATTTTTTTATACAGATCATCAAAGTGAAGAAGTCTCGCGAGGCTCTGTCTTTTCATATATAGAGGTAAATTGGAGAGAAGCTCAAAAGAATCCAAGGGCGTGTTCTCGAAAAGTGTTTCAAACTCTTTTCTTTTTTGCTTTTCCCCTGAACTTATATTTGATTTTACAAGAAAATCCTCTTTTTGATTTGACATCTTCTATAGTTAATCTGTTTCTATAACTTAAAGCTTAAATTTTCCCTTAGTTCTAGGATACATCACCTAAGTTGAGATGCAAATATTAAAAGAATAAGGATATGTACTCTTTAAACCAATGAGGGTCTGTCTTGATCTCCATCGCCTTTAAAAAATTTAATATTTTTTACTTCACCTGTTGTCAAAAAAGCATAATTTATATCAATGTTGGACCTTACAAATGGTTCAAAATAATTAGGAACAATCAACCCATCAGTGCTGTACCTGTCAATAAAATTAGCATTTATTAACGAATTATTGTCCAAACCAAAATGATAAATATCTAAATATTCTGAATCATTTTTAGTTATTAGTTTAAAAAGTTGGTCTTTTATTCTTGCAAAGTTCTGCTCTGAACCTAAAACATCTACTATCCGCAAAATATTTGAGCCTTTTACTCGGATTTTTCTGTAAATAAAAAACAGCTTATATTGATTCTTCTCATCCAAGACAAGGCAATACTTATATTGGTATATGGGATGATCTCTATATTTGGCTAAGATGAATTCTTTTGATTTCTCTGGAATCAGTCCTTCACAGAGTAGATTAAGCTTATCGGCATTGAGGTTAATTAAGTCCTCTTTATAGATTTCTTTCATATGCAGATCATCAGCTTGCTTCTTTTTTTCTTTCAAAAAATTTGTAGAGTTACCTTTTTCCAAAATTTCGAATGAATCTAATGTAGTATTAATTAAGACATAATGTGACAATTTTCCAATGGTATAGCCCAATTTTTCATACAAGGGTGACACCTCCTTAGCATAACCTAACGCTTGAATGAGTATTGGTTTTATTTCCAGGTTATTTTCTATAAATTTTATAGTTCTCAAGCCCAAACCAGCTATATTCAGATCTTCTCTAACCTTCCATATAGACAAAAATATTGATGAGTAACTAAAGGTATTATCAAAATTTTCATATGGTATGAAAGCATGAATGGCCAATATATCATTTGTAGAAATATCCTTTGCTATAACTACATTAAGATGTGTTTTTCCTTGATGTAAGTAATCAAATAACTCAATCCTTTTAAGATAAATATGATTCTTATTCCAATGATTTTTTATGAAATCTAGAATTTCGTTTTTTTCTTCGGTGTAGGCTAACCTGATTTCAAAATTCACTTTATTTTGAGCAAATTGAAACTATTTTAGAATGAATATTTTTTCCTGACATTATCAAGTCAACAGGTTTATTAAGATTTATCTCCTCTCCTTGAAAATTAGAAACCTTGCCCCCCGATTCGGAAACTATCAACATACCTGCAGCTACATCACAAAGTTTAGTCGAATTATAAATCCTTGCAGTAAGAGACCCTTCACTTATCAAGCAAGCATCCAAAACAGAACAACCACTTATTCTCATTGTGAAAGTAGTTTCTACGAATTTGTGAAAAATTTTTAGAGAATTTTCATGAAGATAGAATTGATTGTCATACGCAACAATAGATTTTTCTAAATCAGAAAGCTCTGTGCAATATATCTTTTCATTATTACGATAAGATCCGCCACCTAAAGAAGCATGATACAAGTCCCCAAATTCTGGCAAGAATATTACTCCTAAAAGGACTTTTCCATTTTCTATATAAGCCAAAGATATACCGTAAGATTTCAAACCAGCTATAAAATTATGAGTTCCGTCAATTGGATCTATAGACCAACATACGTCTGGCAAGATCTCTAAACTTCTTTGCTCTTCCGATATGACTGGTACATCTCTAAATTCTTTATTTAATCCTTCAATTAAAAAATTTTGAATCGTTAAATCCAAATGCGAAACCATTTCTTTTTTTTCTTTTCTGATAACTTTTAACCCTTTCGACCTTTCTTCCAAAAGTATTCGACCAGCCTCTATAGCCAATGACTTTGCAATTTTAAGAAAAAAATTAGTACCCGTATAAGTATCCATCACTTTAGGTTCCTTTTAAGTATTTTTCCTGAAGCGGTTTGAGGCATTTCCTCAATAAATACTATTTCAGAGGGAATTTTCATTCTTTGTAGAAATCTATTGCAGTGGTCCATAACATCAGTTTCATTGATATTGGAATCTTCTTCCTTTTGAATAAAAGCCGTAATATCTTCGCCATATAGATGATGCTTTTTGCCTACAACTGCTACTAGCCTGATGCCTTGCATTTCGTATATTACCTCTTCAATTTCTCCAGGAAAAATATTGACACCTCCTTTGATTATCAAATCTTTACTTCTATCAGAAAAGTAAAATTTTCCATTTTGGTCTTTATAACCTATATCTCCTGTTAAAAAGAAACCATCATGCATACAGTCATTTGTTGCCTTTTTGTTTTTATAATAGCCTTTGAAAATGTTTTTTCCTTTTAGACCAATTTGGCCGCTTTCATTCTCATCAGCTTCAGACATATCATCTCTAAAGATCTTACAATCATTGACATCAATTGGCCTGCCTATGCTTCCGGGCTCCCATTCGGATTCTAAAGGATCATCAAAATGGGAGGGTCCGGATTCAGATAATCCATAAAGATTAGAAACAGGTAATGAGAATTTTTCGAAAAATTTGTTTTGTAGCTCCGTTGCAAGAGGTGCCGAGCCACAACCTACATACTTGATCTCTAAACTTTCAAAATCTTTAAACTTAGTAGGAGTGTTTATAATCATTTCTAACACTGTAGGAACTGTCTGCATATTGCTTATTTTATTTTCGTGAATTGTCTCCCAAAAATTTCGTCTAACATCCATATATGATTCCGCTAGAAACAAAGTAGAGCCCTGAAATATAACTGGCAATAACTGATAATTAGTTATAGCTGTATGGCCAATTGGCAATAATCCCAAATGAATAGCCTCTGGCGAGTAAGAAAACCCTCTACAAATCGACTCTATCAAGGAAATCTGATTTGCATGAGTGTACTCTATACATTTGGGATTGCTAGTCGTACCTGACGTATAGTAAAAAGCCGCAGTATCTTGGCTAGACGGCATAAAGTCAAATTTGTCATCATAAGCAGAAATTTTTTCTAAAAAATTATTCTCTTTCCTTACAACCTCAACTAGCGATAGTGATTTATTTTCCATCGATAGTCTAGAATCCTCTGTAAATAAGAGGTCTGATTGGATGAACTCCAAATTTTTTTTTATCTCATTTAGAGACAGAGTATGGGGCATTGGATTGATGGAAGCTCCGACCTTCTGCGCAGCAAAAAATACAATCAGGCCTTCAATTGAATTTTTAAGAGCAGAAGAAATTATTCTTGTATCACCATAATTTTCTTTAATAAAGTTTGCGCATTGGTTTACTCGCGAATGAAATTGAACGTAACTATAATCTTCACCAGTTGAAAGGTCTTTACAAAATAATTTTGAACCTATATTTTTTGAATTTATTTCAAGAGCATTGAGAATGCTGGAAAAGTCATAACTCATATTTAACTTTTTTTTAAAAGATTTCTATCATCCAGTACTTTATAGATATCATCAATACATAAAATCGAAAAAATCTCTTCTACTTCGAATTCTATTTGGAGTTGGTGTTCTAAAGCTGAGATCATTGTCATTTGTCCGAGGGAGTCCCATTCTGAGATATTTTCTGGGCCTAAATCGCCTTTTATTTCCTCTATAGAAATTTTAAATGTTTCAGAAATAATTAAATTAACTTCATTTAACGTTATCATATTCGAATTCTACCATACGAAAAAAATATAAATTCTAATCAGTAAAATGGACAATGATATTAGAAAAGAACCATTACTAGTTGTTGCACCCTCTTTTTTAGATGAGCTGGGACACTTTGAATATATTAATGAGATTTCAAAGGGTTTGTCTCAAAACTATGACGTTTCGGTTTTATGTCAAGAATATGAGTATTCTTCAATCTTCACCAAGATATCAGATGAATATTCTTTGATTGTAAAAAATTTCAACTTTCTTTCTCTTGGCGATTCTCTAGAAACTAAAATCACTCTAAAAGGTATACCTCTTTTAAAAAACCTCATACATGGTTTGGTAAAACTAATATTTCATCTAAAGGTTCATAAAGAAGTATTAAAACAAGAAGCTTCTAAAGTGCTTTACTTAGAGACAGAACCTATATCTCTTCTTTTCTATAGAGGCCTTAACTCTAAAAAAATGAAGATAATAGTAACCCTACATGCTGTTGATTTTGATGGTAATCATGCTGGTGTAAAGAAAATTTATAAACTTTTTGCTCGCTTATTTATAAAAAAAATATCTTCTAAAATTTCCTCTTTCGCGGTGCATAACCAGAAGGCTAAGGATCGCTTGTTAGATCTAAAAGTGCCTGAAACTAAAGTTTTTATATCTGGATGGGGTATAAACAAGCCTAATATTGAACGGAAAATCTTTGATGAAGAGTCGATAAATTTTCTTGCTTTTGGTGTTATGAGGAAATCTAAAAGGGTAGAAGAGCTTGTGAGAATGTTTTTAGATGCAGATGACCAAAGACTGTCTCTAAATATAGTGGGTAAAAGTATAGATATTGATACTATCGCCTTAAAAGACTTTGTTAGAGCTAGCAATTCTAATACGATTATAAAAATAGATGATCGATTTATTCCAAGAGAAGAGTTTAAAGAAATTTTTCAAGCTACCGATTTATTTGTTCTTAGTCACGATAAAACTTTTCAGTCTATTTCCGGCCCTCTTTTCAATGCAGTAGAGTCAAACAGACCAATCTTGTGTTTCAGTTATGCAGATACAAAAAATATGGTAATTGAAAATAAGCTAGGTGAATGTGCTGAAATGAATGATTTGAAAGAAGCTTTATACGAAATTGCTAAAAGAGCAATCCTTAACTTCAAACCAAATTCAATGAATTATTATCTTTGGGAAGAAATAGTATTGAGAATAAAAAAAAATTTAGAGAATAATGATGATTTAAATTGAACCTCTTTATTATTAGCTTTAATGAAATAACTGACTATAATGACGATCTTTTAAAACTTAGAATCTAAACTAAAAATGCCTAATTATGCCGCCCCGTTTTACAAAGATATAGAGTGTTGTCGTATTTGCGGTTCAACAGAACTAACCGAGGTTCTTAGTCTTGAGCCGCAGTTTTTATCACCTACATTTGTAGAGACGAACGACAATAATGAACTGTCTGATATTAAAGTACCGATGACTATGTTGGTTTGTAGAAATGATATTTGCAACCTAGTTCAACTCAGAGAGACTACAAAACCTGAACTCCTATATACAGACTACTTTTACAGATCATCTACAAATGACATGATGATTGAAGATCTAAAAAAAGTTGTTAGTAGAGTTCAAGATCAAGTTGATCTGAAAGATGACGATATCGTGGTAGATATAGGAGCTAATGATTGCACAATGATTCAATGGTATCCAAAAAGGCTTAAAAGAGTGGCTGTAGAGCCGGCAAAAAATATAGACTGGTCAAATGTTGATGAATCAATAAATATCGTCAATGATTTCTTTCCATCTCCAAAGTTTTCCTCTGCTTTGGATGGAAAAAAGGTTTCAATTTTTACTTGCTGTGCAATGTTCTATGATCTGGATGATCCTAATGCTTTCGTTTCCTCAGTTAAAGAAAATCTAGCTGAGAATGGGGTGTGGTGCATTCAATTAAGTTATGCATTGTCCATGATAAAAAATATGAACTTTTATGATATTTGTCATGAGCATCTAGAATATTACACGTTAAAGACTCTTAGATATTTAATGAAGAGAAATGGTTTACACCTATATCACGCTGAAACTAACAGAGTAAATGGTGGAAGTGCATTGGTTTTTATTACTCATGACAGCAGAAATAAAGAGGACAGCCAGGAACTTTTGGAGCTTCTGAGTGAAGAAGAATCTCTAGGTCTATACGAGCCAGAAGCTTATGAAGCTTTTTTCCAGCAAATGTTAGATCTGAGTGTGAAGGTAAGAACGCATCTAGAACATGAAATCAAAAAAGGAAATAAAGTACTTGGTTTAGGAGCGTCGACTAAAGGAAATGTCTTGCTGCAATTTTTTGGCATAGATAAAGAAATGCTTCCAGCTATAAGTGAGAGACAAAAAATGAAAGTTGGCCTTAAGACACTTGGAAGTGATATTGACTTGATTTCTGAAGATGACGCCAGAAGACAACGGCCAAGTTGTATGCTTGTTTTACCTTGGTACTTCAAAGAAGAAATTGTTGCTAGGGAACAAGATTATTTAGCCTCTGGAGGCTCTCTCTTATTTCCCATGCCTTATGCACATCTTGTTACAGGCAGCGGGGAAGTAAAACTATAAATTTAACTTTATCTATACTAATTTAAATTTGTTAGTATCGTTCGTTATATAGATATGAATAGCAGATCGGAAGTATGTGTTATAGGGCTTGGTTATGTAGGACTAACCCTTTCATTAACTCTCACTAATCACGGCAACAATGTTACTGGGGTTGAAACCAATAAATACATAATATCGAGCTTAAAAGAAAAAAAACCCCACTTCTATGAAAACGGTCTTGAGGAATCTCTTAAAGATTCTTTGGAAAAGGGAAATTTTAAAATAACTGATAATATAAAAGATGCTAAAGACTGCAGTATCTTTATAATTTCTGTTGGAACTCCTTTGGATGTTCGTAATAATCCTGATTTTAGTTCTTTAAAGCAGTGCTTAAAAGATATCGTTTCTATTAATCCTATGAACCCTTTGATAGTTGTACGCTCAACAGTTCAGATTGGTACAACTGTAAATATTGTTAAAAAAATTTTTGAAGAAGCAAAGATTGATTGCAATATAGCAATGTGCCCTGAAAGGACAGCCGAAGGTAAAGCAATGACTGAGATTTCTGAAATGCCACAAATTATTGGGGGAGTAGATGATGAGTCTTCAAAAAGAGCAGAATCTTTTTTTTCGAAATTCAATCGTAAGGTAAAAATAGTGTCTTCACCTGAAACAGCAGAATTTATAAAACTTGTAGATAACTGTACAAGAGATTTAGGTTTTGCGATATCAAATGAGATAGGCAATATGTGCGAGGCTTTAAATCTGGATGTATATGAAGTAATTAATTCTGCTACAGATGGATACCCAAGGACAAGCATACCATTACCGGGGCTTGTGGGAGGGCCATGTTTAGAAAAAGACCCATTTATACTTGATAAAAGCTTAAGGGATTTTGGATTTAAGTCGAATATATTCAATATCGGGCGAAGTGTTAATAGAGATATGCCAAATTCGATAAAACATTGGTTGCACAAATTTGATGACCTAAAGGACAAAACTTTTGGAATAGCAGGACTTACTTTTAAGGGTAATCCTGAAACCTCAGACTTGCGTGGCTCGTTATCAATAGATATCTTAAAAATACTTAAAACCTATACAGATAATAAAATAAAGATTTTTGACCCAGTGACGCTCGATAAAGATGAAGCTGATTATAAATTTTATTACTCTGATTGTGATTCCATTGAAGATTTCAATGAATTAATCAAAGTTACAGATTTTCTTGTAATAGCTAATAATCATAAATTTTTTAAGTCTATATTTAATACGAACAAAATATGGGAAATAAATCCCTCAATTGAAATCTATGATTTTTGGAATAATTTGACAAACAATATTAGTGAATCAAATATTGGAAAATATAAGGTATTCGGAGTCAATAATTGAAAAAATATTTAATTACTGGAGGAGCGGGATTTATAGGTGCACATCTTGTAAAGAATCTTCTTGATGAGTCAAATCATGTATCAGTGATAGATAATTTTTACCGCTCTGTGCCTGAAAGAATCAAAGTTTTTGAAGAAAATCCTAATTTTAAAATCTTCAACAGAGATATTAAGAATTTAAATGATATAAAACCTCTATTTGGAGATGTTGACTGTGTATTTCATTTAGCAGCAATAAACGGAACAGAAAATTTCTATAAAATACCAGTTGAAATATTAGATGTAGGTATCTACGGAATAAGAAATGTACTAGAGTCTGCAGATTTTCACAAAGTGAAAAATGTGATTGTTGCTTCCAGCGCAGAGGTTTATCAGACGCCAATTGAAATTCCTACTAAAGAAGATACAAGATTAACAATACCAGATATTAAGAATCCTAGATTTTCATATGGATTAAGTAAAATCGTCACTGAATCTTATTCGATGAACTACGATTTCAAGTATGACACTAAAGTAAAAATTTTTAGGCCGCATAATATTTATGGACCAGATATGGGCTTCAAACATGTAATACCTCAATTTATTTCAACATTAATAAAAATGAAAAAAGACAAAATGAGTAGTTTTGTATCAAAAGGGAGTTTGGATGCAACAAGAGCCTTTTGTTTTATTTCAGATCTAATTGAAGGACTCAGAATACTTGAAGAAACAGACACTACAAAAGAAATCTTTCACATAGGTACAAACGAAGAAATCAAGATAGAAAAGCTAATAGACGCTTTATCTTCAATCCTCTCCGTCAGTGTAAGGAGCAAAACAACATTAGATAGCCACATTGGAGGTACATCTAGGAGATGCCCAGATATAACTAAGATGAAATTATTAGGTTATTCACCAAAAACTTCAATACTTGAAGGATTAGAAAAAACATGCGATTGGTATCTATCTGCTCAAAAATCATCCAATGAATTCCTATAAGATCTTAGTGACTGGGGGTGAAGGTTTTCTGGGGAAAACCCTGCAAGCATCCGTTAAAAAGCTCAATAATAAAAATCAATTCAAGTTTCTTTCAAGATTAGAGATAGACTTATTAGATATAAATCAAATTAATAGACTATTTCGAGATAATGACTACGATTGTGTAATCAATTTAGCATCCTCTAGAATATCTGGTATCTCGGGTGAGATGAATACATACAAAACTTTCATAGAAAATAACACGATAAATAACAATATTTTTCATG
>MDTA01205959.1_pt1 | contig 10026 bp, 12 predicted proteins | sample 811151 | NCBI WGS metagenome assembly MDTA01 (sample SAMN05326648, study PRJNA326480) | marine metagenome | isolation source: seawater | place: Indian Ocean: South | collected 2010 | reverse complement strand
GATGGATTCTGATAAAGATTATATTTCTCATAAAATTGAAAATCTGTCTTTATTTCTTAAAGAAATAAGGTTATTAAAAAGCCAATAAATTATGTCTATAGAAAATATTATTAATAAAGCTTGGGAAAATAAAGACCAAGTAAATCAAGACTCAGATCAAGCTTTAAAAGATGCAATTAATCAAGTTATAAATGATTTAGATAGTGGAAAGTCACGAGTTGCTGAGAAAATTAACGGAGAGTGGAAAACTCATCAATATCTCAAAAAAGCTATAATGTTAAGTTTTAGAATTTATCCGATGGATAATTTAAGTGGTCCCTATAGCAGTTGGTATGATAAGGCACACCTATTAAAAGGTAAAACTGCAAACTGGACAAGAGAACAACATGAGGCTGCTGGTTTTCGTATGGTTCCTAATAGTCCAGTACGTCCTGGATCATTCATTGGTAAAAATGCAGTTCTGATGCCATGCTATGTTAACATTGGTGCCTACATAGGAGCCGGTACCATGATGGACACTTTTAGTAGAGCTGGTAGTTGCTGTCAAATAGGAGAGAATTGTCATATATCTGCTGGATCAGGTATCGGAGGTGTCCTTGAGCCTGCTCAGGCACTACCCACAATAATTGAGGATAACGTTTTTGTAGGAGCAATGTCTGAAGTCGTAGAAGGAGTTATTGTTGAGGAAGGGAGTGTGCTTTCAATGGGATGTTATATAGGCCAAAGTACTAAAATCATTAATAGATCAAATGGAGAAATTTCAAAAGGACGTATTCCTCCTTATTCAGTCGTTGTACCCGGCACACACAAAGATCTTTACGCTGTTCATATAATTAAAACTGTGGACTCGAAAACTAGGTCAAAGACATCAATTAACGATCTTTTAAGAGATTAATTATGCAAAAGTTTAATGAACTACAATTAGCTAAAGAGCTAATCAAGTTTCCATCAATAACACCAATTGATGCAGGTGTGATGAAATTTTTAGAAAAAAAATTAATCAGTCTTGGTTTCAAAACAAAAATTTTAGAATTTAGAGAAAAAAATTTTAAGCCAGTTAAAAATTTATATGCAAGATTAGGAAATAAAAATCCAAATTTTTGCTATGCGGGTCATTTGGATGTTGTTCCCCCTGGAAATCTGAAAGATTGGACAGTTAATCCCTTTAAGCCATCTTTGAAAAAAGGTCATTTGATTGGCAGAGGAGCAAATGATATGAAGAGTTCTATAGCGGCTTTTGTATCAGCAGTAAGTATTTTTTTATCCAAAAACAAAAAATTTAAAGGATCAATTAGTTTTTTGATTACTGGTGATGAAGAAGGAGATGCAATTAATGGTACAAAAAAAGTTGTGCAATACTTAAAGAGAAAGAAGGAAAAAATTGATTTCTGTTTAGTTGGTGAACCTACTAATCCAAATAAATTAGGAGAGATGATCAAAATTGGTCGAAGGGGCAGTTTAACAGGAAAATTGACTATATTTGGTTTACAAGGACATGTGGCGTATCCTCTAAAAGCAAATAATCCTTCAACCATAATTATTAAAATTCTTAAAGAGATAAAAGATATTAAATTTGACAAAGGTACAAAAAATTTTCAACCCACAAATTTAGAGATAACAAAAATAAATATAGATAATACTGCAGACAATGTTATTCCTTCAACTGCTGAAGCTACGTTTAATATAAGGTTTAATAATAAGCATTCATCATCCTCAATTAAAAAAAGGCTTAATAAGATTTTTAGAAAAATAAATAAAAAAAATAAATCTAAGTTTAAGATTGAATATCGTGTATCCGGTGAAGCATTTTTGACTAAACCAAATAAAACGACTTTTATGATACAAAAAATAGTAAAAAAAATTACTAAAATTAACCCAAAGTTATCCACTACCGGAGGAACATCAGATTTAAGATTTATAAAAGCTATTTCACCTGGTTTGGAATTTGGTCTAGTTGGAAAAACAATGCACAAAGTAGATGAGGCAGTATCTTTAAAAGATCTTAAAAATCTAACAAAAATTTATATTAATATCTTGCAAAATTATTTTAAGTGAAAACCGGACTAATTACCTCTGACACTTATCGAGATCATGACACTGGTCCAGGCCATCCCGAACAAATTGCAAGAGTAACTGCAATAAACGAAAATTTTAAAAAGTTTAATAACAAAAATATTTTATGGAAAAAACCGTCAATCATTTCGGATAATATTATTAAAGACACGCACGACGCCAGCTATATTGAATTAGTCAAAAAATCTTTTCCCACTAAAGGATTTTCCTCGTTAGATGGGGACACAATCATTTCTCCTGGTAGTAAAAAGGCTACATTCGATGCCGCAGGTTCTATCATTACAGCAATTGACGGAGTTCAAAATAAAGAATTTAAAAATGCCTTTTGCAATATACGTCCACCTGGCCACCATTGTAATCAAAACAAAGCTGCTGGTTTTTGTATCCTTAATAATGTTGCAATTGGCGCAAAGTATCTAATTAATAAATATAAATTCAAAAAGGTTGCAATTATAGATTTTGATGTCCACCATGGTAATGGCACCCAAGATATTTTTTATAATGATGAAAATGTTTTGTTTATATCCACACATCAATATCCTTATTACCCGGGGACAGGTTCTGAAAAAGAAAAAGGTAAGTTTAATAATATTTTTAATATACCACTACCGGCAGGTACAAATTCAGAGGAATATTTAAATGCTTTTGAATTTGCTTTAAAAAAATTAAAAGAGTTTAAGCCTGAATTTATTTTAATAAGTGCGGGTTTTGACTCTGATTATAGAGACCCATTAGCTCAACTAAATCTTAAAACTGAAGATTTCTATCTAATTACGAAAAGAATATTGGAAGTATCAAAAAAATTTTGTAAAGGTAAAGTAGTTTCAATTTTAGAGGGTGGCTATGACTTACAAGCACTTCAAGAAGACACTAAGAGACATGTTGATGCATTGTTAGAATTCAGTTGATAATTATTCATTTAACTATAATTAACCCCACATGAAACTATATAAGATTAAAAAATCTAAAATTGATAATAAAGGTCGGGGTCTTTATGCTACAAAAGATATTAAAAAAGGAACTAAAATCATAAATTACATCGGAAAAATTATAACAAATAAAGAAGTAGATGAGTCTGATAAATTCGACAATAAAAAACCCATATATTTATTTACTTTAAATAAAAGATATACCTTAGATGGAGATTTTTCTTGGAACATTGCTGGTTTAATAAATCATTCATGTGATAATAATTGTGATTATGATGGCAAAGGTCTCAAAGTATGGGTCACAGCAATAAAAGATATTAAAAAAGGTGAAGAATTTACATGCGATTATGGTTTTGGTTTTGATGAAGATTACAAACAATTTCCTTGTAAATGTGGTACAAAAAATTGTTGTGGTTATATTGTAAGAGCAGAATCTAGATGGCGAATAAACAAAAAATTTTCAATGGCAAACAACAAAAAACTAATAAAAAACTTTAAATAAAAATAAACCCTCTGGGGGAGCTGGAGGCGCACATAAAGCTCTTTTTTTAGATTTTAAAACAGTTTCAAACTTTTTTAATGACCATTTATTTTCACCAAGATATTTTAAACATCCTACCATAGATCGAACTTGTTGTTGTAAAAATGATTTTGATCTAAATTCGATTTCAATTTTATCTTTTGAGGATACTATTTTGGCTGTCTTCATTGTTTTAACTGGGCTTTTTGCCCTGCAACTGGATGCTCTAAATGTAGAAAAATCTTTAGTGCCTATCAGTTTTTTCACTCCTTTTTTCATTATTTCTAAATTTAGCTGTTTTGTTATATGCCAACCTCTTTTCCTTTGTAAAACTGGGGCACTTAATTGATTAAAAATAATATATTTATAGACCCTCAATTTGACTGAATATCTAGCATGAAAATTTTGGTTTCTTTTTCTAATTTTAATTATGGAAATCCCATTTTTATTTAAAAAATAATTCAATGATTTTAAAAATTTATTCAAGGAATTAATTTTATTTTTACAATCGAAATGTGCAGATTGTGCAATGGCATGGACTCCTGCATCAGTTCTGCCCGATCCAAACAAAGTAATTTTTTGACCCAAAAGTTTTGAAATTTTTTGTTGAATAAATCCTTGAACTGTTTTTCCTTTTTTTTGAACTTGCCAACCTAGGAAATTAGTACCATCATATTCAATAATCATTTGATATCTATGCATTGGATATTAATTTGCCCTTTTTAATTTGAGACCCAAGCATAAATTCACCAACTTTTTGAGGTTTTTTCCCTTGTCTTTGAATTTCCAGAATTTTTATAGATTTATTATCACCACAAGCAATTTCTAAACTGTCATTTAATACCTCACCAAACTTTCCAATACCACTTCCAATTTCAGCTTTCAAAATTTTGTATCTTTCACCTTTATAATTAAAAAAAGCACCGGGAGAGGGATATAAGCCATTTATTTTTCCTAAAATATTTAAAGCCCTTTCATTCCAATTTATATTTCCCTCGTTTTTTTCAATTTTTTTTGCATAAGTTGCTTTTGAGTGATCCTGTTCAATAAATTTTGCTTTATCATCTAAAATATCATCAATATTAGCCAGAATTTTTTCTGATGCTAAAACTGCCAATTTTTCTGAAACTTCTTGAGCATTATTCAAATAATTCATTTTTACTTTATAAACATCACAAACTGGGCCACTATCTAACTCTTCAACGATTTTCATAATACTTATTCCTGTTTCTTTATCTAAATTCATTATAGAACGTTGAATTGGAGCTGCACCTCTCCACTTAGGAAGTATAGAGCCATGAATATTAATAAAACCTTTTTTAGTTAAATTAAGAAACTCTTTTGGAATTATTTGACCATAAGCAACTACAATTGCAAGATCTGCTTTCATTTCTTTCAAAAATTCATATTCCTCTTGATTATTTTTTAATGTTATAGGTGATCTAAAATTTATATTAAGTGTTTCAGAGAGACCTTGGATGGGTGATTTATTTATTTTCTGACCACGTTTAGATTTTTTTGGTGGTTGAGTGTATACTACTGAAATCGGATATCCATTTTGGTATAATGATTTTAATATCGGTACAGCAAAAAATGGTGTACCCATAAAAATAATTTTTTTAGACATTTATCAAACAACTATTCGAGTAGATTTTCTTTTTGATAGTTTTTTAATAATCATAGATTTTTTTAATTTTGATAAATAATCAATGAAAAGTATTCCTTCTAAATGATCCATTTCATGCTGGATACATGTCGCTAACAATCCCTCAGCAGTAATTTTTCTTTTTTCACCATAATAATCTAAAAATTCCACTTCACATTTTTTTGGTCTATCTATTTCTGCAAATTGATTTGGAACAGATAAACATCCTTCCTCATACGTTGCTTTTAGAATATCCTTTTTAGAGATGACGGGATTTACAAAATATCTTGGTTCTTTCTTATTTTCATCTTTACTAATATCCATAACAATTATTCGTAATGGGACACCAATTTGAATAGCTGCAAGGCCAATACCATTTGCGTCATACATAGTTTCTAACATATCGTCCATCAATTGTTTTTCAAATTGGCCAACCTTATCAACAGGTTTGGAAATTTGTCTCAACAGTTTATTTGGTTCAGTTAATATTGTTTTAATAGCCATATTGATATTATTTTAATATAATTTCTAAACTTTTAAAGGAAGAACTTTTAATAGAATTGTATTTCTTAATTGATCTATATTTAATTGATTTAATGTATGAGTAATAAAATATATTGTGTCTTCATCAATTCTTTCTAATTTATCTTGACCAATAACCTCGACAATTCTTAATAAGGCAGTGCCTTTTTCGTTATTATTTATCATTACCTGTAAATCTGTTGGTATTTCTGAACTGTTAATTTTATATAGATCTGCATATTTTTCTGAAATCTTTATACCATCGGCTTTCAAGGACTCTAAGAAAATTTGATCTTTTTTAGAAAAGAAGTATTTTTTATTTTTTTTAATTTTTTTTAAAAAATTATTAATATCTTTTTCAATTTTTGCTTTAGAATAATCGCCATTAAAATAATTTACAAGTTTTGATTGATGTAAAATATCATTATTAAATTTAATCTTATCTTTTTTTTTCTTTTTAATCTGAATATTAGTATAATAAAAACTTGTTAGATTGTCAGGTACATCTGTTGGATTAATTTGTTCTAAAAATTTTTTTAGCTCTACATCAAAAGCATTCTCAATTTTTTCGTTTTTAAACAATGATTTGAGAATTTTAAGTAATTTTAATCTTTCAATCATTTCAGACTCAAGAAGAATTCTTTGATAAATCAAAGCTCTGGCCTCAATTTTAGATAATGATTTATAAGATGTTTCTGCATTTAAAAGTTGATTTATATTAAATTGAAATTGTTTATATATTTTAAATAAATCTTCTTCAGGATAATTTTTATTATGAGTTGCTTTTTCTAAAACAGCAATTCTATCTATTTCTGTAATTTCAATTTGTCTAAAAGAGTCTAACAAATTTGATGATGAAAGATATTTCCAAATTAATTTATCAGTTTTGTCTTTTGGTTCAAATTTAAAATTAGGATTAGTTTGGTGAGCCAAGTGAAATTCTAAAATTGATTTTTCAGATATGGAATCATTAGCTTTAGAGGAATAACCTAATAAATAATTTATCTTATCTTCAAAATACTTATCCTTAAAACCTAATTCTCTTTTTAAATCAAAAATAAGTTGTGCCTCCTCTCTTTTATTAGAATTAATTAAACAATATATTTGGAATTTTACGAGGTAATTATTTTGAATTGGTTTAGAATTCTTGGAGAATATTTTACATGCTTTTTCTATATTGGCCTCAGATAAATGTAGATCTACTAAATATCTAGTTAGTTCTGGATGTTCATTTAATATCTGATTTTTAGTTAGGTATTCCTCAATTAAATCTAGGTCTAAATTTTTAATTAATAAATCAGATTTAAATTTTAAGAATTCTTTTTCAGATATATTTTTTTTTGGTGGATGAGCATTAGTTAATAGTGAAATTTTCATAATTTCTGCTGCATCTTTTGATAAATCAATTTTACTTAATTTTTTTAAAATATTTCTTAGTTGATCCCCGTCAGAGTTTGACCACATATCAATATCAAGTCCATAATCTTCAGGATCATATAAACCAATTATCCTTATTTCATTTGATGTTAAAGTTTCAACTTGTTGAATGACATCTGTCTCTTTTTGGGTTTGCATTTTATAAATATCAGACACTGTTTTTTCATTATCTTGCTTTTGAATAACAGAATTATCCATTGTTGTACTGTTCTCAATTTTTTCTTTGTCAAGATTCCATATATCTACAGGTTGTTCCTCAGCATTGAGGTAAAAACTTGTGGTTATTAAAAAAAATATAATTGATAAATATTTTTTATTTAACAATCTTAAAATTTTCATTAGGAATAATATTTTCTTTATCTTTGATAGGGGCTGGAAAGTCTATTTTGTTTAAAATAAAAATTATTCCAAGGATTATTATAAATGCCAAAATTAATTTTATAAACAATCCTAGAATAGTTTTTCTGGAACTTGTTTTTTTTACAAATTGCATATATTGTTTGGTAATTTCAAATTAAGACATATTTGTGTTTTTTCAATAAAGAAACTTATGAAATCAAAAGAAAATCTGGTTTTTTTGGGTATGATGGGTTCTGGTAAGACCTCTATTGGCCAAATAGTTTCTCAAAAAATTAAATGCGAATTTTTTGATATTGATCAAGAAATTGAAAAAAAGTTAAAAATGAAAATTGCAAAAATATTTGCAACTAAAGGTGAGGATTATTTTAGGAAAATTGAGGAAGAAACTACACTAAGAATTCTCCAAAAAAAAAACGGTGTGATTTCGCTCGGTGGTGGAGCGTTTTTAAATGATAATATTAAAAAAGAAGTCTTAAAAAAACATTTGTCATTCTGGCTAAATTGGAAACCTCAAACTTTGATAAAAAGAATACAAAATAGTAAAAAAAGACCATTGGCTTTAAATGCCACAAAAAATGAGCTATTTGAACTTATAGAAAAACGTTCTAGCATCTATTCAAAAGCATTATATAAAATTGATTGTGATGATTGCTCAAAAAATGAAATTGTTGATAAAATTTTAAATTTATATGAAAACCATTAAACTAAAGGTTAACACAAAATCAGGGAACTACCCTATCATAATAGGGTCAGACTTATTAGCTAAGTTACCAAAAATATTTAAAGATAACTCAATTGTTTTTAGAAAATGCCTTCTAGTAATAGATAAAAAAGTTCCAAGTAAAAAAATTAATAAATTAGTAAAATCATTAAAAAATAAAGAAATTTTTAAACATTTTTTTATTGCGAGTGAAAAAAATAAAAATCAAAAAAGTATAAATAATATACTGAATATTTTATTAAATAAAAATTTCACTAGACAAGATTGTTTAATAACTGTTGGTGGCGGAATCGTTGGTGATGTAGGAGGTTTTGCGGCTAGTATCTTTAAAAGAGGATTAATATGGATAAACATACCTACAACTTTATTATCTCAAGTAGATTCTTCTATTGGGGGGAAAACTGCCATTAATACTAAACAAGGAAAAAATCTTATTGGAAATTTTTATCAACCACAGATAGTTATTAGTGATAGTGATTTTTTAAAAACCCTGCCCTACAGAGAAATAGTTTGCGGTTATGGTGAAATATTCAAACATTCATTAATAATGAATAAAAAATTTTATAATTATATAGATCAAAATGTTTTCAGTATTTTAAAACTTAAATCGCCTTTTATACAAAAGGCTATTTTTGAAAGTTGTAAAATTAAAAAAATTATTGTTGAAAAAGATGAAAATGAAAAAAATATAAGAAAAGTTTTAAATTTTGGACATACATTTGCACACGCCTATGAGGCTTCCTTAGGTTTTTCAAAAAAATTAAATCATGGTGAAGCCGTTATTCTAGGAATAGTATCAGCACTTAAATTTAGCTTCAAAAACAAACTTATTAAAAAAAAGGAATACAACTCTATAATTAAACATATTCAAAAATCTGAAATGCCTCTTAAAATTCAAAATTATTTTTCAAAAAAAAATTTAAATAGAATTTTGTATTTTATGTTAAAGGACAAAAAAAATAACTCAGATAAAATTAATTTAATATTACTGAGTAAGATTGGTTCACCAATAATAAATACTCACTACAATGTCAATAAATTAAAGTTTTTTTTTAAAAATGAATTAAGAAAGTAAAATTTGAATAGAGTGAATATAATCTTTAAGCTCTTTCTCTAAGACTTTATAAATTTTTTTGTTACTTTCTATTTTATTCATATTTTTTAATTCATCCGATTCAATTATTAATTTTATATGAAATTTTCCTTTTTGATTCCCTGAATGATTTTTATGAAGGAAGGTTTTATCCTCGATTTCAATTTTTTTTATATCAATATTGTTTTGAATTTTTTTTTTTACAGTTGCAATCAATTCATTTATATTCATAACAGTTTATTATATATCATGAAAAATATTTGTGACTGGCATAATTGTAACGAAATTGGTGAATATAAAGCACCAGTTGAAAAAGATAATAGTAAAAAATACCGAATGCTATGTCTGGAACATGTAAAAGAATTCAATAAAAATTGGAATTATTTTTCTGGAATGAATGACCAACAAGTGATGGACTTTTTAAAATCTGATATGATTTGGCATAAACCCACTAAAAGTTTCAGTTCATCTGACAATTTTTTTAAAGTTCTTTGGAATAACACTCTCAGAGATGAATTTGACAAAGAAAAATTTAAAGGTGACTTTAATCATATGCGTCAATTTAAATTTGATCACAAAGATATAAAAGCTTTTGCAATTTTGGGTATTTCTGTGGGTTTAGAATGGAGAAAAATTAAAGAAAAATTCAAAATACTTGTCAAAAAATTTCACCCTGATATGAATTCTGGAAATAAAAAATTTGAGGAAAAACTTAAACTAATTACT
>MDTA01170162.1_pt1 | contig 10026 bp, 9 predicted proteins | sample 811151 | NCBI WGS metagenome assembly MDTA01 (sample SAMN05326648, study PRJNA326480) | marine metagenome | isolation source: seawater | place: Indian Ocean: South | collected 2010 | reverse complement strand
GTAGTTTATTTTATTTTTGGTGTTATAGTTTTTTACATATCTTATTTCGGAGCAAAAAAAAGAGGAACTTTAATTAATATGGGTGAGTAAATATGCATAAATATATTGAAAAAATTAAAAAAAATGAAAGCAAACCTTTAGTTTTAAGAAATATTTTTGATAAGGACCAAATAAAAAAATTTTTAAAACTTTATGAGGAACTTCCAGTTACTGTCCATAACAAAAAGCAAAATGTTATAAAAAAGCGATGGCTCTCTACATACGGAAAAGAGTTAGAAAGATTATTCTACAAAAAATTAAGTAATGAGATAGGTGAATTCAAATATGATAATTTAAAAACCGAGGAGGGAGATGAAATTTTAGGATTATTTCAAGAAAGCTATAATCCTATTGGATTACATATAGATGGGGGTTTTAATTTTGACGATTTAATTTATAAACAAAGCTTAGTTCCTTTCACACCAGTAGGAAGTACAATAATATTTAAAAACAGATTTTATGGACAATCAACAAATTTTACAATCGACAAAGATGAATTAAACAAAAAAGATTTAAAACACGGACAAAATAAAAGGTCCTCAGAACATCTTAATTTGTTTGGAAACAAACCCTTTGATATTCAGATGCACAAAAAATATCTTAATCACGAAAAAATTGAAAACTTAAAAGGATTGGAAATTGAATATATTTACGAATGGGAAGTCGGCTCGATGTTAATTTTTGATAGGACTCATCTTCATTGTTCTTCCTCGGTCATAGAAGGAAAAAAAATAGGTTTAACTACTTTTACTAAAAAATAAACTAAATGGCAATTTACGATTGTTTTCAATATTTCAATGAAGATTTTATGGTAGATCTGAGAATGAATATTCTTAATGATAAAGTTGACTATTTCGTTATATCAGAGTCTACTAAAACTCACCAAGGAGAAAGTAAAAAACTTAATTTTGATATAAAGAATTTTAAAAAATATGAAAAAAAAATTATTTATATTGTTGCTGATTATGATGAAAAAAAATTTCAAAATCATATAGGAGGTGAGTCTATAGTAGAACAACATCAAAGAAATAACCTCGTAAGAGGAATAGAGTCTGCGCATGATAACGACTTAATAATTCTCTCAGACTCTGACGAGATTCCTGATTTAAAAAAAATAAATCAAATCAAGTCTCAAACTAAATTTACCGCTTTCTCGCAAAAAATGTTCATGTATAAATTAAATTTACAAAATTTAGATGAAAGTGATTGGATAGGATCAAAAATTTGTTTAAAAAAAAATTTTCCAATTCCGCAGAAATTAAGAGACCTTAAGTTTAAAAATTACCCTTTTTGGAGATTAGATAAATTTTATTTGCAAACTATAAAAGGTGGGTGGCATTTTTCATTTCTACAAACTCCAGCAGAAATTTCAAAAAAAATTAAATCTTATTCACATGGTGAATTCAATACAATAGAAAATATAAACCAAGATTTAATTAAGGAGAAAATTAGGAAAAATAAAGATATTTTTGGAAGAGGATTTAAATTAAAAAAGATTAAAATTGATGAAACTTTTCCAGATTATATATTAGACAATCAAAATAAATTGAAAGACTGGATTGTATAAAATTTCAAAATTTTTATGAGAAATAATTTAGTTTTGGCAGCTGCTGTGGGCTACAATTTTAATCAGATTGAGTTATTTATAAAAAGTTTAAGAAATTATTTTTCTGACAAAATTTGTATAATTATTGATGCAAATAATATTAATTTAGAAAAAAAATTAAAAGAATATGGTTGTGAAGTGATAACAACAAACATTAATAAGAAAAAAATTCAATTTAAGCGGTATGAGATTTTCGAGAAATATTTAGAAAATAAAGAATATAACTATATTTTGTTATGTGATTGTAGGGATATTTACTTTCAATCAAACCCGTTCAATTTTAATTATAAAAGTTCAATTAATTTTTTTTTAGAAGATATTAAAATTAAAGATTGTCCATATAACTCAAACTGGATTATTAAAACATATGGGGAAAAAAAATTTAATGAAATTTCAGATGAAACAATTCTTTGTTCAGGCACTGTATTAGGAAAAAAAGAAAAAATTAAGGAATACCTAAAATTTATTAATCAACATATAAAAAAATTTAGATATAAAAAAAGATTCAAGTATTTTATAACCTTAAGAGTTGATCCAGAAGGAAGAGGTTGTGATCAGGGGCATGCTAATTTTTTAGTACATAAGTCTCTAATAAAAGACTTAAGCTTATATACAAATGCAGAAGGTCCATTTGCGACAGTATTCTATTTAAATGAAATTAAATTTGATGCTGAAAATAGATTAATTAATAAATTAGGAGATCCATATGTATTGGTACATCAATATGACAAAAAATGGAATATGTTTGAAAATACGATTAATTATCTAAAAAAAAAATATAAAATTATATAAATGGTGCGCCGGATAGGAGTCGAACCCATAACCTCCGGAGCCGAAATCCGGCGCTCTATCCAGTTGAAGCTACCGGCGCAACAGTTGTTAATTTAGATTAAATTATGAATAAAACAATAAAATTCTTGGTTAAAAAAAAAGATAGTGGAAAGAGGGTGGATGTTTATTTGGCTGAAAAAATAAGTGACCTTACTCGTACATATATTAAAAAATTGATTATCAAGAATAATTTGAAAATTAATAACAAAGAAATAAACTTACCTTCAATTAAACTCAAAGATAATGATAAGATTATTTTTGAAATAAATGAAAAATTTGAGAATAAACTTATCCCAAATGATATAGATCTTAGTATTGTTTACGAAGATAAAGATATTTTGATTATAAACAAGCCTAAAGGAATGGTAGTACACCCTGGTGCCGGTAATAAGAAAGAAACTTTAGCTAATGCATTAGCATTTAGATATAAAAAAAACCTATCTAATTTAAACGGTAAACTTAGACCCGGTATAGTCCATAGGATCGATAAAGAAACAAGTGGAATTTTGGTAGTAGCTAAAAATAATCTAAGTCACTTTAAACTAGGCACACAATTTAGTAATCACTCTATTAAGAGAAGGTACAAATGTTTAGTATGGGGTGTAATTAGGCCATTAAACGGAAAAATTGAAACTTTAATTACAAGAAACAAAAAAAATAGACAATTAATGACAGTAAGTGAATTGAACGGTAAAAGAGCAATCACGAATTATAAAACTATTAAAGTTTTTTTGATAAAAGACGTGCCAAAAATAAGTTTGATAGAATGTGAATTAGAAACTGGAAGAACACATCAAATAAGAGTGCATTTAAAATATAAAGGTGCAACAATCATAGGCGACAGTAAATATGGAGGGAAAAAAACAAAATTTAAAAAAATTAATCAAGAATTTTACACACTTTTAAAAAATATTCAGGGTCAAACTTTGCATGCCCAAACACTAGAATTTAACCACCCAACCAAAAATAAGTGGGTTAGATTTAATTCAGATTTGCCCTCGGACTTTAAAAATATGTTAAATTTACTTAATAATCTTAGTAGTTGAAAAAAAAATTAAAGTATATAAATCTTACTCATGAGTGAAAAAAACCAGATCACGAATTTACCAACACCATCAGTAGGTGGACTTTCAGTTTATCTAGCGCAAATTAAAAAATTTCCAATGCTAGATGCTGAGGAAGAATACATGTTAGCTAAAAATTGGAGAGAAAATGGTAATCTACAATCAGCACATAAACTTGTCACAAGTCATCTTAGATTGGTGGCAAAAATTGCAATGGGATATAGGGGGTATGGTTTGCCAGTCAATGAACTAATTTCTGAGGGAAATTTAGGATTAATGCAAGCGGTAAAAAAATTTGATCCAGATAAAGGATTTAGATTAGCTACTTATGCGATGTGGTGGATAAAAGCTGCGATACAGGAGTACGTGTTAAGATCTTGGAGTCTAGTGAAAATGGGAACAACTACAGCTCAAAAGAAATTATTCTTTAATTTGAAAAAGATTAAAAATCAAATTGCTCCAGAGCAAGAAGGTGATTTGAAAGAGGAACATGTTGAAGAAATCTCAAAAAGATTAGATGTGGACTCCGATGAAGTTGTGAACATGAATAGAAGATTGATGGGTCAAGAAAAATCATTAAATGCACCTATTAAATTTGGAGAGTCTGATGAGTGGCAAGACTGGTTAGTAGACGAAAACCTAGATCAAGAATTAGTAATTTCACAACAGCAAGAATATAATGATAAAAAAGAGTTGTTAAATAGCGCAATGAAAATTTTAAATGATAGAGAAAAAGAAATTATAACAGCTAGAAGATTATCTGAGAATCCAACCACTTTAGATGAACTGAGCAAAAGATTTAAAATCAGTAGGGAAAGAATAAGACAAATTGAAACTAAGGCATTTGAAAAGTTGCAAAAATCTATGATAAATGCAAGTAAATCTAAAAATTTGTTACCGGCAAATTAAGTTTTAAAAGGATCTTCTATTAAAATAGTATCTTCTCGTTCTGGGCTAGTGGAAATACTTGAAATTTTAGCTCCAATAAAGTCTTCTATCGCAAAAATATATTTTTTTGCATTTTCAGGAAGATCTGAAATATTTCTTATTCCATGAGTTTTAGATTTCCAGCCTGGAAATGTTTTATAAATTGGTTTAATGTTGAATTGATCCTCGGCTGCTGCTGGTAAATAATCTATTTTTTTTCCACTTAATTCGTATTCCGTACATATTTTTATTTCATCAAGCTCGTCTAATACATCCAATTTCGTCAATGCGATAGCATTAATACCTGAAATTTTTACAGTCTGCCGAACTAACACCCCGTCAAACCAACCACATCTTCTTTTTCTTGCTGTAACAGTTCCAAATTCTTTACCTCTTTTACCCAGACTTTCTCCAATTTTATCTTTTAATTCTGTAGGAAATGGACCGCTTCCAACTCTTGTTGTGTAGGCTTTAGTAATTCCTAAAATGTAATTTATTTTATCTGGTCCTAATCCAGAACCAGTTGCTGCTGTTGCTGGAACAGTATTAGAGGAAGTAACAAAAGGATAAGTTCCATGATCGACATCTAGCAAAATTCCTTGAGCGCCCTCAAAAAGAATTTTTTTTCTATCTTTTTTGAATTCATCTAATTTAAGCCACACTGGTTGAGCAAACCTCAAAATTTCTGGGGCAATTTTTAGAAGCTTTTTTTTTAGTTCCTCTTTTTTATATATCTTTTTTTTTAAACCTTTTCTTATTGCATTATGGTGCAATAAAACGTTTTCCAATCTCGCATCTAAATTTTTTTCGGATCTTAAATCCATCACTCTTATTGATCTTCTTCCAACTTTATCCTCATAACAAGGACCAATACCTCTTCTTGTGGTTCCAATTTTACTTTTTCCTGCAGCATCCTCCCTTATCTCATCCATTTCCTGATGAAATGGTAATATTAGAGAGGAAGACTCTGAAATCATAAAGTTTTCGGGTGAAATCGTGATTCCTTTGTTTTTTATTTCCTTTATCTCATCCAATAAAGCCCAAGGATCTATTACCACTCCATTTCCTAATATCGAGACCTTACCAGTTCTTACAATTCCAGAGGGAAGAAGCCTTAATTTAAATACCTTTTTATCAATAACGAGAGTATGACCTGCGTTGTGACCTCCTTGGAACCTAACAACAACATCTGCTTCGCTAGATAACCAATCGACAATCTTTCCCTTTCCTTCGTCACCCCACTGAGAACCAACTACAACAACATTTTTCATTTTGAGTAAAAATTTTTTATTTTAAAAGAATTTAAATGATTAATTGGACCATGTCCTTTTCCATAATTTAAATTTGATTTTATAGCTTGGTTTACATATTTAATTCCTAACTCACAAGATTTCTTTAAAGGTTTTCCACATGATAAAAACGTTGCAATTGCACTGGATAAAGTGCAACCTGTTCCGTGGGTGTTTTTAGTTTTAATTTTTCTATGTTTGAAAATTTTTATTTCTTTACTTGAAACAAAAACATCTTCAACTAATTTAGAATTTCTATGACCTCCTTTAAGCAAAACGTTCTTGGCTCCAAGTTTTCTTAAAATATTTCCAGCATAAATCATATCGTCTGTGCTTTGAATTTTGATATTTGTTAAAATATTTGCCTCTGGTATGTTAGGAGTAATTAAATAAGTATTTTTGATAAGTTTATTCTTAAGAGTTTGAACAGCCGCTTGGTTTATCAATTTAGTTCCACCTTTAGCAACCATTACAGGGTCAAGAACTATTTTATTTATTTTTAATTTTTTTAAAACTTTAGTAATTAAATTAATAACTTTTGAAGAATGAAGCATTCCAATTTTAATTGCGTCAGGTCTTATATCCTTACAAGTAAATAAAATTTGCTTTTCAATCTCTTTATGTTTTATTGGAATTACAGAACTTACTCCAGTTGTGTTTTGTGCAGTTATAGCTGTAATTGCTGTCATAGCATAGCTGCCCAGTGCGGTTACTGTTTTTATATCAGCTTGAATGCCTGCTCCTCCAGAAGAGTCTGATCCTGCGATGATTAATATTTTTGATCTAGGTATCAATTTATTTAAATGAATTTTTGATTAACTTAATACATTTTAGAATTAATCTTCTATCATGAGACTCTACCATTATCCTAATTTTTGGTTCCGTGCCTGACTTTCTTACTAAAATTCTACCTTTATTTTTAATTAAAATATTTGCTTTTTTTATGGCACTTTTACACTTTGAGCTATTTATAATATTTTTATCTTTAACTATTACATTATTTAAAACCTGTGGTATTGGTTTAAAAACACTTAATAATTCACTTGCTTTTTTTCTTTTCCTAAGTGCGAACAAAACCTCTAAAGCAACTAGTAAGCCATCACCAGTCGTGGCAAAATTGCCCAATATAATATGACCTGACTGCTCCCCACCTAAATTAAATTTATATTTCCTCATTTTTTCTTTTACATATCTATCTCCAACATTAGATCTATAGAATTTAATTTTTTCATTTTTTAAAAATTTTTCTAATCCATAATTAGACATTAAAGTTCCAATTACTCCCCCTTTTAGAATACTTTTGTTTTTCCACCTTCTTGCAAGCATTGCAATTATTTGATCGCCATCAATAATTTTACCTTTTTCGTCACACATAATTAATCTATCGGCATCACCATCAAATGAGATTCCAACGTTAGCTTTATATTTTCTCACTGCGGATTTTATTTTATTTGGGTGAGTTGAGCCGCATTTTTTATTTATATTAAGACCATTAGGCTTCACTCCAATCGAAATAATTTTCGCACCGAGTTCTCTTAGAAGCTTAGGGGCTGCCTTGTAGCAAGCTCCATGTGCGCAATCTAAGACTATTTTCATTCCCTTTAAACGAAAGTTATCAGGAAAGTTATTCCTAAGAATTTTGATATATTTATCATTTCCATCCTCAAGTCTTTTTACTCTTCCTAATAACTTTGGGTTTGTAAGTTGATTTGTATTTTTAGCATCAATAAGTTTTTCGATTTTTTTTTCAATTTTATCTGAAAGTTTCATCCCATCTGGCCCAAATAATTTTAAACCATTATCATAATATGGATTATGGGAAGCTGTTATCATAATACCCATATTTGCTCGCATAGATTTAGTCAACATCGCTAACCCGTTAGTCGGTAAAGGACCCAAAGTATAAACATTCATACCACCTGAAACTAACCCAGAAACTAGAGCTGGTTCAAGAGTATATCCTGATAGTCTTGTATCTTTTGCAATAATAGCGATCTGTTTATTTTTTTTTTGATTTTTAAAATAATTTCCAGAAGCAAGACCAAACTTAAAAAATTTTTCTCCAGTTATGTTTCCTTTATTAACTGTTCCTCTTATACCGTCTGTTCCAAAATATTTATTTTTCATGATTTTGCTAAAATATTTTTAAAGATTAAAATTCCTTGTTTAATTTCATTAACATTGTGTACTCTAAAAATTTGAACTCCTTGTGATAATAAAAATAATGTAGATGCTAGAGTTCCTCCTATTCTTTCTTTACTATCATTACTTCCAGATATTTGACCAATAAATCTTTTTCTAGAGGTCCCTATTAAAATTGGAAATCCAAGACTATGAAACAAAGAAATTTTAGATATTAAAGTCAAATTATGTTTCAAAGTTTTACCAAAACCTATGCCTGGATCTAAGATTAATTTTCTTTCTTTTAGTTTTGTGCTTAAATTCAATTCAAAATAATCATAAATATCAAGTAAAACATTTTTATACTTTGGGTTGTTCTGCATAGAATTGGGTGTTCCTTGCATGTGATGTAAAACTTTTGCGACTTTGTATTTTTTTAAATTCTCTAAAGCCTCTTTATTATAATTAAAACCTGAAACATCATTAATTATATCAACACCGTTTTTTACACCTTTGATCATTAACTCCTTTTTTCTTGTATCTAAAGATAAGCACGTCTTTTTATATTTCTTTTTAAAATTTTTTATTACATGTTCTACTCTTTTCCATTCAATTTCAGGTTTTATAGTTTTAGATCCCGGTCTTGTTGACTCACCTCCAACGTCAATTATATCCGCACCTGACCTGATCATATTTGATATATGTTTAAAAGATTTATTTTTTTTATTGTATTTTCCACCATCTGAGAAACTATCTGGAGTTAAATTAAGAATTCCCATAATCAATGGTTTGGAAAAATCTACATTCTTAATAAAGCTCTTTCGTCTTGATGTAATCGTTTTTAAATCTTTGTTTGTGCTTTCTCTTACTTTTTTTTTTAAATATTTAATGCTCTTAATATGAATGAATTTTGAATGAATTTTATTCTTGTTTCTTTTAAAAATCTCAACTTTATCAAAAGCAATATTTTTGCTACCACATAAAGGTAAGGCTTTTTTTTTATTTATTAATGTTGTGGCCTGTTTACCGTAATAAAAATTACACGCTCGAGTGTAATATTTAATCATTATTAAAGAGCTGGTTTTGGCTTTAATCCAAGGGAGTCTAGAGCAGAAGATGCTTTACCGTCCTCATTATCATCCTCTTTGAAAGATCTTGTGGGTTTGATGTTTTTAAGTATTAAATCTCTTATTTCATCTCCTGAAAGTGTTTCATAAATTAATAAAGCTTTAGCTATCTTGTGGAGATCGTCAATTTTATCTGTAAGAATTTTTCTAGCTCTTTCATATCCTTTGTCTACAATTTTTTTAACCTCTGCATCGATCTTTTTGGCAGTTTCTTCAGACATATTTTGTTGTTTAGTAACAGATCTTCCTAAAAATACTTCTTCTTCATTTTCACCGTAAGCTATAGTACCTAATTCTGAACTCATACCGTATTTTGTAACCATATTTTTTGCCATTTTAGTTACCATATCAATATCAGAAGAAGCACCAGAAGTAACTTTATCGTGACCAAAAATTATTTCCTCCGCTATTCTACCTCCCATCGCAACGGCAATATCTGAATGCATTTTTTCTCTATACACCGATAATTGATCTCTCTCAGGCAACCTCATAACCATACCTAATGCTCTACCTCTTGGTATAATCGTTGCTTTGTGAATTGGGTCTGAAGCTTTTTCATTTAATGCTACAATAGCATGTCCTCCCTCATGATAAGCTGTTAATTTTTTTTCGTCTTCTGACATTACCATTGATCTTCTTTCAGCTCCCATCATAACTTTGTCTTTTGCTTCTTCAACATCTGACATAGTAACCACTCTTTTATTTTTTCTTGCTGCTAGAAGAGCGGACTCATTTATTAAATTTGCTAAATCAGCTCCAGAAAATCCTGGTGTGCCTCTTGCGATAGTTCTTAATTTTACATCAGGCCCAATATTTATTTTTTTAACATGAACTTTTAAAATAGCCTCTCTTCCAATTATATCTGGATTTCCAACAACCACTTGTCTATCAAATCTCCCAGGTCTTAAAAGAGCAGGATCTAAAACATCTGGTCTGTTAGTCGCGGCAATCAAAATAATTCCTTCATTAGTATCAAAACCATCCATTTCTACTAATAATTGGTTTAAGGTTTGCTCTCTTTC
>MDTA01168903.1_pt1 | contig 10026 bp, 10 predicted proteins | sample 811151 | NCBI WGS metagenome assembly MDTA01 (sample SAMN05326648, study PRJNA326480) | marine metagenome | isolation source: seawater | place: Indian Ocean: South | collected 2010 | reverse complement strand
CCATACTCTTATCGGGATCTTTTATAATTCTAAATCTTTATTGGTTTCAAAAAATAGTAAGTATAATTATTTATAAATATAACAAATATCATAATTTTAATATTTGATAATATAAATGCAAAATGATGTGATAAGAATGTTACTAATGGGTTTAATAACAATGTGTATATTCGCATATATAGATTCAGGATTATTTCTAACGTTAGAAGAGGATCTAACTGATTATATAAAAGAATATGAATATCTAGATGATTATTCTAGACCAGTATTATTGAGTGGATTAGCTTCTGCTCTAGCAATTCTCATTTCAAAGAGTATTAAAAGATACATAATATTACCTAATTTTAAAATAATAGAACATCCTCTAATAGATGCGACAGGAATATTAATAGGTACATTCTTAGTTATCATGACTTATGAAGTTCTTAAACCTCCACTAGGGGACCAGAGGCCCTCTTTGTATAATAAACTAGCCGCTTCTCTTGGGTAAGGGGGATAACCCTGATCTTGCCAATTTGCCTTATCGTTAATGTACTGAGACATTTCCCGTTTAGCTCGTTCTATTTTAGCTTGTTCTATCGTTAGTAGGCGCCCTCCTTTAGTTTTACGCTCCCTTTAGTTTTCTTTTTCTTAGGTTTCTTTTTATGAGTTCTTTTAGTAGTATTAAGTTTTTTAGCTGAGGCTCTTTTGAGAGATTTTCCACCTTTAAATCTGTAAGTTCTTAGTCTTTTAGAACGCATATTTTTCCTTCCTCTTTTTCTCTGTAAACTTCTTAATGTAATCATATATATATATATATAATTTATATTCTATATTTAAAGAAGATTTATTATTATATTTGTATAAATAATGTGGTGTGATGAGATTATTCGGTTATTCAACAATACTTATAATTTAAACTTAAGTATTCAAAGAGCTGAGTTCTTTTATGAACTATTCAGTTCTACATTTAGGTTTGAAATAAATCATGAAGATATTGAAGATATTGATGATGAAGATTGTTCTATTACAATAACTAAGTTAGAAAATAATACTGAAACTGAATATGAAATAGATAGATTCATATTTTGGTTTCATACTATCTTTTACAGAGAATTAGTCAATGAATTAGAATTATTGAATAATGGTAATAATGAATATGAAGATATTGTTTACAGAGTTGAATCACTTGAAAGAGTCATTGACACTTTCAAATATATACAAAAAATAGATGATTTTGAAGACTTCTTTGAATCTTTAAGGATATACATTGAAAATATGAATTATTAGTTAAATCTTTCTTTTTTAGTAAATACAATTACTTTCTTTTAGTAAATCGTTTAGATTTCCTTCGAATAGTCATTCCCCTTTTTTTTTTCTTTCTTTCTGGGGAAGGAAACGAAACATTAGAGATAATTTTTCTTACATTATCAAATACAGCGTAATTACTACAATCTTTTTTTTGATGTCTATAAAATACTATAGAGATATTATTAAACATATCATTGTGTGTATCACAGGTTTGAGTATAATTTCTTTCACTACAATTTAATTCTTCATCTGTAAGTTTAACATAAGGGAAATGGCTGCAGTTCTCATTTTGGTTACAGAAAGATTGGAGTTTACTAGCCAACCTATTAGGATAGTTTTCATTTCCTATACGTAAAACCATCTTACCCCAATCGCCCCATGTTTTTGAGTTTATTGTATTTTCTAGACTATTATTACACATATCTTCTTCCAATTGACCACGAGATAATTCATGATTACATCTTACAACGTAAAAAGTTCTTATATTAGTGGGTTCTAATTCTTTCATGAATAGTGCTGCTGTCTGCATAGTTCTAAATAATTCTGAAGTGAAAACATAATCTGATTTTAATTTTGATGCTTCTTGAGGTTCTAAGTTTAATATCAAACCTTTTATTCTTTGTGCAGTTTCCTTTGTTTCTCTTATACCTTTATCTGTTAAACGTGCGTCACTTATTGCATCAAGTAAGCCTGTTTCATTATGTCTTCCGTGACCATGTCTTGAAATAACAATACTTTTAATATTGTTAGTTCTTAAACTATCTGTAAGTTTATCATTCACTATTTTTAAATATTTTATCTTTTCATCATCTCTGTAATAGTCCAAATCATCATTTCCTATCTTATTTCCTTCAGATACTGGAGAACCAGTATCTAAGACAGTAATTTCATAAGCACCACTCGTATTAGTAGCTCTGATGTGAAATGTTATATTATTAAAAAACTTTCTAAAATGTTTAGTATTACTCTTATTTTTTCTCAATGTTTCTATAATATTTTCTGTATTATCTGAATCTTTATCGGTATAAACCATTGAATCCTTTAATAAACAGTTTATACGATTACTATGAGTAAATAGAAATATATTTGGGTAGGTGGGTGATTTTATTTTGTGGGGTGAAGATGATGAACTTCTATTTCTTCGAGGTGTGCGGTGCCGTGGTCTCATAGGTCTTTGTGGTGGTTTGGTCCTTGTTTTTTTTGGTGATCTTCCAGGTCTTGCGTGTGGCCTTCTCGTACTTCGCCGCGGTGATGTTCTATTTCTTTGAGGTGGTGATATTCTATCTCTAGGGGGTGGTGATCTAGGAGATTTTAGTTTTTTTGTACGCATAATTTATAATTATATATATATATATATTAATAATTCATCTGTTATAATTATCAAGAAAATATGAATTATTAGTGTATTAGTCTATTACTTTCATTTAATACAATTATCTTCTTTTAGTAAATCTTTTTTTATTAGTTCTTCTCTTATTAGTAGTTCTTCTCTTATTAGTTCTTCTACTATTTCTTTTCTTAGTGAATCGTTTAGATTTTCTACGAAGAGTCTTTCTCTTTTTCCTTTTCTTTTTCTTTAAAGAGCCGCCACGAATAATCGCGGTGGATGGTTGAGGATTCTGTGCTACTAAGGATTGATTGACTTTTTCCCTCTGAGCATCTTGTGCATCTTTATCAGCTAATTCATAAAAATCTGTATAAGCATCATCATTTTTTAATATGTAGTAAAATACTGTCTTTTTACAACGTGCCTTTATATCATACATATAATCATCTCGGTAAAAATAACTTTTAACATCGTTTAGTTGTAATACAACTCTTTCTCTTCTTGCATCTTGCATGGGACTGTTTTCTAGATGAAATATATTACGGGTGACCATCCGTGCGCGTTCATACTGATTGTGATAACAGGCACCTCTTTTTATATTACTCTCTTTGAACTCGTGGTTACAAGGTATCATTATTAATCTTATAGGAGTTAGTTTTGTAGAAGGAAATGCTTGGGTATTACAATTAACAAAAATCATAGCAGTTTGTTGTGTTCTAAGTAGTTCAGAAATATAAATAATTTTATTCAAATACTCACTGCTTGAAAATAAATCCCTTATCACAGGATTCTTGGCGACAGATATCATATTAGTTATCCCAAATAAAGTTAGTGATGTATCTTGAATCATGTGCGACGCACCCTCTTCATTATGTTTAGATAAGCCGTGTCTAATAATACAGAGATCTTTTGTTTCTAATAATTTTTTTAATGATTCTTCTCCCCCCCTTTCCTCTACATTTGATAATGTTTTTCTTTTTATCGCATCGATCATTCCATGACTACTTATTCTCGCATAACCATCTATTTTTTCACCTTTTTTGATATTTACTTCAACTCCTACATTAAGTATTTGTTCAGCAGATAGATTAAACATTTCTCCAAACATCTGTAAACTTATTCTTCCCTCATTAGTCCCCTCACTTTTCATAAGTAATTTGTAAACAGAACCTACTTTTTTAAGTAAGAATATTACACAATTATTGAACTTATATAATTCCCGTCTATATAATTCTGGATTTTTTTTTCTTTCTAATAATTTCTCTAAAATACTTTTATTTGGGTCTGTTGTGGGATATAACAAGTCCAAAAAACATCTTATTCTTGAAGAGTGTGAAAAAAGTATAGCTAATTGCTTTTGTATACCCATCACAGGTTGTAATGATGGTTGCAAGTTATCACCCGCAACCGCAAGAGTATTTACAGCAGCGTTCGATTGATCCATACTTAATATTATATACATATACTTATATTTTTTCCATATTGATTTTATTATCTAATACATCTTCTTATACATTTTCTTTAGGAAGAATAGTTCTTCCTTCCACATATCTTTATTTGTTTTATTAGTGAGTTCTTTGAAATCCTTTTCCAAGTTTTCTTTGTTCTCTTTCAACTTCTCAATCTCTTCTTCTGTCAAGGTGTAAATCGGTAGTTTGATAAGATAATCATACTCACTTGTAATCACATTGAAATCTGGTAGATCTTCACACGGAATGCTCTTACCATTAGAACATCCTGGGAACTTATTCTTTTTCAAGATATCACTTACAGTTACTTTAGGCTTCCTGAAGATAGAGATCTTTTCATCAAGAATAGATTGAATGAACGCACACTTCGCACCAATAATCTTAAGTTCTTCTTCTAATTCTTGTATTTGATGAAGACGTCTCTTTTCATACAATTCTAAACGTAGATGATAATACTCTTCAAGAATATCATTTACGTGAGAATATTTTGTAATTGTGCCCTTCGCATTATAAAGATGCATATTACTCACAGATGTATATTTAGTTGTAGTGAGATTGAAATCTTTCTCTACAGTATCAATCTCATCTTCACTCCATTGTGAAGAGTTAAGATATCCAGGTTTAAGAGTTACTACAAAATTTACCTCTGTATCTGAACAGTGATTCTGATAATCAAGAACAACTGGACCCTTCTTTTTCTTTTTCAGCTCCTTTTCACCTCTCTCAGGCATAAGACTCTCTAAGAACTCCTTATAATCCTCTGTCCATCTACCAATCGGTAGTTCAGAAATCTCAATAACTGAAGGACTGATAACCTTGTAAAGACCCTTTGAAACATATGTTTTATCATCCTTTTTGAATACTGTGCCCTTGAATCCATTAAACCAAGGTTTAATATCTGTAAATGAACCTCCATCAAGTTTCTTTTCAATACTATCAATAATATCGAGAGGATTGTGTTGAGGGATATTTGTACTGAATCCTGTCCCGATACCTGTCATACCATTGACAAGAACCATAGGAATGACCGGAGCATAGAACTTTGGTTCAACGAGTATCCCATCATCTTCAACTCTGTCAAGTATGGGGAAATCGCTCTTAGGAAAGATCCATTCAACAATCTTATGAAGTTGTGTATGAATATACCTAGGACTTGCTGAATCAGAACCTCCCATAATTCGTGTTCCAAACTGTCCATTAGGAACAAGTAGATTGATATTATTTGAACCTACGAAGTTTTGAGCCATACCGATAATTGCTCCTTGAAGAGAAGCTTCACCGTGATGATACGCAGCATTTTCACTAACATATCCTGCAAGCTGAGCAACCCTTATCTCAGATGTAAGATTCCTTTTCAAACAAGAATAGAGAATCTTTCTTTGACTAGGTTTCATACCATCAAATGTTCCTACTGAACGATGTAGATCACTATTTGAGAAATGAATAAGTTCTTTGTGAATAAACTTCTCAATATGAATCTTCTTTTCATCACTTTTCAAAACTTCATTCTCATCATAGTTGTAAAGCCATTGTTTCCTATCATCTGACTGAGACTTTTTGAAAGCTAGATCCATTGATTCATCACTCTGTTCAGTCCAAATATAATCATTATTCATCATATGCTTGAAATACTCCTTTGCTTCGAGAGATGTACTTGTTCCCAGACCCTTATAATATTTACACTTCCATTTCTTATAATCTGAAGTGCTTTTCATCCAATCAGTATAGTCTGTAAGATTATAGAATGATTTTACACTCTTACCTTTTGTGACCTTTACAATAGGAGTAATCATACTTGTCACAAAGTTTAACTTGATCAAAGATGGCCACATTGTATTGAAAAGATTGAGAACCAAACCCTTGATATGTGACCCATCATGATCCTGATCAGTCATAATCATAATCTTTCCATATCTTAGGGCTTTTGTATCAGTATATTCCTTTCCACTCACAAGACCAATAATCTTTTTAAGATTTGTAATTTCTGTATTATTCATAATCTGTTTTACAGAAGCATCCTTTACATTCAGAAGCTTACCTCTTAGAGGAAAGACACCATACTTATCTCTACCAACTTCAGAAAGTCCTGAAACTGCCATAGACTTTGCTGAATCTCCCTCAGTAAGAATAAGAACACACTCTTTGGATTTCTTTGTCCCCGCCCAGTTGGCATCATCAAGTTTAGGAACATTAATCTTACTCTTTTTTGAGCCATCAGTTTTCTTTTGACCCTTACTATCCTTAAACTCAGCAAAAGATACAATCTTATCTATAATATCCGTTGATGATATGAATGATTTAATAAGTTTATCTGAGATTTTAGGACTTGAACCAAACTTACTCGGTGTAGTAATAAGTCTTTCTTTCGTTTGTGAATCAAAAGAAGGGTCTTCAATCGTTGAATTGATGAAGACATATAGATGATTCTTGATGTAATTGTCAGGAACCTTTTTCTTATGTTTCTTCTGGAGAACATCTGCGAGCTTTGCTATAATTTGTTTTACAATCGTATCAACATGCTTTCCACCCTTCATAGTGAATACACCATTTACGAAAGACACCTGTTCAAACTTATCTGAATGAGAGAGAGTAAGACCTATTTCCCATCTGTCGTGAATAGTATCATAAACACATTTTGTTTTTTCTGGGAGATAAAGTTTCATATAATTTTCGAAAGACTTGATCTTCAACTTCTCATCATTATAGTAAACCAAAACACTTTTATCTGTCATTCCTGATAGATCATAAATCCTTCGTTCAAACAGAGAGATCATTGTCTCACTGAATCCCTTAATTCCGAATCTTTTGAAATCTGTGAGCCATGTAATTTGAGTATAAGGTTTCCCTGTAAACTTTGTAATCTTGGGTTTGTTCACAACCTTCATATTATCTTGGAACTCTTGAACATATTTTAGAGAACGATCAACATCCACAGTTTCAACTCTGAATCGTGTTGAGAAGATATTTGTTAGTTTTGCTCCATATCCATTCTTACCTCCTACAATCTTACCTTTTTCAGAGTAGTTTGAAGAAGTGAGAAGTTCACCAAAGATAAGTTGAGGAGTCATTATCTTATTACCTTCACTATCAAGTTCTGTGGGATGTTCAACTATCTCAATACCTTTACCATCATTGTATACAGATATTTCTCCAGTATTCTTATCAATATTTACTTTCATCTTTGTCACTGGGAAATGGGACTTCTTCATCTTACCTCTTACCCAAGCATCTCGTGAGTTCACAAGGATCTCATCAAAGATTTTGTAAATGGCAGGAATATATTCGCCATTAATGTATTTGATCTTGTCTCCTTTAAGAACAGGAATCTTTTCTTCAATCATATGTTCACCACCAACATATGTATCCGGTGTTTTGTGAATGTGATCACGAAGTTGCATTTTTGTGTAAACCTCATTTTCACTCATTTCTTAATAATAAATAGATATAGTGCTGTGTATTTAAATAAGAATCAAATTTAAAATGTTTTGTAATATATATAAAGAATTAATGGAATTATATAATGATATTTCTTCAGATTTTTATTCACTTGAACAGAATATAGTAGCTGATATTAAAGAAGTAGATGATGTAGTTGAGACTGAAACATATTCGATATTTGATAGAATAACGAATATTTCTACTAAAGAGTTATTAAAAGTTGTATTTATGATACATATTACAATTGTAGTATTAATTTTAGCATCATATTATGATAATAAGAGTAGTATTAATTACTCTATTACAAGATTTCAATTATTAGTTGTCATAGTTTCATTATGGACATTACTTTACTGTTTCTGTTAAAACTTTTGGTTTAAGAGCTATTATGAGAACGTTGGAGTTCTTTAAAGAACTCCATAACTAGTTCTTGATAACGACTTATCTCAAGAATATATGATGTACCAAAATAATGATCTGGTGCACCAGGAGAAGGATTGGATTCATTAGCACGTACCCACAGATTCTCACTCTTTTTTAAGTCACTTTTAAATATTCCTTCTAGTTCATTAAAAAAAATCTCTATAGCTTCAATCCTATTACTACAATTAGTAATCTTAGGTAATGTTTTGTAACCCTTTAAACGTTTTAGACCCTTAATCAATTTATCTGATGCTTTTTTCAGAACACTAAATCGAACCTTAACTAGTTTATTAGTATATTTTTCATTATTTAATGATTTTATTAATTTATCCATCTTTTCTGTATAAATTCTCCAGTTACCATAATGATAATCATCCTTTTTTGAATATTTTTCATTCAGTTCTTTAAATTTCTTTTCTCCCGATTTTTTTACTTGATTATCATTATATTTAGTAACTAATTCTAATAAGTTTATATTATAGAAAGTGATATATTTGGGTGTTTCATAACTTTTTAGGTAAGAGTTATCGGGTTCATTGCCGTTTCCACAATTTTTTGACGTCCAGTACCCACTACCATGATATATTCTTTTACGAGTTTTCTTCTTCCCCTTAGTTTTCTTTCTTTGGAGTTTCTTTTTAGTTTTACTCGCTTTATTCATAAAATCTTTATTTATATAGTTTATTGCTTTCTTTGAAGCATTACTTACCCTTGAACCTACAAACTCACTAACGGAAAAAGGTTTCTTGCCTTTTATTTTCGTTAGATAATTATCTCTTCCTGAAGATCTTCGTTTAGAAAGCTTTCTATTACTATGTGGAGCCATTATATATTTATATTTATATTATTTTTTAGGTTCAGCTTCTTCAACAGTTTTTATATTTTCAACTGATTCATCTATCTTACCTTCTGCGTTATCTATAACCTCACTCACAACATTTTGAACTATATCTTTCGCATTACCTACTTCTTTCATAATATTCTCTTGTAAGTTTTCTTTTAATGATTTTGTCCCTTCATTAAAAGCATTATTAGATCCCTGTGAAGAAACCGCACTTAATCCGCTTAATAATGATAATATTTTATCATCTTTTAGTTTATCCTCAATCTGAGTATTCATATTTTTTTCATATTTATCAGGTAATACACTTGATAGCTCTTTTTTGAAATCAAACTCTTTCTTTTTCTTAACTTCACCTTTTCCAGAAAATTCTTTTTCAACTTGTTTTCGTTTAATATTCTCAATAGATTTACAGAATGGTCTGTAAGCTTCTTTATGACTTTCATAATCATCATATTTACCTGAAAGTTGAAAATATTGCCACCCCTCAGTTTTAAGTTGTTCAGTAGTTATTGCGTATTCAAAATAATTCTTATCTAATGAAAAAAGTTGTAAGAATCCATTACTTGCTGTAACTGATAAAGATATAGTCCATGAAATCCAGTATGAAATTGTGTCAAAGTTTTTAGGAAGTTTTGCAGGATCCATTTGTCCCAATGAAAGAACAGCTGGTAAAAGAATAGAACCCGTTGTAACAACAAAACGAAATACATTATAATATTTTCTTGTATGAAGTTTTCTTTTTTCATAGTTCAGAACTTCAGATAAAAAACGACTCTTTAAAATAGAATTATCGGTTTTAGAACCCAGTTCCAACCCATCAATAATCTCTAAAACTTCATCTTTATATGTAAAACTAAAATCATTAGTCATTTAATATATATAAGATTTTATCTACGACTATTATCCTCATAAATCTTTAAAGGACTGTTCAAATAGTTCTTCATTATTGGAGATACTATATTAAAAGAATTATTACGTTTAATCTTGTGACATACATTATATATATTAATATGTTTGGGATTAGAGAAGTTTAAGTACTCTACACAGAAACATACACGATTTTTACAATCCATGACATCTTTGACGAGTTTTAAACTTCTCATTTTAATACTATAGATAATTTTCTTTTATATCAAATTTTTTTATATTATAATATTATAATTAAATGAGTCCAAGAACAAGCAATCCGCCGAACCTGACTACACCAATAGAAGAAATGGACGTGACACGCAGTT
>MDTA01030763.1_pt1 | contig 10026 bp, 8 predicted proteins | sample 811151 | NCBI WGS metagenome assembly MDTA01 (sample SAMN05326648, study PRJNA326480) | marine metagenome | isolation source: seawater | place: Indian Ocean: South | collected 2010 | reverse complement strand
ACTTGGCATTTACATATACCAACTAAAAACAGACTAAAATCATTTGGTTTAATAAATGTACTTAAATCAGAAAATATTTACCTGGAAGATTTAATACCATATGAAAATTTTTTAAATAAATTAAATAATTCAGATTTTGTTATAACCGATGGTGACGGAGTAGCTGAAGAGTGTCATATTTTAGGAACGCCAACGCTTGTATGGAGATATGAGCATCTTGATTCAAATCATTTGTTTGAATCAGACACAAGTCTTTTTTTGTCTGAATTTAATATAAATAAATGCCAAGAATTTTTTAGTAATTATGAAAGTTATAAAAAAGAAAGAAGGATTGATTTGAATAGTCCTTCCGCTGAAGCTCTAAATAAACTTTTAGGAAAACAAAAAAATTAGTAGTTTAAACTTAGTGAAATGATGGAAAAATATAAAAAAATTTTTAAAGGTGTTATTTATGTTTCCAGAATCACTAAAACAAATAATAAAAAGCTAAGGATCTTATTTTCAGTTTTTCTAGCAAATCTTAGCGTCTATATAGATATTGGTTCAATTTTAATACTCACTTCCTTATTAGTAGGTCGAATTAGTGTAGACAATATTTTTGTTGATTTTTTTGTTGAGAATGCATACCTTCTTCCGATAATGATTGTTTTAAGATTCGTTTTTAATTTTGTAGAAAAAACTAATTTAAAAAATCTTGAATTAGAAGTACATGAAAAACTCAGAAGCTACCTTTTGAGTGAAGTATTTAATAAATCAAATTATTCAATATCGGATTCTTTTTATTTCATAAATATTGTAAGTGCTCATATTTCATTTTTCTATGGTGCCTTAGCATCGCTTATTAATGCCGGATTACAACTACTTGTCTACTTGACCTATTTGTTGGTTACTGATTTTAATACTGTTTCTATATTTTTATTAGGTGCCTTAGTTCTGATACTACCAACTCGATTTTTCACATTAATGGGTAGAAAATATATGCATGAATCCTATGAAACGGGGATAGAGATTAATTCAGACATACAGAGAGTACTTGATAATTTATTTTTAATAAAAATATTAGGAAAGACAAAAGAAGAGGGTGAGATTTTTGCTAAAAGGTTAAATATTTTTAAAATCTCTGAATTAAAAAATGGAATTTATGGAACAATAAACTCAAGCATCCCCTCATTTGTTGCTCTTTTAGTGCTTTCAATACTTGTAGTCTTTTTTAATTTAGTAAAGTTGATTACTATAGATTTTATAGGGATAGTCTATAGACTATTTCAAAGCCTTGGGTCATTCAATCAATCTTTAAGTAGAGTAGTCAATTCACATGTTCATTTAGATAATTTATATAATATTGAAAAAAATAAAGTTGTTGTTCGAAGTGATTATTTTAATTTAGATAATAAAAACATGGGAGACGTAGCTCTAAGTGCTAAAAATATATCTTTTGAATACTTTAATTCGGATGGTCCAATTTTTGAAAATCTAAATATAGAATTTATGAAAAATAAGCATACTCTTATTACTGGACCAAACGGCACTGGAAAAAGTACAATACTTGGTATTTTATCAGGCGTTTTATATCCAGAAAAAGGGAACTTATATTCCTTTACTAAAAGATTTGGCTACATAGGCGTAACACCTTTAATAATCACAGGCACTTTGAGAGAAAATTTAAAATATGGATCTTCTGTTGAGATTAGTGATGAGGATATGTTAGAAATTATTGAACAATTTAAACTGTTCAATGAGAATATTGAAAACCAACTAGAACAAGAGGTTAGTAATAAAACACTATCTTCTGGGCAAATGCAAAAAGTTTCCTTTATGAGAGCGATTTTAGCTAACGTCGAAATTTTATTTCTAGATGAATCAACTTCTAACTTGGATGACGAATCAAGAATTCTTATATTTAACTTGTTAAAAGATAAGGATATAACCATTATAAACAGTACCCACAACCCTGAGCACTTCGACTACGATCACAGAGTAAGAGTAACAGTAGAAAACGATAAAAGAGTTCTAACTGTTGATTAGAAATTTATAAATATTTAATTCTTTATTTAAAAAATTTTCAAAACTATTTTTTTTCGAAACACTATTAAGAGCATTATTTGAAAGAGTTTTAAAGAGGTCATCATCTTCCATAACCTCATGAATAGTTTTTTGTAAATCGTTATTCTTAAAACTAAAAAATTTACCATTTTTGTTATCTTCTATTATTTCCTCAATATTTCTTGTTTTGTTTGATATGATTACACACCCCATTGACATTGCTTCAAGTAAAGCTTTTGGATTCCCTTCATATAAAGAGGAAGAGAGAAAAATTTTGTACCGACTATAAAGATCCATCAATTCTTTATTACTTAATAAACCTAAAAAATTAATTTTAACATTATATTTTTCAGCACATTCAATCATTTCTTTTTTCAGACTTCCTTCACCAGCAATATCTAATGTAAATTTAGATTTACGGAGTTCTTTGATCAATTCAATATAGTTTTTTTGATTCTCCAGTCTTCCTACGGTTAAAATTCTATCTAAGTATCTTTCACTAGATTTTGCTGAAGACTCAACCCAGTTAGGAATTATTTTTATTTTCTCACTATCTTTTACTTTAAAATTATCCAACAAGCTATCTTTATCTACCTTAGAAGTTGTTGAGTAGCAATCAGAAAAAGTTAATGACAATTTTGTTAAATAATAGAAAAATGTTTTTGTGTATAAATTTTTATTTTCTTCTCTTGCGAAGGAAAAATGATTATATCCAGTCCTAATATATAAAGGCTTTTTTGATATTAATTTAAGTAATATTGGGATCCAAGATCCATGAAGTTGATTGGTTTTGATAAGATCAAATTCTTTTATATTTTTTTTTACATAGAAAGCTATATAAAAAGACTTAAAAAATCTAACTATTTTATTTCTTGATTTTTTTAAAACACTGTAAATTGGTAAAACCTCGATAAATGGATAATCTTCAATTATTGTTTTATCTTCATCCTCACCATAAGTTATAAAGGTAAATTTATGTTTTGACGACAACTCTTGATATAGCTTAATTTCTCTATCAAGAAGGCCACTGTCTAACCAATTTTTTAAAGAAATTTCATAAGTAAAAAAAAGAACAACATTCATTGAGTTAATATTAACTAGGAAAAGATTATTTAAATTGATTAATTTATGAAAAAGATACTTGTAATACACACAAATTATAGAGACGTCGGAGGTGAAGATATTGCTGTAATAAATGAGGTTGAGTTATTAAAAAAATTTTATGAAGTTCGAACTCTTTATTTTTCAAACAATATTTCAAATTATTTAAGACAGGCTATCTCATTTATTTTTAACAGAGACAAAAAAAGCATAGAACTTTTAAAAAAAGAACTTGAAGAATTTAATCCAGATATAGTTTACGTTCACAATACTTGGTTTAGAGCTTCTTTGGGGATTTTTAAACTACTTGACAATCATAATGTAAAGATAATTCTAAAACTTCATAATTTTCGTTATGATTGTACAAAATCTTTACTCTCTTCAAGACATTTTAAAGATGATCAAAACTGCAGAGCATGTGGGCAGAATCGTAATTCCGTAGGTTTTCTTAACTTATATTATGAAGGAGACATATTTAAATCAGTTGCTATGTTGAGGTACGGAAAAAAATACATTGATATTATTAGAAATTCAAAAATTAAAATACTTGTATTGACAAATTTTCATTTGAATAATTTAAAACAGTTAGGTGTAGAAGAAAATAGACTAGGATTATTCCCTAATTATTTAAAACATATAGAGACAAAAGAGAATAATGAGCCTCAGGATTACATCCTTTATGCAGGGAGACTATCAAAAGAAAAAGGGGTTGAAGAGTTAATTAAGTCATATTTAAGTTTAGATCTTGAGAATATAAGTCTAAAAATTATTGGAAATGGGCCCATGTATTCAGAACTAAATGAAAAATATTCAAAAATGAATGTTGAATTCTTAGGTCAAATTAGTAACTCTGAAGTTATTAAAATAATGGTTAATTCAAAAGCAGTAGTTACTGCAACAAAATTATTTGAAGGTCAACCTACATTATTATGTGAAGCTTCAATGCTTGGAGTTCCATCGATCTTCCCACAAACAGGGGGTATTTCTGACTTTTTCCCTCCTGGTTATCCGCTTTCATTCGAGCAATTTAATTATGAAGATTTAAAAGAAAAGTTAAAATTATTAACTAAAGATGATTACATTTATTTAGAAGGTAAAAAAAATAAAGAATTTATAGAGCACTATTTGAACGAAAAAAAACTTATTAATGAATTTGATCAAATTATAAATGATACATAAGCAGCCATTAATCTCAGTAATTATGAGCGTTTATAATGGTGAGGCGACTATTTCCAGAGCAATAAATAGTATTACATCTCAAACTTATCAAAATTTAGAATTTTTAATTGTTGATGACTTTTCAACTGATAGCTCTTTAAAAGTATTAAAAGAGTTTGAAGAGAAAGATAAAAGAATAAAAGTTTATCAAAACAAAAAAAATATTGGATTAACAAAGTCACTGAATTTCTTAATAGGCAAATCTAAAGGTGAATTTATTGCGCGCCAAGATGCTGACGATGTAAGTTATGATAAAAGACTATCTAAACAATTTGAGATAATAAGTGAAAAAAATTTTGATGCTGTGAGCTCAAGAGCAAATAGAAAAGATAGAAAAAAGAAAATCCCCAACCTAAGTTTTTATATGCCTAAGAAAATTATTATTAAACTAAAAAATCCTTTTATACATGGCACACTTTTAATCAGAAAAAAAGTTCTCCTTAATCTAGGTTGTTATGATGAAAGATTCTATTTTGCTCAAGATTATAAATTAATGAAAGATTTTTTAGATAGTAAATACAAGATAGGACTAATTAAAGAGCCTTTATATTTGCTTAATGAAGAAAACAATATTTCTAAGATACATAGAGATGAACAGCGTTATTATGCAGAATGTGTTAAAAAAAATAAAGATCCACATTTAAGTAAGAAATAGTTTATGAAGATATATCTAAATAACCCAAAAGAATCATGGGTGGTCGACAGATTTAGAAAAGAATGGTTAGAAAACAATAGGTCCATTTCTACAAAAAAAGTTAATTTTGCTGACATAATTTGGATTATTTCTCCTTGGACTTGGAAGAAGATTGGATATCGACATTTAAAAAATAAGAAAGTAATTTGTACGATTCATCACATAGACGAAGATAAATTTGATAAGAATGAAGAAATTAACTTTTACGAAAGAGATTCAATAGTCGACGAATACCATGCAATTTCTGACCCAACATACAAACAGTTAAGAAAATTAACTAATAAAAAAATTAATAATATCCCTTTTTGGATTAACAATAATATCTGGTTTGAAATTGAAGATAAAGAATTAAATAGAAAAATGTTAAATATTCCAAAAGAAAGTTTTGTAATAGGTTCATTCCAGAGAGACACAGAAGGCAGTGATTTAAAATCTCCAAAGCTATCTAAGGGACCAGACCAATTTTTAGAGATAGTTGAAAACTTAAATGCAAATAAAGATAATCTTTTAGTCCTTCTTTCTGGGAAAAGGCGACAATATATAATTGAAAAACTTGAAGAAAAAGATATTAATTATATTTATTTTGAAATGGTGAATTTTGAATTATTAAACAAGCTTTATAACTGTTTAGATCTATATATTGTTGCATCAAGAGTTGAAGGAGGACCAGCTTCTCTTATGGAATGTGCCAGTATAAAAGTTCCAATTATTTCAACCGATGTTGGAATAGCGAGCAAGATATTAAATAAAGATTCTATTTTTAATATGTCTAATTTTCATAATGCAAAACCAGACATAGAGACCGCTTATAAAAATTCTATTAAATATAGAATGCCTAATGGATTTTCACAATACATAGAAATGTTTAAGGAGATCTATGAAAATTAGCATAGGTACAAACATTAAAGATGGTCCATGGGGAGGGGGTAATCTTTTTGCTATTAACTTAAAACTTTATCTTGAGGATAAAGGCTACGAAGTTATCAACAGCTTAGAGGATGATGATATCGATTTAATTTTGCTAACAGAGCCACGAAAAACATCAGAGTCATCTGCTTTTACTCATATTGATGTAAGGAATTACATTGATTACATAAAGAAAGATACTTTAGTTGTCCATAGGGTAAATGAATGTGACGAACGAAAAGGAACAAATTATGTTAACAAATATTTAATCAGTGCTAATAAGTATGCGGATCATACTGTTTTTGTAAGTAAGTGGTTAAAAGATTTGTATCTATCACAAGGATTAAAAAAGGAAAACAATGAAGTTATTTATGCAGGTGCAAATTCAACAATATTTAATAACAGAGGTTACAAGGTTTGGGATACTAATTCAAAACTACAAATTGTAAGTCATCATTGGGGTGCAAACTGGAATAAAGGGTTTGAGATTTATTCAAAGCTCGATCAAATGCTTGATAGGGACGACTTTAAATCTAAAATAGGATTTAATTATATTGGAAATCTACCAAAAAATTTTACTTTTAAAAATGTTAACCATATAAATCCTCTTTCAGGAGAAGCTCTTGCTGAAGAAATTAAAAAATCTCATATATATATTACAGCATCTCTAAATGAACCATCTGGCAATCATCACATAGAAGCTGCCCAATGTGGACTACCAATACTTTATATTGATAGTGGAGGAATTCCTGAATACTGTAATGGATTCGGGATACTTTTTAACGAAGAAAATTTTGAGAATAAGTTAGAAGAGATTATAAGAAACTATAATTCTTTATTTCCAAAAATGAAAAATTACCCGTTTAATTCCGATTTGATGTGTCAAGACTATGAAAATTTGTTTTTAAAATTAATTAGTAATAAGAAAAATATTATAGAATCTAGAGAATATATCATTTCAGAAGGAAAAATGAATAAACTATTTTTCATTTTAAAAAGATTTCTCGACAAAAAGAATAGAAAATAAATAAAATTAGTAAAGAATGAACAAGAAAAATATTATAGCTTTTAGTTCAAAAATTCTTAATTTTGCTTTTCTGTCCTTTTTACTGTTGTCTATGTTATTTACTCGCCCTTTTGTTGGATTGCAGTATAAATCCTATAGATTAGGTGAGGTTATTATTCTAGGATCTTTTATCTTCGCATTTGTTGTTCTGATTTTATTTAATAAATTAAATATATCCGAATACATTGAATCAAAAACAAGAAATGTATATCTATTTATAATTTTAAGCTTCTTTATATTGTCAATTGTATCTGGTTCTAATTTTCTAGACTCATACACATTTAAAACAAGTTCTTATGTATGGACAATTTCAATTTTATTTTTAACAATTTGGATTTTTAAAACCTTTCATTTTAATTATTTGTATTTTGTAATTTTTTTACCAGCTCCTTTCTTAATGTATTTGTTTTCAACAGGACATTATCCTGATTTTATAATTAATATTTTTAAGGAATTTTCTGACAAATTTAACTTTTTAAAAGCTTCTGATATTATGCTGGCAACAATTTGTGTAAATATATTTGTTAAAAATATTATTAAAGATAAAATTTATCATTTTATTTATTTAACAATATCTATTTCTCTAGTTTTACCCCTATTGCTATTTATGAGCAGAGGTTCGTTCGTTGGCCTTCTAATTTTTTTTATTTTTGAATTGTTTTATAATCGTAAGTTTTTAAGAGGAAATATTTTAAAAACATTTTTAATAAGTGTATTAGGAATTATTCTGTTTATTACATCTCTTATATATGTTGATTATTTATATGTAAATGAAGAAACAAAATCTCTCCAATATAATGAAATACTTCTAAATCCTGGCAATATAATTTCTGGTAGCGTAAATGAACTTGCTCTTAAACAAGAAACTAGAAAAGTATTTTTATCATTTTATATACATTATGGAAGGCTTGAGTCAAGGGATCCAACAACTAATTGGCGTTTAGATATTTGGCAAGATATAATTTTTGACTTAGCTAAGGAAAATAGATTATTAACTGGTTATGGATATAAAGAGATCTTACCCCAAATGACAGATCCAACTGCACCTGGAAGACTAGGTAGAGATGGTCTTAATGAAAATGTTCACAGTTATTTCATTAATATTCTTGCTAGAGGGGGAGTCTTACAATTATTTGCTTTTTTATATTTTTACTATACGATTATCAAAAAATGGAAAAGAGACTCAGGAAATTATAAAATACTTGGATTTCTTTCCCCCGTATTATTTTGTGCTTCTTTAGATATTGCAATGGAAGGGGTCCAGTTTCCTGTATTATTCTTCTCAACATTAGGATATATTTTATTTAATCAAAAAAATGAAATAGAACATACAAATTGATAAGATTTATAATTAAGTAATGAAAAAAGCATTTATTACAGGAATCACTGGACAAGATGGCTATTATCTTTCACAACTTTTATTAAGTAAAGATTATGAAATTCATGGAATTATTAGAAGATCTTCTTCTATAAACACTTCAAGAATAGATGAAATCATTGCTGAGCATAAAGATGATGGGAAGTTTAATCTATATTACTCAGATCTTTTAGATTCTTCCTCTTTAAGTACTTTAATAAATGACATACAGCCAGATGAAATTTATAATTTAGCAGCTCAATCTCATGTAGCTGTATCATTTAAAAATCCAATTTATACCTCTCAGACGGGGACCCTAGGGTCTTTATCGCTATTGGAAGCAGTAAGAAACTCTGAAAAACAAATTAAATTTTACCAAGCATCTTCTTCAGAAATGTATGGTGGAGCAACAAATGAAGCTTTTAATGAAGAGTCGTTATTTGATCCCAAAAGTCCATATGCAGCGTCTAAAGTTTTTGCTCATAATGTAACAAAATTATATAGAGAGTCTTACGATATCTTCGGTGTAAATGGAATATTGTTTAATCATGAATCACCATATAGAGGTGAGACATTTGTCACAAGAAAAATAACCAAAGCAGTTGGAAGAATACACTTGGGCATTCAATCCAAACTAACACTTGGTAATCTTGAAGCATCAAGAGACTGGGGTTTTGCTGGAGATTATGTAGAAGGAATGTGGCTAATGATGCAGCATAAAAATCCTGACGATTGGGTTTTAGCAACTGGAGAAACCCATAAGGTAAGTGAATTTGCAAAACTAGCTTTTGATGAAGTGGGATTAGATTGGAATGACTATGTAGAAACTTCAGATAAATATTTTAGACCCAACGAAGTAAATTACTTATTAGGGGATTATTCAAAAGCAAAAAAATTATTAAATTGGGAACCAAAGACAAGCTTTAAAGACCTAGTAAAACTTATGGTCGAAAAAGATGTTGAGCTTGCTAAAAGAGAAGAAATTTTAATAAAAAATAATTTACTTAAACCAACATGGGAAAACCCTAAGTAGTTATTTCTTAATATTAGAAAAATTATTTAAGAACCAGTCGTATGTTATTTTCAAACCTTCATCTAGATCTGTTAAGTGTTTCCAACCGATGTCGTTTATTAACGTAGAGTCTAATAATTTTCGTGGGTTTCCATCTGGTTTTGATTTGTCAAAATTTAATTTTCCGTCATACTCAATTATAGATTTTATCTTTTCTGCCAAATCATTTATTGAGATCTCTTCGCCACTACCAATATTTATTATGTCAGTTTCAACTTTCTTGTCAATTAAGAACTCTATAGCATGACTTAAATCATCCACAAATAAAAACTCTCTTAATGGTGTACCTGATCCCCAAATATTAAATTCATCTTCACCATTTCTTTTGGCTGCATCCATTCTTGCAATTAATCCAGGAATTACATGAGAATATTCAATGTTAAAATAATCATTTGGTCCATATAAATTAGTTGGCATAAGATTAATTACCTCATGACCATATTGTTTATGCAAGGATCTTCCAAGTTCAATCGCTGTTAATTTGGCCATTGCATATGGTGAGTTTGTTGGTTCCAACTTTCCACCCATAAAATTTTCTTCTTTAATTGGATTAGGTGAATTTAGGGGGT
>MDTA01033394.1_pt1 | contig 10027 bp, 7 predicted proteins | sample 811151 | NCBI WGS metagenome assembly MDTA01 (sample SAMN05326648, study PRJNA326480) | marine metagenome | isolation source: seawater | place: Indian Ocean: South | collected 2010 | reverse complement strand
GACTGTAATTTTTTCTGACATTAATGTTTAAGTATCTTTTCTAATATTTCTTTTTGTTGTGCAAGATGTTTGTTAGCATTTCCGGTCGCAGTAGTAGAAGAAGCAGATCTACCAACAAATTTTATGTTAATATCACTCAAATTAATCATTTCTAAAGTTCTTTCAATATAATTTCTTACTGTATTCCAAGCTCCCATATTTTTAGGTTCTTCCTGGCACCATACAAATTCAGCTTTTTTATACTTCTTTAATATTTTAGCCAAAGTCTTTGCTGGAAATGGATAAATTTGTTCTAATCGAATAAAAACAATATCATTTTTTTTAGTCTTTTCTCTCTCTTCAATTAAATCATAATAGATTTTACCAGAGCACATAACTACCTTTTTTATTTTGTTTTCTTTTTTTAAAGAAATCAAATTATTTTCTTTGTTATATGCGTCATCTTCTAAAACTCTATGAAATGAGCTCTTTGAGATAAATTCAGAAATATTTGATATACAACGTTTATGTCTTAATAAAGATTTAGGTGTCATTATAATTAATGGTTTTCTAAATTCTCTATGCATTTGTCTTCTTAGAACATGAAAGTAGTTTGAAGGTGTTGTGCAATTTACAACTTGTATATTCTCACCTGCGCACATCTGTAAAAATCTTTCTAGTCTTGCTGAAGAGTGTTCGGGTCCTTGGCCCTCATAACCGTGGGGTAATAACATAACTAAACCGCTTGCTCTTCCCCATTTGGATTCTGAAGAAGTTATAAATTGATCTATAATTACTTGAGCACCATTTGCAAAATCACCAAATTGCGCTTCCCATATAACTAAAGTTTCTGGCTCAGATAAAGAATAGCCATATTCAAATCCAAGAACCGCAAATTCAGATAACAAACTATCAATTATTTCAAATTTCTTTTGACCGTCCTGAATATTATTCAATGGTATATAGCGATCATGATTATCTTGATTTCTTATGACAGCGTGTCTTTGACTAAATGTACCTCTACCAGAGTCTTGTCCGGATAGTCTAACTGAAAATCCTTCAGTTAGTAGTGTTCCGATTGCTAAAGACTCAGCTGATGACCAATCAACTTGTCCATTTTTGAACATTTTACTTTTAAATTCAAAAACTCTTTTGAGAGTTTTGTGAGAATTAAAATTAATTGGTATATGAAATATTTTTTTTCCAACTTTTGATAAAATACTCTTTTCAATACCACTTTTTTTGCCCCTTTTATCTTTTCCTAACCCAGGCTTAAATCTTGACCAAACTCCTTCAAACCATTTTAGTTCTGATTTATAATTTTTAGATGACAAAAACTCATTTTCTAAATAATTTTTAAACCTAACTTTATCTTGTTGTAATTGACTGATACTTATCAAGCCTTCATCTGCAAGTTTCTTTCCATATATAGCAAGGGTAGTAGGATGGGTTTTAATTTTTTTATACATTATTGGCTGCGTAAATGATGGTTCATCTCCCTCATTATGTCCAAAACGTCTGTAGCAAACAATATCGATAACAACGTCTCTGTTAAATTTCTGTCTGTACTCAGTGGCAATTTTAGCACAATGCGTGACGGCCTCTGGATCATCCCCGTTTACATGAAAAATTGGAGCTTGTGCAGTCTTAGCTACATCAGATGGATAAGGTGAAGATCTTGCAAATCTAGGTGCAGTAGTAAAACCTATTTGATTATTTACAATTATATGAATTGTTCCTCCAATATTATGACCAGGCAACCCTGACATAGCAAAACATTCTGCTACTATCCCTTGTCCAGCAAAAGCTGCGTCTCCATGCATTAGCACCGGGATTACTTTTTTTCTCTCTTTATCTTTGTGAAAAAATTGTTTTGCTCTTACTTGGCCTAAAACTACAGGATTTACTGCTTCTAAATGAGATGGATTATCTGTTAAACTTATGTGTACAATATTTCCATAAAACTCTCTGTTTGAGGAAGCACCAAGGTGGTACTTCACATCTCCTTCGAAATCTTTTTTTGCACTTACAGTCTTACCAAAAAATTCACTAAAAATCGCTTTGAAAGGTTTGCCCATAACGTTAGCAAGTACATTTAATCTTCCTCTATGTGGCATTCCAATTTTTATTTCCTTTGCTCCAAGATTGCCTCCCCTTTTGATTATTTGTTCGAGAGCAGGTATTAATGATTCACCTCCATCTAATCCAAATCTTTTAGTGCCAACAAATTTTAAATGTAAATATTTTTCAAAACCCTCTGCTTGTACTATTTTATTAAGGATGGCCTTTTTCCCATTTTCTGTAAAATTTATATCCTTTTCTGGTCCCTCTATTCTATTTCTAATCCAAGCTTTTTCCTCTGGATCACTCATATGCATAAATTCATATCCAATATTTGAACAATACGTTTTTTTTAAAATACCAATTATCTGATTGAGATCTGCATATTGAAGCCCAAGAACTCCATCTAAAAATATTTTTCTTTTATAATCTTTTTTTTTAAAACCGTACGTTTCTGGTTTAAGCTCTGAATGTTCTTTTTTTTCCTGAATGGATAAAGGATCTAAGTTTGAAATTAAATGCCCTCTTATTCTATAAGCTCTAATTAACATTATCGCTCGAACAGAATCTTGAGAAGCTTGTTTAATAGTATCTGAGTCTAAATTAAGATCATTTGAATTATCTTTAATTTCATTCTGTTCGGAATATGTTTTTTTAATCTTTTTGCTAGGTGACCAACTAGGACCGTTAATGTCATTTAAAATTAGTTTTTCGTCTTCGCTTAAACCATCAAAAAAAATTTTCCAGCCTGTAGGTAAAGATTTTGGATCAGAGAGGTAATCGGAATATAATTGATTAATAAATTCTGAATTAATACCTGATAAAAATGACGTTTTCTTAAAAGTAATATTGTTATCGGAAGATGGCATTAATTTCTTATACTAACATAAATTTTTAAAAATCAACTATTTAGTTTGTCAAATAAGGTTTTACCGATATCTGCAGGTGATTTTGAGATAGTTATCCCTGCTGATTTCATAATTTCAATTTTTTCTTCTGCTCCACCTTTTCCACCAGATATAATTGCTCCAGCGTGCCCCATTCTTCTTCCTGGAGGGGCTGTTAACCCAGCTATGAAGCCCACTGTTGGTTTTTTAACTTTCTCCCTTTTTAAAAATTCCGCAGCTTCTTCTTCTGCAGAACCTCCAATTTCTCCTATCATGACAATTGATCTTGTTTCATCATCTTTTAAAAATAATTCTAAACAATCTATAAAATTAGTTCCATTAATTGGATCTCCACCAATACCAATGCAAGTTGATTGCCCCATATTATTTGAAGTCGTCTGTGCAACAGCCTCGTAAGTTAAAGTGCCAGATCTGGAAACAATACCGACAGAGCCTTTTTTGTGAATATTGCCTGGCATAATGCCTATTTTACATTCATCTGGAGTTATTATACCTGGGCAGTTAGGACCAATTAGTCTTGAATTACTATTCCTTAATTTTTTTTTGACTCTAAGCATATCTAAAACTGGTATTCCCTCAGTAATACAAATAATCAATTCAATTTTTGACTCTACTGCCTCTATAATTGCCTCACTAGCAAATTTTGGCGGGACATAAATCATTGAAGCATCAGCTAACGTTTTATCTTTAGCCTCTTGAACCGTATTGAATACAGGAAGGTTTAGATGTTTTTGTCCACCTTTATTGGGAGTAACACCTCCAACTAGTTGAGTCCCATATTTTATAGCTTGCTCAGAATGAAAAGTTCCATGTGTTCCTGTAAAACCTTGACATATAACTTTGGTTTTTTTATTTACTAGAATAGACATCTACTTTATTGCTTCTACAATTTTCTTAGCTGCATCGTTTAAATCTGAGGCAGATAATATTTTTAAGTTTGAATTATCTAAAATTTTTTTACCCTCGTTGAAATTCGTTCCAGCCAATCTCACCACAAGCGGTACTGATAAACTGACTTGTCGCGCAGCTTCAACGACTCCCTGAGCAAGGATATCACATCTCATTATTCCTCCAAATATATTTATTAAAATCCCTTTTACGTTTTTGTCAGCAAGAATTAATTTAAATGCTGCTGTTACTTTTTCTTTGGATGCTCCGCCACCAACATCTAAAAAGTTGGCTGGTTCTTTTCCATATAACTTTATAATATCCATTGTTGCCATTGCTAAACCTGCTCCGTTAACCATACAACCAATTGTCCCATTAAGTTTTATATATGCAAGATCGTATTTGCTTGCCTCAATTTCTGCAGGCTCTTCCTCATTTAGATCTCTCAATTTTAAAATATCTGGCCTTCGAAAAATTGCATTATCATCAAAGTTCATTTTAGCATCTAAACAAATTAGTTGATTGTTTTTTGTAATGATTAAGGGATTAATCTCAATTAGACTTGCATCTTTTTCTATTAGAATATTAAAAAGAGCTTTTATTAATTTTTTGGCTTGAGATGTTTGTTCCTTACTTAAATTAAAAATAGAAATAATTTTTTTAATTTCTTCATCATTTGGTCCCTCTTCTTTAAAATCAATTTTGTTAGTAATTATTTTTTTTGGATTTTCTTCCGCAACTTTTTCAATATCCACTCCTCCCTCAGTACTACTAATAAATGCTATCTTTGAGCTTTCTCTGTCTATCAAACATGATAAATAAAACTCTTTGGATATCTCAGATGCTTCTTCAACGTAAAGTTTTTTTATCTTGCGTCCGCTTGGACCAGTTTGATGAGTGATCAGTGTTTTTCCAATCAAATTTTGTGCTTCTTTTTTAAGTTGATCAAAATTGTTAACAAGTTTAATACCTCCAGCTTTTCCTCTCCCTCCAGCATGAATTTGCGCTTTTACTACAAATGAGCTTCCACTTAATTTTGAAACTTCCTCTTTTAAATCTTCGATTTTCTCTATTAATACTCCTTTAGAAACAGGGGCACCATATTGCTTTAGAAGTTCTTTAGCTTGAAATTCATGAATATTCATTTGAAATTCTTATATATAATTTAATATTAATTTTCATTAATATAATGAGTATTATCAAAAAAAATTGAACTAGAACCAATATGATTTTTCAACACATATTTAAAAAAAATTATAGTCGTTATTTTGTTGGTTGTATTTTTTTTATATTTTTATTAATCGGTCTCATAATATTTGAGGATTATGGTTTATCAAACGATGAGCCCTTTCAGAGAACGGTAGGCTATTATTGGTTGATTAATCTTTTGAAAAAATTTTCAGGGAATTACGATTTGATAAATTCGATTGAGCAAAAATTTCAACTTATGTACTGGTCTGACTATGTTGCTAGTGGTAATTTAATTCAGTATGGAATTTTATTTGATACTTTTGCTGCCTTTATAGAGGAATTTTTTAATATTACGAATACTCATGAAGCATTTTATCTAAAACATTTTTTAACTTTTTTAGTATTTTTCATTTCAATAATATTTTTTTACAAGATTATCCTTGAAAGATTTAAAAATTCTTTTTTTTCAATATTAATAATTATTTTTTATGCTACCTCACCAAGAATTTTCGCAGAAGCTTTTTACAATTGTAAGGATATAGTTTTTATGTCTTTTACAGTAATAGCTTTATATTATGCTTTAAAAAGTTTTGATTTTTTTAGTTATAAGAATATTTTTTTATTTTCAATTTTTTCAGGTTTTGCCACTAATGTAAGAGTAATGGGGCTTTTATTATTTCTTCTTTATTTACTCTTCTTTTTATTCCACTCGCTTGAAGAAAAAGAATATCTTAAGAAAAATTTAACAAAATTTTTTTTTATTTTAATATCATATCCTTTAATAGTTTTGATCTTTTGGCCTTTTTTATGGGAGGCTCCATTAGCAAATTTGGTATTTACAATCAAATCTTTTGCTAATTTTAATATGTCTTTTGATATTCTATATATGGGGAATTATTACAATATTACAAATTTACCTTGGCACTATATTCCGATTCTAATTTTGGCAACAACACCAGTGATGTTTTTAGTATTTTTTTTAATAGGATTTATAAATAGATCTATTCTATTTTTTAAGAATTTTTTAAATTTATCGAATACAAATAAACTTTGGAAAAATATAAATCAAAAAAAAGATTTTTTTATTATATTTTTTTTATTAATTCCGATTTTTTTAGTAATATTTTTAAATTCTACACTTTACACTGGTTGGAGACATTTATATTTTATATATCCTTGTTTAATTTACTTCATTGCAATTGGAATAAATTTTGTTTTAAAATACAAAGCTTTTAATTTATATAAAAAATCTATTTTATCTTTAGTATCATTAATCCTTGCCATAAATATATTTAACATAATAAAGCTTCACCCATATCAAAATATTTATTTCAATTTCTTGTTTGAAAAAAAGGCAAATCAATTGTTTGAAATTGATTATTGGGGGTTAGGTAATAAAGAAGCATTGGAATTTATCAAAAAGAATTATGAAAATAAAAGTCAAATTAATCTTAAAGTAGCAAGTTTTAGTCCTGTTGCTTATAGTGATTTAATTTTAAAAAAATCTATATTAGATAAATTTAATTTTATTGGTACAACCGAAGAAAGCCTTGATTTAATTTTTACCAATTACATTTTTGACAAAAATCCTATTTATGAAAAAAAATACTTAATACCCAATAATTATGACAAGATTTTTTCATTAAAAAGAGGTAATATTACTATAAATGAAGTTTTCAAAAGAAAATAAAATGAGATTATTTGTTTACAAAACTTTATTCATTTTTGTATGTGTTCTTATTCTTTACAAACTTACATTAGGTAATTTAATTTCAAATTTAGAGGATAAAATTCTTAATCTTTCAACCAAAGAAAATGCTATTGCAATAAAGGAAAAGATTCGACAGGAAATCAAAGGTTCGCTGAAGAAAGAAAAAATATTAAATGAAGAAGATGCTGTTTTATTAAATAAATTCTTTAATAAAATTAAAAAGGAGATAGAAGCAGCTGATTAATATTCAACTTAATAGTTCTAACATTTATCCTTAAAGCTGAATTTTACTATATTAAATTGTATATCGTTTCTACTGAAGCAACTGATTTCAATATAATCTAATAACTGGTTCTCGCTTACATCTGGGAGAACATAAATGTTCTCAATATTTTTATTTTTTAAAATTTTATCAATAAATTTTTTGTAATCATTAAAATAAATATTTCCTTTTCGTGGAAAAGCAGAGTTATCTCCTGGAAACCATCTACTATATGCGCTTACATTTTCATTTAATAAAACAGAAAAAAAAGAATAATTTGTAATTACTATTTTATTTTTTTTATCGTTTTTTAAAATTTTTTTAACATTATTTAAAAAATAAATATTATCATTATTTTGATCGATGGAAATAACCTCAGGTGTTATCCATTGAAGACCTTTAAATTTTTTACTAAGTAAAGTAGCACTTATTGATTGATTAAAATTTGTATTGTTAAACTCATGGAATTTTCTCTCAACGTTATATCTATAATGATATTTTAAAGTCAGCAAAATACAACTTAATACAAAAAAGAGAGATAAAAATTTTTTAGTTTTTCTTGACTCAAATTGAATCTGGATCTGAGTAAATCCTAAAAATAATGGGATTAAAAAAAAAATGAAAATTTGATTTTTTGTTAATAGTAAATGATGAATTAAAGATATAAATAAAAAAATAAAAATTAAAAATATTTTAAAATCTAAACTTTTATGGAAATTTTTTTTTTTTTGAAGTTTTTTAAATATGAAAAAACAAAGAATAAATAAAATAAAGTATATAAATTTAAAATTTAAAAATAAGTTCTTTAAATCGTAGTTTATATTTTCATACCTTTCATTTCCGAGTGTACCTGGATATAGAATATACTGAAGATAAAAATCTTTAAATTCTATTTGATTAAATTTTAAAAAAAAAAAAAAATAAAGATAAAATTATGAAAGAGGATAAAGTAAGTTTTGAAAAAATATTTAAAAATAATTTTTTATTAGAAAAAACTAAATGATAAGCAATTAAAAAAATTATAATAATAAAAATATATAGTGTCGGTACTTGCTTACTTAAAAAAGCTATAAACATTATAAACGGGATAGCAATCCAAAAGAATTTATTTTTATTTTTCATTGCAAAAATTAAAAAGTAAACTGCCAAGAGAGACAAAAATAGAGAATGGTGATCAACAAATGGTGTCCCACTAGATGGATAACCTAGAATAGCAAAACAAATAGAATAAAAAAAACTATAATTTTTTTCTAACCCTAAAGTTAAAAACAGATAATAGGTAGTTACTGTCAAAATACTATTTAATATAGAGGCAGATAAGATATATGTTTGCCAATTCACACCAAAAATGTAAAAAAGAAAACTTTGGAAATAGTCAATAAAAGGACCTGATACAATCCAAAAATCTCTAAATGGATGTTCATCATTCAAAATTCTGAACGCAGAGTCAAAATGTCCAAAGCTATCAATTGGAAATACACCCCTATTTCCAGTGTAATGACAAATTAAAACAGAAAATAATACAAGAACGACCTGGTGGGAATTTTTGATAAAAAGATTTTTAAATAATTCCATCTCTATAGAATAAGTAATATATCCTTGTTAGAGAGATGTGTCGATTTTTTTTGCAGCATTATAAAGTTCTTTTACAGAATTTACTGATAATTCAAATTCTTTCTTTTCTTTTTCACTAAGGTTTATTTCAATTACTTTCTCAACACCATTTTTACCTATCACGACTGGAACTCCAGCATAAATTTCTTTAAAACCATATTCTCCGTCTAAATAGGATGCGCATGGTAATTGTTTCTTTAAATCTTTTAGATAACTCTCTGCCATCTCTACGCCAGATGCTGCTGGAGCATAAAAAGCTGAACCATTTTCAAGAAGTTTAACAATTTCAGCGCCACCCTTTTTTGTTCTTTCTATAATTTCCTTTAACTTTTTTTCAGATATTTTTCCCGCACTTACTAATTCCTCAATTTTTTTACCATCTATTTTAGTTGAACCAACCATCGCTACCATGCTATCCCCGTGTCCACCTAATACAAAAGATTTAATTTTTTGAACTGGTACCTGCAACTCTTTAGATAAAAAATATATAAATCTTGAAGAGTCCAATATTCCTGCCATTCCTACAACTTTTTTTTTTGGTAAACCAGAATATTTTTGCAGAGCCATTACTATTACATCGAGCGGATTAGTAATACAAATTACAAATGCTTCTGGAGAGGTATCTTTAATTCCATCAGCAACTTGTTTAATAATTTTTAGATTGATCCCAAGTAAATCATCTCTTGTCATTCCTGGTTTTCTTGGAACACCTGCAGTAATTATTATTACATCTGAGTTTTTGGTATCCTCGTAATTATTAGTTCCTAAAATATTAACGTTGAATCCGTTTACAGGTGAGGACTGAGCTATATCCAAAGCTTTACCTTTCGCCAATCCTTCAGCTACATCAAATAAAACTACATCTCCTAATTCTTTTAGAGCGATTAAATGCGCCAAGGTACCTCCAATTTGACCAGCACCAATTAAAGTAATCTTTTTCATAATAATTTTTATTTCATTGTTGGCATTACAAATTCAGGGTCAGATCTCAAACCAGAAGGCCACCTTGAAGTTACTGTTTTAAGTTTAGTGTAAAACCTTACTCCCTCAGGACCATGCATGTGTTGATCTCCAAATAAAGATCTTTTCCAGCCACCAAAGCTATGAAAAGCCATAGGCACTGGAATTGGAATATTAATTCCAACCATTCCTATTTTTGCTTTATTAGAAAAAGTTCTTCCAGAGTCACCGTCTCTCGTAAAAATACTTACACCGTTTCCAAATTCATGATCATTAACTAACTTTAAAGCTTCATCAAAATTTTTTGCTCTTACAACAGACAAAACTGGACCAAAGATTTCCTCTTTATATATTCGCATATCTTTTGTCACATGATCAAATAAGCAGCCTCCAATATAAAATCCATCTTCATAGCCTTGAATTTTAAAATTTCTACCGTCTACAACCAACTTG
>MDTA01213536.1_pt1 | contig 10028 bp, 7 predicted proteins | sample 811151 | NCBI WGS metagenome assembly MDTA01 (sample SAMN05326648, study PRJNA326480) | marine metagenome | isolation source: seawater | place: Indian Ocean: South | collected 2010 | reverse complement strand
TGGTGATGTGCAGCTTGAGGCGTACGCCCTAGCTTGATGCCAGGACATCAAGCCGCGGGATCTAAAAGAATTCGTCGAAGTTGTCGAAATCAACAGCTTTGAAGTTTCCTGCTTCCACCTGCGACATCAACCGCTCAAGCTGAGCCCAGAGAGCGCCTCCGGTGAGGATCGAGAGCACAAGGGCAACGAGATAAGCCGCACCGGAAGCAAAGCCGAAAACCTGAAGCGATCCCCCGATGAACAAGGTGATGCCGATCAGAATTCCTGTGAAACTCATCACCGTTTCAGTTTTCCCGAGTGGAAGCAAGGGCAACCTGTCCTTCTTCCAGCCATCAAGGCGATTCTGAACAAGTCTTGAGAAGGTGAGTCCGCAGACCACGCTGATCGCTAACCCCAGCCCCGCCATGGCATAAGGCGGCTGCTGCAGATTGGCGTAGTCCAGCAGGATGTCATCCATGCTGAGACCGCCGAACGCTTCGGTCAGCAGTTCGACCTGTTCCGGATCGAGCTCGATCGGAGCAGAGTCGGGCGCGATCGACATAAGTCAGCGAAAGGGTCTTTGAAGGGTCATTATCGCTTTGAAACCACAGGGTTGATGAGGCATTCAGGCCTGAATCAGGCAGCCAGTGGATTCAGGCGTTGCATCATGCCTTCCGCAATCTGGCGAGGCCCGAAGGTTTTTCTCATCAGAGCGGTCAGATCCTTGAGGTCTGCGATGTTCAGTCGGTCATCCTTAATTAAGGTCAGCAAAAGCCGCTGGCGCAGGTCTTCGCCGTCGCGGCTGAACAACAACCTCAGCCCTGCGCCTGCCACCGGTAGAAGCTCACCACTGCTCTGTCGGTTGGAGTAATTGCCGACAACATCGAGAAGGCTTTCAAGTCGCTCGACGCGCAAGCTTCCCTGATCGTCGAAGATCACCTCCATCAGCTTCTCCCTCATCTCTCTGGTGTCGCCTGCCAGCAGTCTCTTGGCGACGTACGGGTAAGCCACAGCGATGATGCGAAAGCCCGGGTCGAGCCTGAGGGCAAGGCCCTCCTGGCTGACCACCGCACGGATGATCAGGGCAAAACGTGCCGGTACCCGGAATGGGTAGTCGTACATCAACTCAGAGAAGCGGTCTGTGATTGCCTTGAAGTTGAAGGAGCCGACGGAATCGCCCAGACTTCCTCCAAGGGCATCTTCCAAAGCAGGAATGATGGGCGTCAGATCAGCGTTGGGTGAGAGAAAGCCCAGCTCCTGGAAATCCTTGGCAACCGCTTCGAAATCCCGATTGATCAGATGCACGACCGCGCCTGTGAGCGTCAGTCGGTCCTGATCGCTGATCGAGTCCATCATTCCGAAATCCACGTAGGCCACATGGCCAAGATCGCCACTGCGTCCAGGCAGAGCGAAAAGGTTGCCGGGATGGGGATCGGCATGGAAATAGCCGAACTCCAGAAGTTGCTGGAGCCCGCTGATCACTCCAGTGCGGATCAGGGCAGCGGGATCGAGGCGCTGGGCCTTGAGTTCCTGAGGGTCGCGAAGCTTGGTGCCTTGGATCCAACTGGTGGTGAGTACGCGGCGGCTAGACAGTTCCTCATCAACCTCCGGGATGGTGACGGCGGGATTGTCTGCGAAAAGCCTTGAGAAGTGTTTGGCGTTGGCCGCTTCGCAGCAGTAATCGATTTCCTCAAAGAGGCTGCGACCGAATTCATCGATGATTTCGCCAAGACCGAAGCCCAGATTCAGGGGCAGAAACGGTGCGGCAAGAATGCCCAAACTGCGAATGAGCACCATGTCTCTGCGCAGAATGAAGGTGAGGTTCGGGCGCTGAACTTTGACTGCGACCCATCGCTTAGACCCGACCCGGGCCTTGTAGACCTGCCCGAGACTGGCCGCAGCAACCGGCGTGTCGGGGAATTCCTCAAACAGCTGATCAACCGGAGCCCCCAGTTCCGTTTCGATCGTTTTCAGGGCGATTGCATGGTCGAAGGAAGGCAGATCGTCTTGCAGCCGTGTCAGCTCATCCAGCCAGTCGCGACGTATGAGATCTGGACGGGTCGATAGCGCCTGTCCAACCTTGATGAAGCAGGGCCCGAGGTTCGTGAGGGTGCGCAGGAGTGTGCGAGCCAAATTGCGCTGAACACGCGGATCACTGCTGCCGCCTTTCAGCAGCAAGCTCAGGACCAGCCCCAGCAGGGCCCAGAAAATCTGAATCAGGCGTGGCACACCAATCCAGGGGCGCAACAGCAGCCATCGGACATCACGGCCCGGGTTGTAGCGAAGCGAATCCACGCCCAGCAGCGCTAGGAAGAAAGGATCCTAGAGAGTCCGCAAGGTTTCACGATGCCGCTGCAATGCCGGAGCAACCTGAATGAACATGATCCTGTGATTCTTCACGCATGAATGGATGAGCTCCTGAAGGAATTGCCGAGCCGCCTCCGGGAGTTTTCGATGCAATCTCCTGACCGCTTTCACCGATCTCTGTCGTCTGTTGCTTGAGCTCATGTCGTCGCTTCTCAAGCTGCTGCGACCGAATCGACGTCTGGCACTGCACCTCCCTGTCCACGGTCGTGGTGCCGCTCTTCCACCCGCTCTTCGGCGGTTGCTGCGGCAATCACCGGGCAGCTGGGATCTGCCTGAGTTGCCGGAGATCGGCGGTCCGCTGGAATCGCAGGGCGCGGTGACTACCAGCCAGGAGCGGCTGGCTGAGGTGCTCGGAGTTGATCACTGCTGGTTTGGTGTGAACGGTGCCACCGGTCTGCTCCAGGCCGGCTTGCTGGCGATGGCTCAACCCGGCGAAGCCGTGCTGCTGCCGCGCAATGCCCATCGTTCGCTGATTGCCGCGTGTGAGCTGGGTGGTGTGATGCCGGTGTTTCTGCCGGTGCCGTTTCTCAGTGAGCGAGGTCATGCTGGGGCGATGACTGCTGAGGGGCTGCGGCAGAGCCTTGACCCCTGGCCTGATCCAGGTCGTCCGATTGCCGGTGCGGTTCTTGTTCATCCCACATATCACGGCTATGCCGCTGAGATCCACGAGCTGATCAGGCTCCTTCATGACAAGGGTCTGCCGGTGATGGTGGATGAAGCCCATGGCACGCATCTCGCTTTTTGCGCAGGGCATGACCGGCCGATGTCCGCTCTTGCCGCCGGTGCCGATCTGGTCGTGCACTCCCTGCATAAATCAGCCCCAGGACTGGCGCAGACAGCGGTGCTGTGGCTTCGCGCTGAACGGCTCGATCCAGACAGGTTGCGTTGCTCACTGGGAAGACTTCAAACGACCAGTCCAAGTGCTCTGCTGCTGGCCTCCTGTGAGACCACCCTGGATTGGCTGTTGTCCAGCTGCTGGACCTCATGGTGTGAGGCTCGCAGAGTCGAAGCCTTGAGGCTGATCGATGATCTGCGGAGGCTCGGAGTTTCGATTCATTCCGGAGATGACCCTTTTCGACTGATCCTGGCCACGGGTCAGATCGGACTGAGCGGACTCGATGCGGACGATTTCTGCATGCGTCAGGGGTTGATTGCAGAGTTACCTGAGCCTCTCTGTCTCACCCTCTGCCTTGGCTTCGCCAGGCATCGGGGATTGGCCAAGCGGCTGGGGGTGATCTGGCGCCAGTTGGCGCGAGAGGGTGATGGTGTCCCACTGCCATCCATTCCGGAACCGCCGCTTCTCAGCACGTTGATTCCTGAGCTCACACCGGATGAGGCACAACGCCGTCCCTTCGTGATGCGTCCATTGGCTGATTGTGCTGATCACATTGCTGCTGAACTGATCTGCCCCTATCCACCCGGGGTTCCCCTGCTTGTGCCAGGGGAGAGGATCTGTTCAGATCGCAGCCATTGGCTCCAGTTACAGCATCAGAGATGGCCTGATCAGGTGCCCGGTAAGGTGAAGGTTCTGGCCTGAAGGGCCGTGGGATCTGACAGGTGATTTCAGACGCCACAACCGGGAAGGCCTTGGGCAAGCGGCAAGCCGCCGATCACAAACGTCTGGTCAGCGGTTTGCTGGTCGGCCTGTTTGGTTTGGTGGTCGTGGGGCTGGGCGGCTGGTGGTTCACCATCGCTCTTGGGGTGATTGTGCATCTGGGATTGCTGGAGTTCTTTCGCATGGCCCAGTTCAAAGGCATGCGTCCCGCCACAAAAACCACATTGGTGGCCTGCCAGTTGCTGCTGATCAGTACTCAGTGCTCCGTTAATGGAGGCATCGCCTCCTCACTTGCTGATGCGGTTTTGCCTCTCTCGGGTGCCGCCATCTGTGGCTGGTTGCTGCTGCAGCCGATCACAGGGTCGATTGCCGACATCGCCGCCTCGATTTTCGGGCTGTTCTATCTCGGCTTTCTGCCCAGCCATTGGCTGCGCCTTCGCAACCTCCAGGCTGTGGACATCGCACCTCTGGTGGATCAAATCCCCTGGGACTGGGTCAGCTCCGGTCTGCTGATCACTCTGATGGCCTGTCTCATGGTGGTGGCCAGTGATATCGGCTCGTATGCCATCGGCCGCCGCTTCGGTCGCCATCCCCTGTCCCCCATTTCCCCCGCCAAGACCATTGAAGGTGCCTATGGAGGACTGGCTTCGGCCGTGTTGCTCGGTGCTGGGGCCGGTGCACTCCTGGAATGGCCTTATGGACCGTTGACCGGCGGATGCCTGGGGGCACTTGTGGCGCTCTTTGCACTGGTGGGCGATCTCACCGAGTCAATGATGAAACGCGATGCGGGTCTGAAGGATTCCGGCGATGCCCTGCCGGGTCATGGCGGGATTCTCGATCGGATCGACAGCTACCTGTTCACACCAGCCGTGGTGTTCTATGTCGTGACCCTGGTCATGCCGGTCTTCGCGCGGTGACAACTCAGGGGTGATCGCTTTTAGGGGTGAACAGTGGCATTGCCCTTGATTAGCAGCTGACCGCCCTGAAGCCGGGCCTCCAGGATCTTGATGGAGGGGTCCATCGGCAGCAAAAACTGTCCCTCCGCATCGCAGTGGTTCAGCCTGATCGTCCCTTGATCCGCACACAGACGGAAGCTGCGTTGCACAGGGTCTTTGCCTGTGATCACATCCGCTGTGAGCATCAGCCGATCGTTGTCGATCATCAGGGAACGCAGTGGGGTGAGGCCCATCAGCTGTTCTCCCAGCAGATCCGCCAACCATCGCCAGCGATCGCTTGCCAGAGCCTTGTTCAGATCATTGCCGTTCAGCACCACCTCACCCTCGATGGCGAATGGATCCTTGAGCTGTAACGGTTGGTTGGGTTGCCCCGGGCGAAACAGGGTCTTCAATTCGCCGGATTGCAGCTCGGCGCGCATCAGGGGCAGCTGCTGGAAACTCACCCTTCGAGCCTCAAGTGAGACTCCTTGCAAACGACCTCTCAACAGCTCAAGTGCTGAACCCTGAAGGGCCAGATTCAATTCCTCCACGGAGTCGCACTGGTTGCGAATCCAGCGTTGAAGACCGCTCGCCAGGAGCTGGAGAACAGGGCCGGAGCTGGTCTTGGACATGAAAGCTGAGCACCACGTTGGCGGATCAGAACCTCATCATCCGATGGGATCCGGTGGACGAATGCTGGACAACGTGGATTGGAACCAGTTGAGACAGCGCTCGGCAACGCGCTCGGGTTGATCGATGTGTGGAAGATGTCCACAGTCTTCGAACTGTTCAACCCCGTCCTTGAGAATGAGAGCCGCTGCTTTCTTCTGCGGTTCCCTGAGGATTCTGTCGTTGGCTCCCCAGATCACATGCAGAGGCTGGTCGGGGAGAGGTGTGCCGCAACCTGCAAATCCTCCGCTGCGCGCAAACGCAGCGAGTGCCTCCGCCCAGCCAGGGCACTGCAGATGCAGCGAAGCGATTTGTTCTTCCGCTGCACCCACATTGGCCTCGGGGTCCGCAAAGGCCTGCCGGCAAAGCCCTCGACGAACACCAGGCCGACTCAGGAACCAGGCGCCGAGGCGGTCCAGCAAAGGCGGAACGGGCATCGGGGTGCCTGTCAGCCCTGCCGGGGCCAGCAGCATCAGAGTTTTGATTCGCTCTGGGTGGCGGCGGGCCATTTCCACGGCAACGGAGCCCCCCATGGACGCTCCGATCAGGCCACACGGACTGTCCGGAATCTCGTCGAGCAGGGCATCCAGATGACTCAGAACCGCCTTAGGGCCGTAGATCGCATCACGGGGACGTGGTGAGAATCCGAAGCCGAATAAGTCAGGAATGACCAATTGAAAGTTCTGGCTCAACAGCGGGGCCAGCCGGCGATATTCGAGAAAACTGCTGTCGAATCCATGCAGCAGGATCAAAGGGGGACCCTGCCCCAGGACAGCCACAGGGAAAGGTGCGTTCACCCCGAGTGCGGGCAGTTCCCTCCACTCGAGATGCTCCGCAAGCGATCTGGCTTTCGGATCCAGCAGCTCGCTTTTGATCGAGTTCAGTAATGCTTTCAAGGCAGAACGGGGCTCGTTTCAGCAGCTCCCACAAGCGCTTCGAGCAAGTTGCCTGGTGTGACCTCGAATGGGAGGTGGTGCAGATCAGATCCCTCCCGGCAGGCGAACGTGCAGACCTGCTGAAGTTGATTGAGGCTGGCTTGACCCAGCCCAAGGTCATCCAGGCAGACCGGCAGACCGAGCTCACGCAGCAAGGGCAGCAGCTGGCGATGTGCCTGCGCTGCCAGACGATTGCCCCCGAGACGTTCTTCCAGGCGCAGCTGGACCAGGATGCCGAATCCCACCTTTTCTCCATGCAGGACGGAATGACAGGCTTCCAGCTGAGTCAGGCCGTTGTGAACGGCATGGGCAGCGACTGTTCGACAGCGCGCCCCCCCCAGGCCTCCGATGACTCCCGCTGTGAGGCCGCAGGCATCGACAACCCGCTTCCAGGCTTCCCCTCCTGGTTCACGGATGGCATCAAGGCTGTCGATCAGCAGTTGGTCACGAAGAACTCTGGCCATCTGAACTGCCTGCTGAATCACCCCGTCGCTGCTGGACCCGCTGCTCACCGAGGCTTCGTACCACTTGGCCAGAGCGTCGGCGATTCCGCTCGCCAGGGTTCGCTCAGGCGCCTCCAGAAGCAGGTCATGATCGAAGACCAGCAGATCAGGGCAGCGCTTGAGAGCCTGATCACGTTCAAAGGCGCCATCAGGGCTGTACAGATTGGAGAGGGCAGTCCAACCGGCGCAGGTGGCAGCGCTTAATGGAACCGTGACACAGGGAACATCCAGTCTGTCGGCCAGCAATTTGCCGCTGTCGAGAACCTTGCCTCCACCCGCGGCGATCACACCATCACAGGATTGTCGGATGAAGTCGTTCTGAAGCCGTTGAAGATCAAGCTCGCAGCAGTCATGCTCGAGATTCTGCTGATACACCGTCAGCCCGCTCACGTTTAGCCCATGGCAAAGCCTGGAACGGAGTGAGTCAGTGGACTGACTTCGTCCGAGCAGCAGCGGAGAATGAAACAGTTTCGCGATCGATGTTTGGGCTTCCATCCAGGCCCCTGACCCACGAATGACCTGGGCAGGAGCGATGGAATGAAAGGAGACCGGATTGTGGCCGGCAGCTTTTGGGATCATCCAGGTCAGAGACCAGCGCCAGCGAGTGCAGGTGTTTCGCTGGCTGCAGCGGTGAGATGCTTCACCACCACCTTGCCATCTTCAACATCCACCTCCGCGGAATCGCCATCTTTGATTCGACCTGAGAGGACCTCCTCAGCAAGGCTGTCCTCCAGCAGACGCATGACAGCTCTGCGCAAAGGACGAGCGCCGTAGGCGGGGTTGTATCCCTCTTCCACGAGACGCTCCTTGAACGCATTGGAGACGGAGAGCGTGATTCCTTTTTCGCCGATTCGATTGAAGACTTCCCGAAGCATGATTTCGGCAATCTCCTTGACCTCCTCACGATTCAGTTGCCTGAACACGATGATTTCATCGAGTCGGTTGAGGAATTCAGGGCGGAAATACTGCTTCAGCTCTTCATTCACGAGAGAGCGGATTCGGTTGTACTGATTCTCTTCCGCGTTCTCACCGGAGAACTCGAAGCCAAGGCCGCCACCACCTTTTTCAATCACCTTCGAACCAATGTTCGAGGTCATGATGATCAGTGTGTTTTTGAAGTCGACAGTGCGACCTTTGGAATCTGTCAGACGTCCGTCTTCCAGCAATTGCAGAAGGAGGTTGAACACATCGGGGTGGGCCTTCTCGATCTCGTCGAACAGAACAACGGTGTAAGGACGGCGCCTGACAGCTTCGGTGAGCTGACCACCTTCGTTGAAGCCCACATAGCCAGGAGGCGAACCGATCAGTTTGCTGACCGTGTGCCTCTCCATGAACTCCGACATGTCAAGGCGGATCATGGCTTCTTCACTGCCGAAGAAGTAGGCAGCAAGTGCCTTCGTGAGTTCCGTCTTGCCGACACCTGTTGGTCCGGAGAAGATGAAACTTGCGATTGGTCGGTTGGGATTCTTGAGGCCGACGCGTGCCCGGCGAATCGCTTTTGAGACCGCTTTCACAGCCTCGTCCTGACCGATCAGACGCTTGTGCAGCGTCTCTTCCATGTTGAGCAGTTTGACGGACTCACTTTCCGTGAGCTTCTGCACGGGGACACCCGTCCAGGACGCCACGATCTGAGCGATGTCCTCTTCACTCACCACTGGAGTGGTGGTTTCCGCGACGGCTCCTTGAACGGAACTCTGATCCGCCTTGACCGCAACAGACTCGGAAGATGCCTGGCCGGTTTCTGCGCCCTCTGCGGAATCCGTCGTTGGAGTGTCCTGACGACTGGTCTGCAGCAGGGTTCGGATTTTTTCACGCAGTTCAACTTCCTTATCCCGAAGTTCACCGGCACGAGTGAAGTCCTGTTCTCGGACAGCGTCTTCCTTCTCTTTCTGCACTGAACGCAGTTCCTTGTCGACCTCCTTGGCTTCAGGGGGAAGTTTGGAATTCAGCAGACGAACGCGGCTACCCGCTTCGTCGATCAGATCAATGGCTTTGTCAGGAAGGAATCGATCCGAGATGTAGCGATCGCCAAGTGTGGCTGCAGCTTCGAGTGCTTCATCGGTGATCCGCAGACGGTGGTGCTGCTCATAACGCTCACGCAGTCCGCGCAGGATTTCAATCGTGTCTGCAATGGATGGCTCGCCGACGTTCACAGGCTGGAAGCGGCGTTCAAGTGCAGCATCCCTCTCGATGTGCTTGCGGTATTCATCGAGAGTGGTGGCGCCGATGCACTGCAGCTCACCGCGAGCAAGGGCCGGCTTGAGGATGTTGGCAGCATCGATGGCACCTTCAGCTGCTCCAGCTCCGATCAGGGTGTGAACTTCGTCGATCACGAGGATCACGTTGCCTGCACCCTTGATCTCCTCCATGATCTTTTTGAGGCGTTCTTCGAATTCACCGCGGTATTTGGTGCCGGCCACAAGCAGGCCGATATCGAGTGTGAGAACGCGCTTGTCTTCGAGGATGTCGGGGATATCACCCTGTTGAATGCGTTGAGCCAGGCCTTCGGCGATGGCGGTCTTGCCGACACCCGGTTCGCCAATCAACACGGGATTGTTCTTGGTTCGGCGACCGAGGATTTGAATGACGCGGTCGATTTCGTTGTGGCGCCCCACCACGGGATCCAGCTTGGCTTCGCTGGCCAGTTGGGTGAGATTGCTGCCGAATTCATCCAGTGTGGGAGTTTTGGTCGAACCCTTAGCGCCGGACCCACCGCCACCGCCGGCGCCGACCTCAGCCGTTTCACCCAACATCCTGATGACCTGGGTGCGCACCTTGGCCAGATCAACGCCGAGGTTCTCGAGCACGCGGGCGGCGACACCTTCGCCTTCACGGATCAGTCCCAGAAGCAGGTGTTCCGTACCGATGTAGTTGTGCCCAAGCTGACGGGCTTCTTCGAGAGAGAGCTCGAGAACACGTTTCGCCCTGGGTGTGAACGGAATTTCAACTGCGACGAAACCGGAGCCACGGCCGATGATCTTCTCAACTTCAACGCGAGCATCCTTGAGGTTGACGCCCATGGATTTGAGCACCTTGGCGGCTACACCTGTTCCCTCGCCGATCAGTCCGAGCAGAATCTGCTCTG